>Ga0214921_10011098_pt1 | contig 11010 bp, 10 predicted proteins | sample LL1505_MetaG_FD_177992 | JGI IMG/M metagenome (GOLD analysis project Ga0214921, IMG submission 177992) | Freshwater microbial communities from Lake Lanier, Atlanta, Georgia, United States - LL-1505 | ecosystem: Environmental > Aquatic > Freshwater > Lake | place: USA: Georgia | collected...
AGGGCGACTGGTGGCTGGGGCTGGGGCTGGGGCTGGGGTTTTGGTGAATCGTCTTGGTCGACGCTCATCGTATAAAAATTGGGGCTTCTAAGCAGCATGGTCTTGTAATCCACCCAACCAAAACCTTGGTTCGCCCACACCTTACCCCAAGAATTAAAGACCTTAAAGGCGCTGCGCTTGTCATCGTAGCCAACTATCACCATCGCATGCCCAGATTCCGGATTGATGCTGCCGCGATCTATATAGATTTGCTCAGGGGCCAGAGTTTGAAAACGCTTTTCAATTTGCATTCCAAAAATCACCGGATTACCCTCATACAGGGTTCGCTTTATCGAAGCTGCATCGTGTCTGACTTGCCGCCATTGGCTGATGACATTTCTTCGGGCAATGGATTTGATATTTTCATTTGGTTGCACCTTACACGAACGAAAATCATATGGAAAATCGCCCAAGGTGGCGACGCCTTGGTTCTTCACTATGTCTAACGCATCTTCAATTTGAGTGCCGTTTTGACAGTTCCTTGGATCCCCCGTTAATTGGTTATAGACAAAGGCTGGGCTTGGTAATGCAGTGACCTGACTCAAGTTATTCCCTTGAATTCCCAAGTAGTAACCCCGCGCACCGTAAGCGACTGCCCAAGCCACACACGATGATTGAGCGCGTTGGTCTCCGACCGGAGGCATGCGCGAGGAAAGATCAATGCTTGGGGGCAAGGAGCCAGTATCCGCACCGAAAAGATTCGGGGCCCCAAGTTTCGCTTCAGCAGAGGGGACATATCCACTATTGATAGGAGCCTTTTGGGCATGAACAGAGGACGAATTGAGAACAGCAGCAAGAAGAAATAAGGATAAAAATATTTCTTGATAAAAACTAGCAGCAGATCGACCGCCGAACGTTCGGTCGCTCCTTGGTATTTGAAGGCATCTTGCAATCACCTTGCAGAATCTCCGCCCAGGTTTGCTAAACCCATAGTTTTAGAAGATACCAGCTTGTCTTTTTGCTGCAGTTCTGCCTGTCCGAACTGCTTCGAAAGGTGTTTAATATTTTCTTTAATCAGAAAATCTGGTGTATGAAATCGATGGGATAAGACCATCTCTCCATCAATTGGTATGGGCAGGTGAATCTCCTCGATCCCAGAATGTAGCGCACAACTTCTGGCTTCATACTTAACTAAATATTCGTACAGGCCATGGGGACTCAGTACCTTTGTCACGATCAACGATGAGTAAATGAAAAATATAAACAACAACAGAAATACGGTGATGGGTGCATTATGAGCCCAGAGAAAACGCGCCCGTTTTATCAAATGCATCGATAGCTCTGAATCCTTGGCCTTTAGAAAATCCTGCTCAATCTGGCTCCGAAGATCAGCGATCTGCCCATACTGCTCTTCCTGTAACCTTTGGTTTTCGATCAAAGCAGCTTTAATTTCGGTGGATGTGAATTTGTCATTTTTCAACAGATTGGCCCGGGAGCGAAGATCTACTTCAGCCAGCTTGAGTTTTTGCAATTTCTCATAGCGCCGCTCTAGATTCGACATTTGCGGATGCGTCTCCATGAACTTGACCGTCATGGAGACTTGGTCAATTCGGAGGTTGTTTTCGATCTGATTTTCTATGTCTATCTGGGTATTCAGCAGAAAAATAGACAGAGGAAAACCCATCGCAACGGTGAGTACCAGCGCCACGCAAATCTGCACGCCAAAAGAAAAAAGCCCGTCGACTCCAGGCCATCCAACATCATCCGAACCGGTGGCAACCGACACCAAAAAACGGAATAAATTAAAAATAACCAAAGTCCAACAGCTTGCCAATCCGAGAGCCAATAATACCTCTGCGCACCACATGTAGTCATGTTCTACTGCAGTTGGGACAAATATATCCCATGCAACATAGGAAGATGAAACACCCGTTACCAGCGTGATAATTAGAACGAGCGTACCAGTAGATATGAATTTATTATATTCAGCTCTGCCGCAACGGAACAACAAATACGGCTCGCATCCGATAAACCAGCGATACATCCACAGTGGAAGAATATTTTTCATGATTGAGCGCTGGACTGTGCCGTTAGCTCACTCAAAAGCGCATCAGCACCTTGAATATCTGTGGATCCCTCAACCCTCAGCCTCGTCTGGAGATAATCTTCATAGGCCGTCGGTTGCGGAAACTCAGAGAATTTAGTTTTTCCCGCGTCTACCGAGGCTATTCCAAACCTATTTTTGAATTGCTTAATGGTCTCGATCCAGAACTGATAGTAGTTGGCATAGATCGAATTAATTCGTTCCCTGTCCAGATACTGTTTGCACTGTTCATACCTTACTACTGCAGTTGGGAATCCCTCCCGCATGATATGTCCGCTAGCCAACATAGTCAACAAAATAATAGTTAATGCGCCACTACCAATAGAAAACAAGGTATCCGACCACAGTATTGAATACGCACTAATGAAATGCATCGCCGGTCGCGCTCCGTCTTGCAGGCCCGTTTTTGACTTGAATCGCTCAATATCTAATTTCAATTTGGTGTAATCGTCCTGAGCCCTCAGCATTTTGATGCCCAAGCAACTCAGCATTTTTTTGCGAACCGCCTCATCCGCCTCAGGATCACCCACAATGCCGCAGTACAAGGCGTTGGGAATCACTTGTTGGTCAGGGTCAATCGCCAGGCCCTTGGGCTTCGTCGCTGTTTGATCCATAGCCGGGGCCTGCAAGCTGCCCATTGACATGGCGGCGTGGGCATTAGATGGCGCCTTCAACACAAGCTCTGACCCCAATGTGCTACTGGTCCACGGTAGCTGCCGGCCAGCGCTCAAGCGGTACACCTCCTCACGAACCGACCGGAACACCATGTCGATATCAACGCCCTTATTGATGTGATGCAACACAGCGCCGGTGAATAAGCCGTTGGTTTGAGGAGGACCATCTGCAGCACTTTGCCCAGGGCTTGCGGCCAATGCCAGGTAGGTATCAGGGCCGATATTGACATCGGCCAAGCCCCCGCGTTTCATGGTGCCAAATGGAAAATCGCGGCAGGCATCAATAATCAGAATATTGGCCCGGGGATGTCGAATCTTTATCTTCTCCAGTGTCATATTCAAACCAATGGCTTCAGCCCGACTTTCGGTTCGCATTCCGATGGGCATGAGGTAATTACCCTCTTCCTCAAAGCCATGCCCAGAGAAATAAATCAGGCTGACATCTTTAGGGGCTAAAGACGCTGCATAGCTATCGATTTCCCGCTCCATTTTCAGTCGATCAGCGTCTAAAACGATCTTTACCTTGAAGCCAATTTTCTCCAGAGCGGCAGCGATGTCCTTGGCATCTTTTGCAGGATTCTGCAGCGGCCGCTCGGCATAGTTACCGTTCCCTACCACCAGCGCCTTGCGATTGGAGGGACTGGTGTCCTGCGGTCTCGGAACGCCGCCCTCAGCATTCGCATATTGGATAGCTAAGAGGCGATCGTAGGTTTCAGACAAGCGCGCCATGTCCCGCTCACGCTCGGCCAATAAATTGCCCATTTTGTCTACGGATGCGCGATAACTGGCAGCACTAGCGACCTTGATTTTCCGCTCGATTTGTTTTTCCAAATAGGGAATTTTTTCGAGCAAAAAGACGGCAATCGGCTGCGTGAAGGCCAAGGAAATGAGTAAAAAAATGATCAAACGGGTCCAACGCGGGCCGACTTTTATATCTTCTGGCTCATCTACCGGCTCATCTTTTGGCTCATCTTGTGTGCGATTTTCGCTTTTGAATACCGGTAATGTGGCGCTTGAAATCAGGAGCACCAACAAAGCATAAAGCGCCAACAAAACCAAGGCACCGCCCCCAAGACCCAAAGGCCAGCTGTCGGTACATTCCAAAAATAGATAGGCCGCAGATAAACCAGACACCAGCACGCCCATCAGGGACAACAGGCTCGAGATGCCGAGCTGGTGTCTGTCACGCGGGTCGCTGATGCGCCCTAAAGCAGCGCCGTCGAAACCACACAGGCGACTAAAAAAGTCCATAAGGGCTCACATCAACTTGCGGTGCTACTCCCTGCACCGCGTTCGATGTACTTATCAGGATTCTTCTCCATATCAGCTACCGTAGTTCTCATATAAATGTCCTGGATATGCGCTGTTAGCTCACGCTGAACCTTGAGATTCCCAATTTCGTAACGACTCAGCGCTTCGGCTTGGTGATTCGTATGACCAACAACGACCTCTTTTGAATTCGAGTCAATATTCTTATGCACCTCAATGGCATACCTGGCTTCAGTTAAACGCTTTTGATTTTCAACAAGCCTGTCATAGGGCCCATCTTCGAGCATCATCTTAAAGATGATTGGAGATACCTCAATTATTATCAATAAAAGCGACAGAATATGGGATGGAATCGGATAGTATTTTTCAGCAATCGTTATTCTTTGAATCAAGCCATCAAATTTCTGGGAGTTCTTTTCGACTATTTTGAAATTTTCGTCTTTCTCAGAAATCAACTTATCAAAGTCTGCTGTTAAACGTTTTTTTTCCTCCTCAATCCCAGGTTTTGCTTCGTCCAACTTAGTTTGAAGTAAGTCCTTTTCTCTTGCTTTTTCATCACGCAACTTCTCTGCGGCCCGGTAATTTGCGCCGGTCCCGGCGCCGCCTGCACTGACTTTACCTCTCATCTCCTCAACCATTATCTTTTCTTGCTCTGAAATTTCCGCCCTTTTCTTATCCAAATCGGCGCCGAGCTTTGCTTGTCTTTTTTCCAAATCCGCTAATCGAGCTTCATTAACCTTCCTTTTTTCCTCAAAAGCCGTTTCCAATATCTTTTTTTCCTTGTCCTGATAATCGATTTGATCTATATGCAACTTTGCTTCGATCTCAGATTTCATGACCCTTATTTCAAGTGGCTTCGATAGGCACAGGCCAATGACCAATGCCATGAAAATCCGTGGTAATGACTGAAATAGCTCGCCCCAGGTAACAGCGCTAGTTCCGTCGCCATGCGACACAGAGGAAACGATAAATCGGTCTAAGTTGAATATCACAAAAGCCCACATAAACCCAAATATTATTGCTTTAATTACAGCGAAAATATTTAAATCATCTGTCCCGTTGAGGGATCCGGTAGAAAATACGGTGTAAAAAGCATAACTACCAGAGATAAATGCCAGTCCGCCAGTGGCCAGAACGATGCCACCAATTCCCTCTTTTTTGATGCGCTCCGACTGTGGGCAGCGCTCCAATAGCTTGATATCGGCACCGGCGCAATACCATAAAAGATGACGAAAACGTGAACTTTGTTCTTGGTATTCATATCTGTCAATATCGTCTCGGGGGTTCCACGTATCCGTATTTGTAGCCATTTTCGATCTCCTTAAGTTTTCTTGAATATCAGACGCATAGCGCGAAAAAATTACTTTATATTGATTAGCGTTTTACCAATGGTGGAGTCCGCAGATTCCAGCGTTAATGTGGGCATCTTTATGCCACCCGAATTACGTAACTTGTGGAACCTTAACGGCGCGGGGTGCTTGAGTCGGTCAAAAATCCGCAAGCCCATTAAAGGGACTTTTGAAACCACATTCCTGAATTGTGCACTTGCAGTGACTGCGCGTAGGCGCAGCGTGTCATTGGAAGATGATCGGGCAAATTCGCGGTGTGCCGGCTGAATACTTTGCAGGAATTCATCGTCTGACTTCAGCGATTCAGCTTTTCTAAGCACCAACGTATTGGCGCGAGCGCCGAGAAAATTCCTCGCCTCAACCTGAACGTTTGAACCCTGCGGGATCAGGAGATCCCATCGTTTTTCACCCCAAAAATATGCGGTGAATGTGCGATGGTCTGTGCGAACCCTCAACCGCCCCCAACCTTGCAATTGGAGCCGCAATAACTGTCTCCCGCCGAGGCTCAGTTTTTGATCATACAAAGCTTGGCATTCAAGGTGGGGAGCATCAAATAAATGCATAGATCATCTTCCTTCCGGGTTTTATTTTTTGGTCTGCCGAGGGCACTCCAGTTGCACCTCTACCCGGCGGTTCAAGTGTGCTGTGCTGACTTCCAATGTTATCGGCATACTGGTGCCCGCACCCCGGACTTCAATTTTGGATGCATCGACATCGGTGTTGGATGTGAGCCATTCAGCCACCTTCTGGGCCCGGCTGTAGCTGAGTTCGACATTGTGCAAATACCCCTGGTCCGTATCGTCACCGCTTTTGTCTGAGTGTCCAGTAATAATGATTGTCCGGTCAGACGCCCGTTTGGTAACGGAGGCCAGCTTGCGGAGTTCCAACTCTGCGCGTGGTTCTATTTCGTACCCGTTAGCCGGGAAAAGTGCGGCATCGGGCAAATAAATAGAATTTCCACATTTATCTAATAGTTCGGGCCGCTTGAGCACTTCATCAATCGGTATTTTCCGGTTGTTATTCGGATTACTAGGATCGTCCGTCATGTCGTTGACGATGTTGCTATCCGTGTCAGGGTGCAATATATTTTCGATGTTGATGGTGATCTCGTGCACGAGCAAATCAATCCGTTGAATCTCACGCTGCGGATTACATTCCAAACCATTGGCGCTGCACCATACTAAAGTACTTGTAAACCAGATTGCGAGCATCAACAGCTTCAACCAACAATAGTCCATGAAGGCTGTGAGTACCAGCGCCGCGCCAATCAGGTACACGGGCCAATCAGAAACCAATGCACAGTCTTGGCTAAAGCCCAAAGAATACGCCTCAAGCAACACGCCACTGAGAACCAGGATTGCGAATAGCGCGAAAAGAGCAATTCGCAGGCCTCGGGAGCGTACAACCCACGCGCGCTGTTTCGAAACTCCAGCCAACCAACAGGTTAAGAACGCAAGCGCCAAAAAGACCAAGGCATGCTTCCAGTTACACAACAACCCAATGACCCCAGCCAGCAATGCCTGTAACAGCAGTGAGCAACCCAGGCATGAGGCAGGCCCTTCGGAATCCACCGGAGCAGGCATCGACGCGTTGTCCTGTGCGCCCACCGGACCAACAGGAGGTGTTGGAGGCGTTGGGGGTGTATTCAACCCCTCAGGCGCTTCGGAAGAATCCATATCCTCCGCATACGGCGGGGGCGGATTGTCGCCTTCTTTTAACTTCAATGTGGGGTCTCGCCGCACAACAGCATAGGCACGACCCGACACGACCCCAACCACCTTCTTACCGAAAAACTCCGAGACTTCCGAGAGGGTTAATTCATGCCAGTCATGCAACCGGAAGTCCGCCAAAGAGACTGAATAAACAGCCGACTTTTCTTGGTTGACCTTCGCCATTTCAACCAAAACCGGAGCAACCGACGAAAACCGCAATGGCGGCGTTTCCCGGTCATTCAAGTCAAGCGGCGGCCCCGCAACGATCTGTACGTTAGACAGGCGCGCTTGTTGAACGTCTGCAATCGCGTAATGCCTCCGATCCTGGCGCACACTTTTATTCGCGGCAAGCTGAGGGCCCCCCTTAAAACTGCCAACGAAATCACCGCAAACCCACACATCGTGCGGCAGCGATTCAATAGAACTCAAGTCTGCTTGTAACCAACCGGAGCCATTGGCCCACCCCAGAGATCCGCGATGACCGGAACTACAAGAATCAGGTAACGGATACTGTCCTAAAGACGTATTACATTGCGCACATTTAAGTATCGGGCTATCGTGTGCATTGGATATTTGAAAGTTACCTCTGCTCACCCCGCAGCTAGCGCAGATAAGGTGATGTAAGGTCACATCCTCATTGCAAGCTCGGCATCTGTAAAAAAACATTTTGGTGATGACGCGCAAGCAATCTAAATCGGATGGGGCGGTTTAAGTTGTCTGAGTGTAGATACCAAGTCAACCGTGACTCGACCACCAAAGTTGGAGTTACGGCCCCCTAAGCAGATTTGGGCGTAGTACCCGCCGCCACGGATTGAGAAGTTCCACCCAGGCAGGCTGAAAGACAGCGAGATTGCGGCTAACCATGCGCAGTACTGAAACCATGCGGGTATCGAGAACGCACATGACAAGAAATCTGCCAGACGTACGTCGATGTTCACTTCGGGCAGTTCAAAAACGATGTCGGCCGCTTCCGGCATCGCCAGCGCATCTGCAATGTTGCGTCGCTACTTGGTGAGCCGCTGATACTCTTCAAAGGTCATCAGCACGTCGATCGGTCGTCCCCGGTCTGTGATGAACACCGGCCCCTTGTTTGCTGCCCAGTTTGCCTCGCTCGCAGCTTGATATGGTGGTGATTGGAATGGCACCTTCAAATTAAGTTTTTAGCAATGTTGCCACTTTAAGTACGATCCATTTTCAACACCATCATTTCTTGGCCCCCCTCAATGGCCTAAAAAGTCAGCTACATCGCTAATAGGGGGACTTACTGCGACTGATATCCTAATTATGTCTATAATTTAAGTACATTAAGGATTTTTATGTCTATTTCCATCGCCCAATCCCGCCAACAGCTTTCCGCATTGATCGCCGCCGCACAGCAGCAACCCCAAGTCATTACCAAGCACAACAAGCCGGTGGCCGTGCTGGTCTCAGCAGACTACTTTGCCCGCACCGAGGCCGCTGTCACGCCCCCGGCGGACAGTTTTTACAACCAAGTGCTACAACTGCGCGAGGCTTTCCCGCCCCAAGATGACGCCGGCCTCGGCCATCCAGACACAGCGGGGCGTCTTTCCGCGTGGCAGCGCGCAAACGCTTTTACCGACCCCACTTGAAGGCCCCAACCGTGAGCGCCGTCATCGTTCTCGCAGATACCAACGTCATCAGTGAATTGGTCAAAAGCAGCCCCGACGCGAATGTGATGCGTTGGCTGCAGACGGTGCAACTTCTGGCCATTTCGGCCGTCACGCTGGAAGAGGCCCACTTCGGGCTGGCCTGGCAACCCAACACCCGCAAACTTGCGCTGTTCAACGGCGTAGTAGAGCGACTGCACGCCGTCTACCCCATTACCCCAGCCATCGCCCAGCGCGGCGGCGCATTGCGCGGCCAGTTCCAGGCCCAAGGCATCACCCGCAGCGCCCCCGACATGCTGATTGCCGCCACCGCGATCGAACACCAGCTGATTCTGGCGACCCGTAATGTGCGCGACTTCATGGGCTGTGGGGTGCAGGTGGTGAATCCGTTTGATGGGTTTTGAAAAGAGTGTTCTACGAAGCCGGGCAATCTTGGTCAAGCGGAATAATATTTTCGTTCTGCTACGTCGGCTACGCCAATCCCGCATCCGCCACAGCGTCGTGAAAATCGTTCTCGTGAATCAGCAATACGTGCAGCCCTGCCTTCCTTAACTGCACAGCTTTTTCAACCTTTCGGCCGTAACAGGCGTATGCCCAACATGGGTTGCCCTCAGCGCCGATGATCAAGTAATTGACACTTTTGTTGACGTTCGGAGCGAAGGTGGCTCCCAAACGTTCAACCGTCGCGGAAAGCTCTTTCCGCGTGTATTTCGAAGACGAACCGGTGAAGCAAAACGTTGAACCGTTGAACCGAATCTCTGGACAGACAGAGCAAAGGCCAACGATGCTCAGGCCCTCGGATACAACGGGACTTGTGATGGTTCGATCATCCAATATCGCAATGAACTCAGAGAAAAAGCCCTTGAGTAATTCTTGCTCCTGTGAGTCAATTTTTTTGTCCTTCATCACACCGACGATCAGGCTATCAATCTCGTCGTAAGGCCAACAGGTCTTCAGATGCTCATGGTCCTGTAACCACGCAGATAGACCTCGAAGTTCGTCCTCGGATATCCGACCATCAGAAACGATGCCACCCAGCATCGCGTGCAAGCGCTGAAGATCGGCGGTTATTTTGTCGACGTAATCGGTCGACCTTAGACGCTCACACAGCCATACGATGTCATCGTGCTCATCCTGTGTGAGCAAACCGTCTTCGACCGCCGCTTGTACGACCGGAATCAGTTCGTTGTAGGGATGACTGTCGCGGACGTCAGCATGTTCCGCAAGCCACAAATTTAAGAACGAAATCTCCGAGGTATTTATCGAAGAATCAATCGCTATTCCCTCCACAAGGCCGAGAAGCGAGTTAACCGATTTCTCGATGCGAGCGCGGCTTTTGAAGGCGTAGTAATTTCTATGGTCGGGGTGCATGGAGTATCCAAAGCTAAACGAAAGGAAGGATTGGGGATCAAGTTAGTTAACTTAAAGCGCAAACAGAGCTTTCTATGAGTTGGATCAATCATGATCCGTTCGAATTACAAGCCCTCCGCCACTGTGCATAGCTCCAATCTGTCGGACGTGACCAACGTTCAAACTTATCGTCACGCTTAGGAGCATTTCGCCAATTGGGACACTTGGCCCTCACCGCGAAAGGTGATCAAGAAAATTGTCTAGGTTGATGAACTTGGTCGCAGTCTCCCTCAACTCCCGTGAACCATGCCCCCAAAAGACAACGTGAACCGGAATCCCCCGAAGCCTGAGCTTGTGAATAGCCGGCACGTAATCGGCATCGCCTGCAACCAGAGTGATCTCGTCTTCGCCAATGGTCAATATCTCGTAAGAATCTTCGATCATTGTGGCAACAATGTCAGTATCAATTTTCTTTTCATGATTCGCGACATTGCGGTCATAGACAACTACTTCAAATCCTTTCCGCTCAGCAGCCTGCCAAACAGAGTCATTCACCGGCGGACGGGATCCAAATAGTGCCGCTCTTTTGACGTCGGATTTGGTACCCCCAGCGAACTGGAATAACTTTCCGAAGTCGAGCTTCCAACTGTAATCACAGATTTTGTTTTTCGTCGCAGACCAAACGTCAGGCGCATGACCGTTTCGGGCAGCGGCTAGGTGCATGCCCTCAATCCAGACGTTGGAATTGTCGACATAAAGAAGATTTGCCATAAGTTTCCGTTGGAGTTGACTGAAATTAGCTGAACACTTGATTTGAAATTCGTGCAGCGTGCACTATAAATTATTGCAACAATTATTGTATTTAATTACTATAAATCAACATTTAACCCAGCCCTCAACAAATTTCACACACCCACCCCTCCCCCGCAAATTTCTTCAAACCCG
>Ga0214921_10011100_pt1 | contig 11008 bp, 5 predicted proteins | sample LL1505_MetaG_FD_177992 | JGI IMG/M metagenome (GOLD analysis project Ga0214921, IMG submission 177992) | Freshwater microbial communities from Lake Lanier, Atlanta, Georgia, United States - LL-1505 | ecosystem: Environmental > Aquatic > Freshwater > Lake | place: USA: Georgia | collected 2015-05-28
CCAGGCGTAAGCTTCGTAATATAAATACTATTATCGAGGGTGAGTTCTTTAGATTTAGGTGAGTAGTAGAACATAAGGTTCCGCCCAAAACCCTGGTTGCGATTTCAATAAGCCCATACACTCCGTTATCGGAGCAAATTAAGACCATTGAATACCCACGAACTTACTTAAAAGTTTCGCAGTGAAATCACAGCAGAAGTTATGTAACGACGGGTAATTAGTTAGCGGTGTCGAGGGACTGGTTGACGTGGCGCTTGGTACTAATCACGTCCATGACACTAGAAATCCCTGCCTAGTTGACAAGAAAAATTCCTTTAAAACGGATGTAAAAAACTACTCTCTTTTAAGGGCTTCTTCGACGCCGTTACTGAGGACCATATATAAGGCATAGCGGGCGCGGGACATCCCCACATAGGCCTTCCGTCGATCGCGCACGGAGTCTAATTTATCAAAATCAGTCAGGACCACGGCATGTGACTCCATACCTTTAAATTTATACACCGTGGAGCATCGAATCGTCCCGCTCTCGTAAGGTTTCATCGGATCATACGGTATCAATTTAAGTCCCGCGACCATGTCTTTATCTTTGTACGACTCTCGGCCGGCACCATGCATGCTTATAATCACGATATCTTTAGGGTCAAAATCCTTGAGGACCACCTTCTGTATCAACGCATCGAGCATGGCGAACTCCTTCCCTTCTTTCAATGGTGCGGTAGCAATGGCTGGACCAAAAATACGTGAGGATTGCTTAACGGTCTGACCCATCACCTTGGCGACCTTCTGTGCAATCTGTTCGGTATTACGCCAATTGTTATCCAGTTTCGCAAACGGAGCTTCATCTAATATTTCTAATAATTCAGCGTGGTCGTGTAATGGAGGCTGAGTGGGTTCAGGATTTAAATACTGATCAAGGTCTTCAAACCATCTCCAACGTCCGCGCTTCAACCCACCCTTCAATAAAGTATCCATCAACAACAGCATATCACCATCATCACGAAAATCCTGCCCTTCATCGACGACCAATAAATCATATTTATCATCCTGGGAAATTTTCTTCGCAGCCACCAGAGCTTGGCGAACTCGCTGAGCGTAATATTCAGGATTCGTCTCACGTTGATCACCAGGCGACCCAATTAGCGTATCACAAAATGTGTAGAATGATCCTGCGGTTACAGTGCTGAGACTCTCGCGCTGAACAACGTCATAAAGAAAACCTCCGAGGTAACGGTTAAAACAGATTAAACCTATTTTTAGCTGCGGTGACTTTTGTAATTCGCGGCGGCACATTTCCATCGCCAATAAAGTTTTACCTGAGCCTGGGCCGCCCGTGACACGAAGACGTTTATTCTCCGTGACCATGTCGAGGGCATGTAATTGCGATGCGGAAAGACGGATCAACTCAATGTCCATTTCATCGGCTGTGAGATTCGCTGTGAGACGGAAATCGGGACGCAACTTTTGGGCGACGGCAACGAGTTGCTCGGAGGTCAGAGGCTCTGGTAATTTCTTTTCGGGAAATCTTTTGAGATAACGTTCAGCGGCATCGTCCAATAATCGTTCACAAATTTCTGCAAAGTTCGATTGAGCTAATTCCTTCCGATCGACGATGCGACCCAGCGCGACTTCGATGGTTTCGACATTAAAATCTACATCGGGGAAAACAACCGCCTGGTCAAAGACCATACCACCTTCGGGTGATTCTTTCCCAAAAATTCTGGTAAGGTAATCTCGGATTTCGTAAGAGTTATCGCGTGACTGATAGAATGGTGGTGTCATTTTTTCGTAGCGTGATCCACGCTCACGCATCCATTTGCCACTTTCGCAGACGATTTGACCGCCTTTGACTTCGAGCACTAAGCGACCACGCGGGTGGAGTATCACGAAATCAGCTTCGGAATCGAACACACCATTTTGACGGGGAATTTCTAAACACGGAATGACGATGTATTCGTCGGGAAGTTCGAAACGCAAACGCTCCAAGATGTCACTTTCCGATTTCTCGTACTGTGCGGTGTGCAATCGATCCGGAATGCATCGTGCCATATCGCATCCCTTATGTCACTCAACCCACCCGGTGGCAAGCCCGACCCCTACCCTGTTACAAGATTGTCTAAAATCGGGACTTGCCGCTGGGAGGTTCCTCCAAGGTCTCAGAAATCTTATGACAGATTAAATCTCCTAAAAATTATTTTACACATTCTACAATAATTTGCATTTAACGTAAACGTGTGCATGATGGTGGTATGGCAATAAAAGTAGCACGGGGCGGAAAGGTCATTGGTGAGTTTGAAGCCAAAGAAATACCTTGGCGGGTTCAGCAAGGCGTTCTCATGGAGACTGACTACTATTGGACGGCAGGAATGTCAGACTGGAAGCCCCTCACAGAGCTTATTCAGAAACCTACCATCGTGGAGAATAAGTCATCGGGCTACGGCCTACTAAATTTACTCACTTTTGGGCTATTTGCAGGATGGTTAGCGTCGGGATCGACCGGCGGCGGGGATGGAGGTGACGAGGGAGGCTTTTGGAGTCCCCGCCCAGGCCCCATGGACCTGGAAGAGGACGATGAAGAAACCAATGAGCGCCTGGAGGACATCGCCCAGGACGAACGTGAGCTTATGGCTGATGATGACAGCGGAGATAGCGACTACGACGGGGACGCGTAGGGCTTTATAATTTTGGTAATAAATTATTGTTCGCGGAACTTGCCTACCCGATTCGCATCCGCTATTATGACGTCCCCGCATTTTTAATGTCTATCGAACGTCAATTCATTGGTTGGAATGGAAGTTTAGCTGAATTAACAGCGAAATCCATTTTAGCGGTAGGCAAACCCGTGCCTGGCATGAAGGCCATTGATTTAAGTTCTCATCGAGTGATTGTGCCCTCGCAGTTTGCCGGTCGCCTCATTCGCGAGCAGCTCGCCATTCAATCTCCAAACGGCGTATTACTTCCTAAAATCGAAACCCCTGAGAGTTTTCTTAATTGGGGTGATCGCAATCTAGAAATAGCTAACAGCGAGGACTCATTGTTGGCCTGGATAGAAGTTTTAACTAGCAAAAATTTTAACCGTAAAGATTACAAATATTTATTTCCTGATAAAGACACCGAGGAAGTAAATTTTGATTTTCAAAGTGCTCGAACGTTTGCACAGCAGTTAATCAGATTACGGGATCAATTAGGCGGATCACCAATTGCACATGATTTCAGAAGCGTTATTAAAATCTGTAACGAAGAGCCTGATAGATGGGATAATTTAGCGAAATTAGAGGATCAGTATTTAGCGATTCTGAAAAAAATCGGCAAAGGCGACCACAACCAGATTCGAACTTCGTTAGCTACTGGTGATGGCATGCCCGAGGGTGTTGACACTGTATGGCTAGTATCACTCCTCGACCCACAACCTCTTTTATTGGAAGCTTTAGAACGCCGAGAAGATAAGTTGAGTATTAAGATTCTTATTGGTGCAGACGAGACTGAGAGTGCGGGCTTTGATGAATTTGGACGGCCTGATACTGAATTCTGGAAGAACCGAGAAACCCAGTGGGATGATTTTGACTCTACCGTTCACGTAGTTCGGGATCCCGAACACGGTTTAGATAAATTAAGCGAATTGCTAAATAACACTAAGCCCGAGTTTGGAACTTTAGCAGTCATACCTTGTGAGCGTGAGCGCTATCCAGCGATGATTAATGATCGATTGAAATCACTCGGTGCCGAGTCGCTCAATCCCATGGGGAAACTTCACGGCGACCATGTGATTCATCACCTAATGGCATCAATGGCGAACTTGTTGGAATCAAAAACTTTTGCTAACTTAAGAAAGACATTACTCCACCCCACTCTTGCGAAGAATCTTTTAAATACCACTAACATTGAATTTCAGACATTTAACCTGAGTTTAGATGCATTAAGTTCACGAAAACCGCCACAGGACTTAACAAAATTACTAAATTATATCAAAGAGCTAAAAGACTCAGATGATCCGAGAGAAAATTGGCAGGTAAGAAAAATTCGTGATGTACAAGAAAACTTAGCATTCATTATCAATCAATTGCTAGAATTAGAGCGGCTTAAAGATAAACCTAATAAGCTTGGCCTCGAACTTTTAGAGTTATGCAAAAATAAGGATCAATCTGTCAGTCAATATGACCAGGAATTTGCAGAGAAGGTTTCTGAGAGCATCGAAGATGTTTTAACTAATCTTAACCCAGAATCACCCCAAGGCCTAAAATTGGATTCCACTGCATGGATTAAATTAGCACTTTCTATTTCACGAGAAGAGCGATTTAGGAAAAACTTTACTGAGGAGCCAGTCAATCTTCCAGGATGGATGGAGGCCATGTGGGAACCCGTACCGCATTTAGTTATTTTTGGCCTAACAGATGATTTAATTCCTCAGTCACATAACGCGGATCCTTTCCTTCCCTCTCGTCTGCGGAATAAATTAGGGCTCACGACTTCGGAAAATCATTTCGCAAACGCTGCCTTTAGCTTGGAAAGAATCCGACGCTGCAGAACTGAAGGTACAGTCGATATCATCGTACCCAGACACGACAGCGAAGGTAACGGCCTAAGACCATCACGATTATTCTTCCTCTGTTCAGACAACGAACTGGTTAAACGTGTGTATATCCTGTTTGAATCTGAGCTAGAGACCGATAGCGAACCCTACTGGAACATACCCAAAGAACTTCGCCTCACTCCAGTGGCTGAACCTGAAAAATTGGCTAAGAGACAAAAATATATATCGGCCACAGCCTTTGAAAATTATCTGAGTAACCCAGCCGACTTCTGGCTGAAAAATGTACTAGAACTCAATGAGACATCTCACGACGGCATGGAACTTGATCGTGCGGAATTTGGTAGTCTGATACACTCTGCCTTGGAAAAATTTGGTAGGAATGAATCAAATAGAGCCCTGACTGATCCCCAACAAATTACCAATGTATTTTCAAACTGTCTAGACGACTATTTTAGCGAAGCCTATGGAGACATTGACGGAAAAAATGATCCCATATTTCAAGGAATTATTCTCCAACGCGAAACTGCCCGTGATCGATTAAACCGGTTTGCAACTTTACAAGCTAAACTTGTAACGGAGGGCTGGATTATTGATTCGGTGGAAGGAATCTTACCTTCTGTAACTATTGAAGGTATTGCAGTCGGAGGACGTTATGACCGACTAGACTACAACCCGCGTTTAAAGAAGTGGAGAGTCTATGACTACAAGAGTTTTAATGAGATAAAGACACCTGAGCAGAAACACATTAAGCTACTGTCTAAATCCAACATGCGCCGAAATCCAGAATTCCAATTTCCAAGCACGAAGACAAATAGCGATGGCGATGTCACATATGATTTTCGTTGGGACAACTTACAGCTTCCAGTTTACTTTAACAACTTAGTAAATCGGTATAAGGACATTAACACAAGCAATCTAGAAGTTGGGTATATCGTCTTGCCAGCTGAAGGTGATGCAGAGGCACTTATCTGGGAAGACTATCAAGCTATCGCTCCACGCGCAGAAGAAGCGATTAAAAAAATTCTGAAGCGAATTTTAAAACCCGATCCTGAATCATTCAAATTCACTCGGAATAGTGATTACCCCGTGTTCCCTAATTTCTCAAAACGTAAACCAGAATCCTACATGGACATAACAAAGCTGGGAACTACCGAGGATAACAATCGATGAGTAAAATCGTGAATCAATGTATTTTAGCTTCAGCTGGAACTGGAAAAACGTTCCAACTCTCCGATCGTATTGTCAATATACTTCTAGACGAAAATGTCGAAAACAGCCAGATTGCGGCGCTAACATTCACGCGTGCCGCTGCGGCAGAATTTATTATCAAGGTAGTGAGTAAATTAAAAGATGCCGCCAGTGATAAGAAGAGCTATGAAGCGTTGTGTGGTAAAGATAGATTAGCTATTTCGACGCAGGAATATACTCAAAAGCATTTTTCAAAAATGCTACGCAAGATGTTGCATAATTCCAATCGGATTACCATGGGTACACTGGATAGCTTTTTTGCTAAACTAGTTAATAATTTTCCACTCGAAGTAGGAATTAGCACAGGCAGTGCACAAACCATTAGTGAAGAAGATGCGAGAGCATTGAGCATTTTAGTACTTCAAAAGGTACTTCAACACCGAGAAGACGAAACAGATGTATTTAATAATTTAAGAGACTATAATAGCGGTAAGGATGTGACAAATCCCATAGAGTCACTGGTAAAAATGGTAAAAGATTACCATGGTTTGTATATGATGGCACGAGACGAAGCAATCTGGGGAAAGCCTGATCGTATCTTTGAAAACGAAGAACCCATTTGGACTGGCTACGCCAAAAAAGTGAATACCAAGTCCGATCTCGACATTCTTGAAAGCCATTTAAATGAAAAATTCACCGATAATAAAGATGGAGATCCAGTAAAAATACCCGGAAAATTTGAAGTACTGAAAAAATTATCCAATTCTTTAAATGTGTCGAATAGTGATGTTAATCTTGTCGTTGAAGGATTCGAGACAATCTTACATACGCGAAAAGGGCAAAACTCATCATACACACACAGAAAAATATTTTATGTCGACGCTGTAGTCGGCGATGCAATTCGAAATTTAATACTTAGAGCTGTCGATATACTGATTACTGCACGCAGTAAACAAACCTTGGCACTTTATAAATGCTTATCCAAATACGAAAAAATCTACGACGATGAGATTCGTAAATCAGGGTTACTGGGTTTTAGCGATTATGTCACACTCATAACTCGCGCCGATCATTTTAAACGTGAGGAAATGGAGTTCAGACTAGATTGTGAAATCAAACACTGGCTACTAGACGAATTTCAAGATACCAGCACACTACAATATAAAGTTCTGGAACGTAACATTGATGAAATCATCTCTAACGCCGACGAAGACAGAAGCGTATTTGTTGTGGGTGATCTAAAACAAAGTCTTTACGAATGGCGCTCAGGAAATCGAAAATTACTGAATAATTTAAACGAACTTATCTCCCTCAACGGTGAGTCCATTCCACTCAATAAAACTTATAGATGCTCACCCAGCGTCTTATCGATGGTTAACGCTGTGCTCAATAACCATAACGATGACCGAAATTTAGGGGAATATTATTCGCCCATTGCAGCACAAGATTGGAGTAGAAATTTCCAGGAGCAAAAAGCTGTCATCGATAAACCCGGTGAATCAATCTGGGTAACACTGGAAAAACCCCAAGCCGATCGCGAAGATGGAAACGCGGATGAAGATGAGGAAGAGACTTCAACTACACAAGCGCAGGCTAAATGGATCGCCGAACACTTAAAGAAAACCCCCGGAATACTCACCAAAAATATAAATAATACCCAAAGATTAGTTCCTGGAATTACCTGTGCGGTATTAGTTTCACGCAACAAACTAGCATCAGAAATTACCGAAGTACTTCGTCAAGAAGGCATAGAGGCGACCGACGAGGCAAAGTCTGCCGTCATCACGGATAATCCTGTAACTGCAGGACTGCTGGGTATCATCCAAGCAACAATCCACCCCGATAACGGCCTCGCTAGAGGAACAGCAGAAATATCTCCCGCATCCATGCACATAATTAAAACCTATGGTGACTGGGAAAAAACCAATAAAAAAGTTCTAGAAATATTTAGCGAACAGGGAGCGGAAGCACTCGTCAATGAACTCGTCACTTTAGTACTAAAGATAACAAACAATTCTTTTATCTGCAAAAGATTAACACAACTTCGTAGTTTAGCTATTAGCTTTGATGGTAAAGGCCAACGTAACCTTGAGGAATTTGTACACTTTTTAGAAACAAACGAATTGCGTGACACTGCTGATCGTCAAACCGTGCAAGTGATAACAATTCACCGCTCCAAGGGCCTGGAGTATGACATGGTTTACATGCCCTGCTTAAATGACAGTAGACATAAAATCGCACAATTGCGCAGAGGCGATTTACTGTTTAAGCAAGTCTCAGAAGACAATTTCGAACCACACTGGCTACTCAGTAATCCAGGTGAAGAGGTGTGTCTACTTCATGCTGGGTTGAGTAAAGCTGTTGAAAAAGCTAAAGCTGAGAATGCCTATGGAAGCCTTTGTCGACTCTATGTTGGGATGACACGTGCTAAACACAGATTAGTCATGATAAGCGAAGCTGAGAAAAAAGTTGAAGATTCTGCCAAAGATGAATCTACAAAAAAGGGTAAAAAAAACACCAAGAAAACCGCTAAAAAGCCTGACAAGGGTAAACATGACTTTGCTTGTTTATTAGAATCTACACTGGGAGCAGAAAAACAGCCTACTCAATCACTAACTTTATCAGGTACAAGAAACGCACAACAAATTTGGGCTTCGCCTTTGAATTCTGATGCGTGGATTAAAGAGCGTTTGGACGAGGAAAAAGTTCGCGTATTCAAATCCCAAGTATCAAAAAAACAAACTCGAGTTATCAAAAAGTTTAAACCTGTTGCTAAAATTGAAAAGGAACGGCCGTCGGACTCAAAGAACGACCAGTCTTCAAGGCATACTGAAGCGCAGAAGTCTAAGTCCGGCACCAACAAAGTGAGCAGCAAAGCTCTTGGATCGGCCGTACACAGTCTGTTTGAAAGACATACAACTAATACCGAAGAATTTTTAGCAGAAATCAATAAGCCATTGAGTGCACAAAGTAGTCAATTGCACATAGATGCGCTGAAATTGGTAAATGACTGCCTGAAGTCAAAGAAGGTAGTTGAGCTACTCGATAATCGAAGTGCTGACACCATTGTCTGGCGCGAGAAAAAGGCAGTGCTTACGCATGAAGGTAAGATGATTGATGCGGTGTTTGATAGGGTGCATATCATCCCAGGCAAAGAGGCACTAATTATTGATTATAAAACTAATACCTGTTCGGAGGCTGTGCTTAGGGAATTATATGAGGGTCAAATGAATCTTTACCGTAAGAGCGTAGCTAAATTATCTGGAATAGCGGAAGATAAAGTACGATGCGTACTTATTCATGTTCGTAATGGCTCATTAGTTGAAGTTTAACTTTTAAGTGGAACTTAGGACGGGGGTTGGTGTAGATTACAGGTACCCCACCCTCCTTATGAAAAAGTTTCTATTGGTATTATCCTTAGTGCTGGCTTCTGCATTACGCGCGGCGAATCTCGAGTGCTCCGGCCTATTCACCGATCACATGGTGCTTCAGCGCGAGAAGCCAGTAGCCATCTGGGGTTGGGCAGATGCCAATGAAACGGTCACTGTTGAATTTAACGGTCAGAAAAAAACCGCCAAGGCCAGTGCCAATGGAAAATGGATGCTCAAACTCGATGCTATGAAGGCGAATACGAATTCGCAGAAGTTGGTGATTAAAGGTAGCACACCCAGCACCGACCCATCAAAACCTCGTCAGAACGTTTTTGAAGATGTCTTAGTCGGTGAAGTCTGGCTGGGGTCAGGTCAATCCAACATGAGTTTACAAGTCGCACGCTGCTTAAACCCTGAACAAGAAAAAGCAGCCGCTAATTATCCTCTTATTCGTGAGTTCGGTGAGAAAAGTTTATCCCATGCTGAAGCTAAAGATAATTGTAAGGGTAAGTGGACCATATGCTCACCGGAAACTGTCAGTGGTTATTCCGCAGCCCTCTATTTCATGGCACGTGAATTACATAAGGAGCTCAAAGTGCCCGTGGGTATTATTCAAAGCTCAGTAGGCGGCACGCCGATTGAAAACTGGATTGATGTAAATACTCAACTCGCGGTACCTGAACTTAAAGAAGTCACCGAAGCTAAAGTAAAATCATGGAAGGCATTCGACGAAGTAAAAGCCCGAGCGAAGTACGAACAAGAATTAGCGGACTGGAAGGCTGCTAAAGAAAAAGCTAAAGCTGATGGTCAACCTGAGCCCACGGCTAAAGCACCGGTCGATCCGATCGTGAAACGCAAAGGCAGTGGCGGCCCTGGTGAACTCTTTAACGGAAAAATTGCCGGGCTAATTCCGTTCACCATTAGAGGATTCATTTGGTATCAAGGTGAAGCGAATGCACACAGTGCTGAGCGCGGTAAACTTTACCAAACACAATTACCCACGCTGGTTAAGGACTGGAGAAAACTTTGGAACGAAGAACTTCCCTTCTGTTGGGCACAACTTCCTAATTTTGAACGCAGTGATGCAAATTGGCCTTGGTTACGTGAGGCACAGTTAAAATCACTGAGTCTTCCAAACACAGGCATGATTACGACGATGGACATTGGTGAAAAGGATGACATCCACCCGAAAAATAAACAAGAAATCGGTCGTCGTTTTGCGCTATGGGCATTGAATTCAGTTTATGGTAAAAAAGTAGAGTATAGCGGACCTCTTCCAGTATCTCGTGAAATCAGAGGTAGTAAAGCAGTCGTTAGTTTTTCACACGCCGAAGGTCTAAAAATTAAAGAAGGTACGGAACTCAAAGGTTTTGAAATCGCTGAAGCCATGATCAAAACGAAAGTTTTAGACGAAAATAAAAAAGAGGTGGAAGTGAGCGAATATCAATATGTTCCAGCTCAAGCGGTGATCAAAGACAACAAAGTTGAGATCAGCGCAGCGACCATCACCAAGCCCATCGCAGTACGTTATGCCTGGGCGAATAATCCTGAGTGCAGTCTAGTGAATCAGGACAACCTCCCAGCTTCACCCTTCCGCTTCGAAGATAAGTAATCAGAAACTTTTAGGGTCTGGCGGGTTTTATATTAGTTATGAAATCAGTCCTAAAACTACTAGCACTGGCCTTAGTGATTCAGCTGAGCGCCGAGGATAATCCTGGACGTCCGGCCCCGCGTCCCAAAAATCCTAAAGGCGGTGATCAAAGTGGTATCGTTAAGCCAACCATGGCTGATACCATTAAGCTCAATGTCTATGCCGACAATTGGTTCATTCTTTATATTAATGGAAAGTTACGCGTGGTAGATTCAGTCGATTTCCTACCGCACAATGTAGTGACGGTAGACATTCTACCTGAGTATCCGA
>Ga0214921_10011101_pt1 | contig 11008 bp, 12 predicted proteins | sample LL1505_MetaG_FD_177992 | JGI IMG/M metagenome (GOLD analysis project Ga0214921, IMG submission 177992) | Freshwater microbial communities from Lake Lanier, Atlanta, Georgia, United States - LL-1505 | ecosystem: Environmental > Aquatic > Freshwater > Lake | place: USA: Georgia | collected...
AAAAAGCATTACATCCATCTGTCATTACACGATATTTAAATCATCCTGATTTAAAAGATAAAGATCTTGAGTATATTCTTGATAATTGTTTTTAAATGAGGAAAGCTAGGTTTCTTATATTTACCTTTCTATTTTAATAATAAAATTGAAAAATATTTTTAATAAATATTCTACAATGTATAAATTAAAAAGTTGGATAGATATAGATAAAATAGATTGGTTTTACTTATCAGAAAATCCAAATGCTATAATGCTTTTAGAAAAAAATAAGGATAAAATAAGTTGGCATGGATTATCACAAAATCCAAATGCTATACATATTCTGTCTAAGAATATTAATAAAATAGATTGGGATGGATTATCTTGTAATCCAAATGCTATATATCTTTTAGAAAAAAATAAGGATAAAATAAATTGGTACGGATTATCAACTAATCCAAATGTTATGATGCTTTTAGAAAAGAATTATGATAAAATAAATTTTGAATATTTATCATTAAATCCAAATGCTATGATGCTTTTAGAACAAAATAATGATAAAATAGATTGGAATTATTTATCTATAAATTTAAATGCAATACATCTTTTAGAAAAGAATATAGATAAAATAAACTGGGATTTATTATCATTAAATCCATATGCGATACATCTATTAGAAAAAAATATGGATAAAATAAGTTGGGATTATTTATCATTAAATCCAAATGCGATACCTATTCTGTCTAAGAATATGGATAAAATATATTGGCCTTTTCTATCAAAAAATCCATCTATTTTTGAATTGGATTATGAAGCATTGGAAAAAAGATGTAATATATTTAAAGAAGAATTAATAAAAAAGCATTACATCCGACTGTCATTACGCGATATTTGAATCATCCTGATTTAAAAGATAAAGATCTTGAGTATATTCTTGATAATTGTTTTTAAGTTAGAAAACATTGGTTTCTTACATATACCTTCCTATTTTAAGTATTTTTATAATAAAATTGAAAAATATTTTTAATAAATATTTTAAATAGATATTATAAATATTCTACAATGTATAAATTAAAAAGTTGGATAGATATAGATAAAATAAATTGGTATTGGTTACATTTAAATCCAAATGCTATACATATTTTAGAAAAAAATATGGATAAAATATATTGGATTTGGTTATCCCAAAATCCAAATGCTATTCATCTTTTAGAAAAGAATAAGGATAAAATAAATTGGTGTTGCTTATCTGAAAATCCGAATGCTATACATCTTTTAGAAAGGAATAAAGATAAAATAGATTGGAATATGTTATCATATAATCCAAATGCTATTCATCTTTTAGAAAAAAATGTAGATAAAATAGATTGGCGTAGATTATCAAATAATCCAAATGCTATACAACTATTAGAAAAGAATATGGATAAAATAAATTGGTATTTATTTTCACTTAATCCAAATGCTATACATATTCTTTCTAAGAATATAAATAAGATATATTGGAACTATTTATCATTTAATCCAAATGCTATAATGCTTTTAGAAAAAAATGTAGATAAAATAGATTGGGAAGAATTATCAAAAAATCCAAATGCATTAGAACTTTTAGAAAAGAATAAGGATAAAATAAATTGGACATGCTTATCAAGAAATCCAAATGCTATAGTTCTTTTAGAAAAGAATCAGGATAAAATAGATTGGAATTTATTATCAAGCAATCCATCTATTTTTGAACTTGATTATGAAGCATTGGAAAAAAGATGTAATATATTTAAAGAAGAATTAATAAAAAAAGCATTACATCCGACTGTCATTACGCGATATTTGAATCATCCTGATTTAAAAGATAAAGATCTTGTGTATATTCTTGATAATTGTTTTTAAATCAGGAAACCTTCCTATTTTTATAATAAAATTGAAAAATATTTTTAATAAATATTTTAAATAGATATTGTAAATATTCTACAATGTATAAATTAAGAAGTTGGATAGATATAAATAATATAAATTGGGATTTCTTATCCAAAAATCCAAATGCTATGATGCTTTTAGAAAAAAATCAGGATAAAATAAATTGGGATGGATTATCACAAAATCCAAATGCTATACATATTTTATATAAGAATATTAATAAAATAGATTGGGTTGGATTATCTTGTAATCCAAATGCTATGATGCTTTTAGAAAAAAATATGGATAAAATAGATTGGTATTGGTTATCAGGAAATCCGAATGCAATACATCTTTTAGAAAAAAATATGGATAAAATAAATTTTGAATATTTATCATTAAATCCAAATGCTATACATATTCTGTCTAAGAATATAGATAAAATAGATTGGTATTGGTTATCAGGAAATCCAAATGCTATACATCTTTTAGAAAAAAATATGGATAAAATAAATTGGATATGGCTATCAAGTAATCCAAATGCTATAGATCTTTTAGAAAAAAATGTAGATAAAATACATTGGTATGAATTATCATTAAATCCAAATGCGATACATCTTCTGTCTAAAAATATGGATAAAATATATTGGCCTTATCTATCAAAAAATCCATCTATTTTTGAACTTGATTATGAAGCATTGGAAAAAAGATGTAATATATATAAAGAAGAATTAATAAAAAAAGCATTACATCCGACTGTCATTATGCGATATTTAAATCATCCTGATTTAAAAGATAAAGATCTTGAGTATATTCTTGATAATTGTTTTTAAATGAGGAAAGCTAGGTTATTTTTATAATAAAATTGAAAAATATTTTTAATAGATATTTTAAATAGATATTATAAATATTTTACAATGTATAAATTAAGAAGTTGGATAGATATAGATAAAATAAATTGGTATTGGTTATCTAGTAATCCAAATGCTATACATTTTTTAGAAAAAAATATGGATAAAATAAATTGGTTTGGATTATCTTATAATCCAAATGCTATACATCTTCTGTCTAAAAATCTAGATAAAATATATTGGAGTTGGTTATCACAAAATCAAAATGCTATGATGCTTTTAGAAAAAAATATAAATAAAATAAATTGGTTTGGATTATCTTGTAATCCCAATGCTATACATTTTTTAGAAAAAAATAGGGATAAAATAGATTGGAATGGATTATCATTTAATCTAAATGCTATACATCTTTTAGAAAAAAATATGCATAAAATAAATTGGTATTATTTATCAGATAATCCAAATGCGATACATCTTTTAGAAAAAAATAATGATAAAATAAAATGGAATTTTTTATCACGTAATCCGAATGCAATACATCTTTTAGAAAAAAATAGGGATAAAATAGATTGGCAAGGTTTATCCAAAAATCCAAATGCTATACATATTCTATCTAAGAATAAGGATAAAATAGATTGGTATTATTTATCATTAAATCCAAATGCTATAGTTCTTTTAGAAAAGAATCAGGATAAAATAGATTGGAATTTATTATCAAAAAATCCAGCTATTTTTGAACTTGATTATGAAGCATTGGAAAAAAGATGTAATATATTTAAAGAAGAATTAATAAAAAAAGCATTACATCCATCAGTCATTACACGATATTTAAATCACCCTGACTTAAAAGATAAAGATCTTGAGTATATTCTTGATAATTGTTTTTAAATGAAGAAACCTTCCTATTTTTATAATAAAATTGAAAAATATTTTTAATAAATATTTTAAATAGATATTATAAATATTCTACAATGTATAAATTAAAAAATTGGATAGATATAGATAAAATAGATTGGTATTACTTATCAAAAAATCCAAATGCTATACATTTTTTAGAAAAAAATCAGGATAAAATAAATTGGGATGGATTATCACAAAATCCAAATGCTATACATATTTTATTTAAGAATATGAATAAAATAGATTGGGTTGGATTATCATTAAATCAAAATGCTATGATGCTTTTAGAAAAAAATAAGGATAAAATAAATTGGGATTATTTATCATTAAATCCAAATGCTATACATCTTTTAGAAAATAATATGGATAAAATAGATTGGGATTATTTATCACTCAATCCAAATGCTATGATGCTTTTAGAAAAAAATGTAGATAAAATAGGTTGGTATTGGTTATCAGGAAATCCAAATGCTATACATCTTTTAGAAAAAAATATGGATAAAATAAGTTGGGTTGGATTATCATTAAATCCAAATGCTATAGATCTTTTAGAAAAAAATGTAGATAAAATACATTGGTATGAATTATCATTAAATCCAAATGCGATACATCTTCTGTATAAGAATATGGATAAAATATATTGGCCTTATCTATCAAAAAATCCATCTATTTTTGAATTGGATTATGAAGCCTTGGAAAAAAGTTGTAACATATATAAAGAAGAATTAATAAAAAAAGCATTACATCCATCTGTCATTACACGATATTTAAATCATCCTGATTTAAAAGATAAAGATCTTGAGTATATTCTTGATAATTGTTTTTAAATGAGGAAAGCTAGGTTTCTTATATTTACCTTCCTATTTTTTAAGTATTTTTTATAAATATTTTATAAAAAATTGAAAAATATTTTATATAAATATTTTAAATAGATATTTTAAATATTTTACAATGTATAAATTAAGAAGTTGGATAGATATAAATAATATAAATTGGAATTTCTTATCCGAAAATCCAAATGCTATAGATTTTTTAGAAAAAAATATGGATAAAATAGATTGGTATATGTTAACAAAAAATCCAAATGCGATACATATTCTGACTAAGAATATGGATAAAATAGATTGGTATATGTTATCAAGAAATCCAAATGCGATACATATTCTGACTAAGAATATGGATAAAATACAATGGAATTGTTTATCAAGTAATCCAAATACGGAACATCTTTTAGAAAAAAATGTAGATAAAATAGATTGGAGTAATTTATCATTAAATCCAAATGCAATACATATTCTGACTAAGAATATGGATAAAATAAATTGGCAAGGATTATCAAGTAATCCAAATGCGATACATCTTTTAGAAAAAAATATAGATAAAATAAATTGGAGTTTGTTATCAGAAAATCCAAATGCAATACATCTTTTAGAAAAGAATATGGAAAAAATAGACTGGCTTTTTTTATCAGCAAATCCAAATGCGATACCTCTTTTAGAAAAAAATGTAGATATTAAATCCAAATGCGATACCTCTTTTAGAAAAAAATATGGATAAAATAGACTGGGATTATTTATCAAATAATCCATCTATTTTTGAATTGGATTATGAAGCATTGGAAAAAAAATGTAATATATTTAAAGAAGAATTAATAAAAAAAGCATTACATCCATCTGTCATTACACGATATTTGAATCATCTTGATTTAAAAGATAAAGATCTTGAGTATATTCTTGATAATTGTTTTTAAGGGAGGAAACCTTAGTTTCCTTGCAAATAACTTCCTATTTTTATAATAAAATTGAAAAATATTTTTAATAGATATTTATAATAGATATTTAAAATAGATATTTAAAATATTCTACAATGTATAAATTCAAAAGTTGGATAGATATAGATAAAATACATTGGATTGGATTATCATTTAATCCAAATGCGATACATCTTTTAGAAAAAAATGTTGATAAAATAAAATGGGATTATTTATCATTTAATCCAAATGCTATACATATTTTAGAAAAAAATATTCATAAAATAAATTGGTGTTCATTATCACGAAATCCAAATGCTATACATCTTCTATCTAAAAATAATGATAAAATAAATTGGTGTGAATTATCTTGTAATCCAAATGCTATGATGCTTTTAGAAAAAAATAATGATAAAATAAATTGGAACATGTTATCATATAATCCAAATGCTATACATATTTTAGAAAAAAATATGGATAAGATAAATTGGAAATATTTATCACAAAATCCAAATGCGATACATCTTTTAGAAAATAATATGGATAAAATAAATTGGGATTATTTATCATTAAATCCAAATGCAATACATCTTTTAGAAAAGAATATGGATAAAATAAACTGGTATTTTTTATCAACTAATCCAAATGCGATACATCTTTTAGAGAAGAATATGGATAAAATAGATTGGTTTTTTTTATCATATAATTCTTCTATTTTTGAATATAATTATGAAGCAATGGAAAAAAGATGTAATATATTTAAAGAAGAATTAATAAAAAGAGCATTACATCCATCTGTCATTGTGCGATATTTAAATCATCCTGACTTAAAAGATAAAGATCTTGAGTATATTCTTGATAATTGTTTTTAAGGGAGGAAACCTAAGTTTCTTATATTTAACTTCCTATTTTTTATAATAAAATTGAAAAATATTTTTAATAGATATTTTAAATAGATATTATAAATATTATACAATGTATAAATTAAAAAGTTGGATAGATATAGATAAAATAGATTGGAACAGATTATCATTAAATCCAAGTGCGATACATCTTTTAGAAAAAAATATGGATAAAATAAATTGGGCTACATTATCAAAAAATCCAAATGCGATACATCTTTTAGAAAAAAATATGGATAAAATAAATTGGAGTTTGTTATCAGAAAATCCAAATGCTATAGATATTTTAGAAAAAAATATAAATCAAATAAATTGGATTTGGTTATCACAAAATCTAAATGCTATACATCTTTTAGAAAAAAATATAAATCAAATAAATTGGATTCGATTATCAAGTAATCCAAATGCTATACATATTCTATCTAAGAATATAGATAAAATAGATTGGTATTTGTTATCAAGTAATCCAAATGCTATATATCTTTTAGAAAATAATGCAGATAAAATTGATTGGGGTTGGTTATCATTAAATCCAAATGCTATCCATATTTTAAAACAAAATAATGATAAAATAGATTGGTATTGGTTATCAAGTAATCCAAATGCAATACATCTTTTAGAAAAAAAAGTGGATAAAATAAACTGGTATTTTTTGTCATTTAATCCAAATGCGATACATATTCTTAGACAGAATAATGATACTATAGATTGGAAATATTTATCAGAAAATCCATCTATATTTGAATTAGATTATGAAGCATTGGAAAGAAGATGTAATATATTTAAAGAAGAATTAATAAAAAAAGCATTACATCCATCTGTCATTACACGATATTTAAATCATCCTGATTTAAAAAATAAAGATATTGAGTATATTCTTGATAATTGTTTTTAAGGGAGGAAAGCTAGGTTTCTTATATTTAACTTCCTATTTTTTATAATAAAATTGAAAAATATTTTTAATAGATATTTTAAATAGATATTTTAAATAGATATTAAAAATATTATACAATGTATAAATTAAAAAGTTGGATAGATATAGATAAAATAGATTGGACCAGATTATCATTAAATCCAAATGCGATACATCTTTTAGAAAAAAATCAGGATAAAATAAATTGGGACAGATTATCATTAAATCCAAATGCGATACATCTTTTAGAAAAAAATATGGATAAAATAAATTGGGGTTGGTTATCATTAAATCCAAATGCTATACATCTTTTAGAAAAAAATATAGATAAAATAAATTGGAGTTTGTTATCAGAAAATCCAAATGCTATAGATATTTTAGAAAAAAATATAAATCAAATAAATTGGATTTGGTTATCACAAAATCCAAATGCTATACATCTTTTAGAAAAAAATATAAATCAAATAAATTGGATTCGATTATCAAGTAATCCAAATGCTATACATATTCTATCTAAGAATATAGATAAAATAGATTGGTATTGGTTATCAAAAAATCCAAATGCTATACATCTTTTAGAAAATAATGCAGATAAAATAGATTGGGGTTGGTTATCATTAAATCCAAATGCTATACACCTTTTAGAAAAGAATAATGATAAAATAAATTGGTCTGCATTATCATGTAATCCAAATGCTATCCATATTTTAGAACAAAATAATGATAAAATAGATTGGAATTGGTTATCAAATAATCCAAATGCAATACATCTTTTAGAAAAAAATGTGAATAAAATAAACTGGTATTTTTTGTCATTTAATCCAAATGCGATACATATTCTTAGACAGAATAATGATACTATAGATTGGAAATATTTATCAGAAAATCCATCTATATTTGAATTGGATTATGAAGTATTGGAAAAAAGATGTAATATATATAAAGAAGAATTAATAAAAAAAGCATTACATCCATCTGTCATTACACGATATTTAAATCATCCTGATTTAAAAAATAAAGATCTTGAGTATATTCTTGATAATTGTTTTTAAGGGAGGAAACCTAGGTTTCCTAATTGTAAATATTTTACAATGTATAAAATCCAAATGCGATACATTTTTAGTAAAGAATATGGATAAAATAGATTCCTATTAGTTATCAAGAAATCCATTTATTGAAAAAGATGTATAAGCTGATTCATAAATGTTTTATTTTTTTATAATATAAATAATATTTATATTATAAAAATATTGTTTACTTCATTATTTTAATCAAATTTTAAATATAATATTTTATTAAATATAAGTTTTATTAATAAATTATTATATTTATTACAAATAAAGCTATAAAACCAAAAAAATAATATCTATTTTTAATTGTATTTTATAAAAAAAATATTTTAAGAAACATCTTACTAATATATAAAGAAGAATTAATAAAAAAAGCATTACATCATTCTGTTATTATATGATATATGAATTATCCTGATTTAAAAGATAAAAAAAGATCTTGAGTATATTCTTTATAAATTGTTTTTAAGTAAGGAAACCTAGTTTTCCTGCAAATACCTTCCTTATTTTTATAAAAAAAAATGAAAAATATTTTTAATATATATATTTTAATAAATATTTAAAATAGATATTCAAAATATTTTACAATGTATAAATTAAAAAGTTGGGTAGATATAAATAAAATAGATTTGGATTATTTATCACATAATCCAAATGGTATACAAATTTTAGAAAAGAATATAAATAAAATAAATTGGAATAAATTATCTGAAAATTCAAATGCTATACATCTTTTAGAAAAGAATATAGATAAAATAAATTGGGAAAATTTATCAAAAAATCCAAATGCAATATATATTCTGTCTAAGAATATAGATAAAATAAATTGGTATTGGTTATCAAAAAATCCAAATGCAATATATATTCTATCTAAGAATATAGATAAAATAAATTGGAATGGATTATCAGCAAATCCAAATGCAATACATCTTTTAGAAAAAAATAAGGATAAAATAAATTGGTTTTGGTTATCAAGTAATGAAAATGCTATACATCTTTTAGAAAAAAATCCTGATAAAATAGATTGGGATTTGTTATCATTAAATCCAAATGTCATGATGATTTTAGAAAATAATATGAATAAAAAAATTGGGGATATGATGCTTTTAGAAAAAAATAGAAATAAAATAAATTGGATTGGATTATCACTAAATCCAAATGGTATACATTTTTTGGAAAAAAATAAAAATAAAATAAATTGGGGTGGATTATCAGGAAATCTAAATGGTATACATCTTTTGGAAAAAAATATGCATAGAATAAATTGGAATTATTTATCAAAAAATCCAAATGCGATACATCTTTTAGAAAAAAATGTGGATAAAATAAATTGGCAACTGTTATCAGGAAATCCATCTATTTTTGAATATGATTATGATGCATTGGAAAAAAGATGTAATATATTTAAAGAAGAATTAATAAAAAGAGCATTACATCCATCTGTCATTACACGATATTTGAATTATCCTGATTTAAAAGGTAAAGATCTTGAGTATATTCTTGATAATTGTTTTTAAATGAGGAAACCCTGATTTCCTACACATACCTTCCTATTTATAAATATTCTATCAACACATTCAATCATCCTGATTTAAAAAGATAAAGATCTTTGAGGAAATATAGGTTTTATGCAAATACCTTTCTATTTTTAATAGATATTTAAAATCGTATTATAAATATTCTATAATGTATAAATTAAAAAGTTGGATAAATAAAATAGATTGGGATTGGTTATCAATAAATCCAAATACTATGATGTTTTTAGAAAAAAATAAGAATAAAATAAATTGGGATTATTTAACAGCAAATCCAAATGCGATACATTTGTTAGAAAAAAATATGGATAAAATAGATTGGGATTATTTATTATTAAATCCAAATGCGATACATCTTTTAGAAAAAAATAATGATAAAATAAACTGGTATTATTTATCATTAAATCCTTCTATTTTTGAATTGGATTATGTAGAATTAATAAAAAAAGCATTACATCCATCTGTCATTACACGATATTTACACCTAAAATGATTTTAAAATTCTCACTTTTTTATTGCCTAAGTATTTTGATTATTTTATTTTTTATAAAGTAATATTTATAATGCTTTAACAAATATAAAAATATAATATATCCTGTTAAAAAAGTGAGAATTTTAAAATAATTTCAGGTATATAGTAAACAATATTTTTTTATATAATAATATTATTATATTAATGAAATAATTAATGAACATATCTCTTGTAAACTTTCATTATTAAGTGATGAAACTATCTCTTGTAAACTTTCATTATTACGTAATGAAACTATCTCTCGTAAACTTTCATTATTAAGTGATGAAAATAGCTCTCGTAAACCTTCATTACTCATTGATAAAAATATCTCTCGTAAATCTTCATTATTAAATGATGAAAGTAGCTTTTGTAAACTTTTATCACCTGAATAATATTCAAATGGATATTGATATGGAAGTTTTAGAGGTTCAATGCTCATAAAATTTTCTTTAGGAACTATAGAAATTAATTTCTTCATCGTAAAATTTGTTTCAGAAACTCTTATACAATATTCTAATAATTTTTGAAGTTTAAGATTTCCTTCTCCAATCCTAAATTCTTGAATAATATTCATCACATCAAATGGAATATTTTTTTGACATGCAAGAAGAGATGTAATAGGAACTTGTTGTGCTATTATACATTCTAATGGATATTCTCCAAAAAAACAATTATACCTTTTATTTTTAAAAATAAAATCCATT
>Ga0214921_10011103_pt1 | contig 11006 bp, 9 predicted proteins | sample LL1505_MetaG_FD_177992 | JGI IMG/M metagenome (GOLD analysis project Ga0214921, IMG submission 177992) | Freshwater microbial communities from Lake Lanier, Atlanta, Georgia, United States - LL-1505 | ecosystem: Environmental > Aquatic > Freshwater > Lake | place: USA: Georgia | collected 2015-05-28
CCAGCTTCCTCGCATTTGGCGGACAAACCCGTTCCAGCCCCACCGCCAATGATGGGCATACCTTGAGCAACTTTTTGTCGCAAGTTGGCAAGAATGGTTTGACGGGCGATACGGGGCATGTTCTTTCCTAATCTTCCTTAAGCTGTTTTCGTTTGACGTTGGTTCTGGGTGCTAATTTCTAGCCACGCATCCACCAGAGCTTGGGCAAAAGCCTCATCATTGATGTGCAGAGGAAGTTTGATTAACTTGTGTTGAGCAGTTGTCCTGAAGTTGGCTTGCAAAGCTGAAAACAAAGCTTGATTTGCAGCAGGATCGAAAAAAACCTGACCTTCTTTGTCAATGGCTGAGACCCCTTTTTCAGGAATCAAGAACCGAACAGGACCACGCATCGCATTCAGTTTGTTGGCGATGAACTCACCGATTTCTCTGCATTCTTCGGGGGTCGTACGCATCAAGGTGACATTGGGGTTATGCCGATACAAATTACGCCCTTTGAAGCGCTCAGGTACCGTGTCGTAAGGGCCAAAGTTGGCCATGTCCAAGGCGCCGCAAGAACCGACATAGGGCAAATCGACTTGAGCGAACACATCCATTCGAGTGGGACCTGCAGACAAAGTCGCCCCGACAATTTCATCTGCAATCTCGGTGGTGGAGACATCAATAACCCCATTGAGAAGTTGCGATGCAGCCAATTTCTCCATAGATTGACCGCCTGTTCCCGTGGCATGAAACACCAAGCAATCAAAACGATCCTCTAAACGCTTGGTCACAGCTTGGACGCAGGGTGTTGTCACACCAAACATGGTGAGTCCGACTGCAGGCTTCACGGCTTCAGACCCACGGTGCTTGTGTGTCACCATGCCAGCGAGAGCATGAGCAGCATTTGACAAAACTTTTTCGCTGATTCGGTTGATGCCTTGCACGTCCGTGACGGAGTACATCATGCAAATATCGCTAGGTCCCACATAGGGACGTGTATCGCCTGAAGCCATGGTCGACACCATGACTTTGGGAATACCAATAGGCAATACGCGCATAGCCGCTGTGGCCAAGGAAGTGCCACCCGAGCCGCCGGCAGAAATCAATCCACCGACATCTCGGCGAGTGCGAATAAATGACTCAAAAGCCAAAGCCATTGCTGCAACACTGCTACCTCTGTCAGAGGAAAAAACAGCCTGCTCACCTTGAGGATGGTGTCTTGCTACCTCGCGCGGATGTACCGACGCAGGGGAGGGCCGCCCTGTTGTGGATAGATCTACCGTTACCACTCTTAGGCCGAGCTTTTCCAAGCATTGCCTTAAAAAGAAAAGCTCTTTGCCTTTGGTATCAAACGTACCTGCTACATAGGCAGCCTGACTGCTGCTTGCTGCAACAGGAAAATCAAAAACTTGTGCGGGTGAAGCTGCAACTTGGGCTGTGCTTGCAGAAACCTCTGACGCATTGAATGCCTTGGTGAATTGCTGACTGAATGGAATATCTTCTGAACTGTAGGTGCGCTGTACACGCACAACAGTAGCAGGCTCATTACTGACAGGCTCCGAAGGTGTTTCATCAAACACATCACCCGAGGCACGCATACCAAGCAGACGCTCTTGCAAACCTTTGTCATGGGCCAACTCAGCCGCTGGCATTTCATCTTGTATGCGCCCATTCACCATTACAGCTACACGGTCAGCGCTGGCAACAGCGACCCCAAGGTTTTGTTCAATCAGCAAAATGGTTATACCGTCTTCAGTGGCAAGTTGACGTAGCGAAGCTTCCACTTGCTCGACGATGACAGGAGCCAAACCTTCTGTGGGCTCATCCATGATCAAAATACGTGGCCGTAAAAGCAGGGCACGGCCAATAGCCAACATTTGCTGTTCACCGCCAGACAGTTGAGAACCGCCGTTGTTTTTTCTTTCGGATAAGCGAGGAAACATCGCATACACGCGGTCAACATCACCGCGCTGAGGAGCGACCAAACGCAGGGTTTCATCAACGGTCAATGATGGCCAAACACGGCGTCCTTGAGGAACATAGGCCATGCCAAGTCGGGTGATTTCATGGGGTGATTTACCCAAAACTTCTTCGCCTGCTAAGCGCACACTGCCACTCGCATTCACCAACCCAGTGAGCGCATTGCAAAGTGTGGATTTGCCCATGCCATTGCGACCCACAATACCTAAAACTCCTTGACTGAGTGAGAGTGAAATGCCTTGCAAGACATGGGCTTGGCCATAGTAAACATGCAAGTCTTCAACCACCAGCAAAGGTCCTTTGAAGTTTCGAGCGGGGGCTTCACCAAACCATGCCATCAGTGTTTGCCTCCCATGTAGATGGCTTGCACTTGCGCATCATTTTCAATCTCGGAAGGTGTGCCAGTTTTAATCACGGTGCCGTTATGCATGACGGTGACTTTTTCAACGACACGCAATGCAATTTCCAAATCGTGCTCGATCAGTACAAAGCTCATGTGAGAAGGCAAGGAGGTCAGCAGTTTGACCAACTCACGTCGTTCAGCGGGAGACAAACCGGCAGCTGGCTCATCAAACAAAATCAAGCGCGGGGCACCCGCCAAGGCAATGGCGATTTCAAGTTGTCGCTGTTGGCCATGGGCGAGATTGCTGACCAATTCATCTGCTATGTGGGTGAGGCGTCCGCGCTCTAATAACTCTTGGGTGGCCAATGTAGAGGGATGGTTTTTACCTGCCCTCCTGAAACTGAATCTTGCATTGGCCACACCTCGAACAGCAAGAAACAGGTTGTCGCGCACGCTAAGGTCGCGAAATAAAAGTGAAGACTGGTAGGTTCGTCGCAGTCCTTTGCGGATGCGCTCAAACGGGTCCATGTAAGTGACGTCTTCACCAAAAAAACGAATTCGACCCGATGTGGGTGGAAAGTCGCCGGTGATGGCATTGAACAAGGTGGTCTTGCCCGCACCATTCGCACCCAAGATGGCACGTTTTTCACCGGCGAGAACAGATAAAGAAACATCATCCACCGCCCGCAAAGCGCCAAATGCCCGTGTCACATTTTCCAAGACCAAGGCCTCGGAAGACATGAGGGGTACTTCGCTGTGCGAAGTAACCATGGGCCGCGCCATTTCTGGCGAGCTTGAACGCAATGCGGTGATGGATGCCATCTTTTTCTGCCCGATGCCTATTTACGGCAGTCAGGAATTTCCCGTGTACCTAAACCCATTTTCTTGAATTCTGCTTCGGGCAGACCCAGAGTTTGGGTGATGTTGGGAACAGTCTTGACCACTTTGTTGAACAAGGATCCGTCTGCAGCCTTGGTCACTTCGGTGATGTAGGTGGGGCCAACGCCGTTGCGGTTTGCATCAATGACCACTTCGCCAGCAGGGCCGACAAACTTGGTTTTTTGCAGCGCTTCACGGTACTTCTTTTGACCACCACTCAAATCACCCTTGACGGCATCCAAACCATCCAAAGCTGCTTTGGTGTTGATGTAGTAAAGGTAAGCAAACAAAGAGGGGCTTGGGAAACCGTCTTTGAAGTTAGCTTTGTAGTCAGCAACAAACTTTTTCCACTCGGCTGTGTCCAACGAATCGGCCATGGGTCCTGCAGAAGCGGTGCCCACCAACGATTCACGGCGCTTACCTTTGTAGTTCAACACGGTTTGGTCGACAGTGATGGAACCACCCACCATGGGTTTGTTACCACCGGCTTGTTCGTACTGGGTTAAAAAGTTCACTGCATCTGAGCCACCTAAGACCACCAGCAATGCGTCCACATCCTTAGGGATTTTGGCAATGACAGAGGCATAGTCCTTGGTGCCCAAGGGTACCCAAGCTTTGTCAACCACTTTGCCACCTTTAGCGCAGTAGCTGGCCATGAAGCCTTGCACCTGCGAATAGGGGAAGCCATAGTCTTCAGCAATCAGGAACATTTTTTTGTATCCCTTTGACAAAGCATGGTCACCCAGTCCCACCATCCACTGCGCACCTTCGGTGTTGAAGCGGAAGAAGTTGGTTGAAGGATCGTTCAAGGTGGCAGCTTGTGCGCCCGATGAACCGTTGACAAAAGTGATACCAGCCTGTGTTTTGGCATAGTTCTTCACTGCAATACCTTCGTCACCAGACAATGGGCCAATCATGATTTGGACTTTGTCTTGCTCTACCAATTTGCGTGTGGCTGCTACGGCTTTGTCTGGGTTGCCGTCAGAAGATCCGCTGATGAGTTGAATTTTCATACCACCAGCGCTGCCACCTTTTTGTTTCAGGGCAAGCTCAGCGCCGCGAATGCCGTCTTGTCCTGGCACCGCAAATGGACCTTCAAGAATAGAAAGCAGTCCAACTTTCAAGGTTCCTTCAGCGAAAGCAAAACCAGTAGTGGTCGCCAATATTGCTGCGCTGATCAAAGTACGTGCCAGTGTTCTTTTGCTCGAATGCATTGTTGTCTCCTCAGGTTGAAAAAAGGCCTATGGCCGGTGAAAAGACGCCCAGACCCACTGGCCATAGCGTCAAGTTACCAAACTGATTGATTAAAAAACCAATCATGAGCGGCGACTTCCAGGTGCTGACGCAGTGGATGAAACCAGCCAGCGTGAGCGAAATTTGTGCCATAGACCCAGCAGTCCATCAGGCGAGAAAAATACGATCAATAAAAACACGCCGCCAATCACCAGATTGAAGCGTTGTCTGTCTACCAAATCGATGGCAAAGTTTTGGAGCAAAACGAAAGTGATGGCACCTATGAACGCGCCCAAGGGGTGCTTCATACCCCCCAGAACTGCAATGACCAAAATATTAATGAGTGCACCTGTGTTGATAGAGCCAGGCGAGACGCGGTTGTTGTACCAAACAAGCAGGATGCCGCCTACAGACGCCAGCAATCCTGCGAACGCATGTGCAGCGAGCCGATGGGCCGTCACATTAAAACCAAGCGAGTTCATCCGCCTTGGGTTATCGCGAATACCTTGCAAAGCCAAACCAAAAGGCGCACGAACCAAATATTTGATAGACCCATATCCACCAAGAGCACACGCTAGTGCAAGAAAGTAAAAGGCCACTGGATTGGTGAAATCGACATCGCCTACGATGGGTGCGCTGATTTTGCTAAAGCCTTGAAAACCGTTGAATAAGACATAGTTTTGCTGCGTCAAATAAAAGAATGCCACACCAATAGCCAAGGTAATCATGATGGTATGAATGCCTTCAGTCCTGATAGACAGCCAACCAATCAAGGTGGCAAACACGACAGAGATAAGCATCGCAAAAAGCACAGCCAACCACCATGGCCAGCCCAGACTGATGGCCTGCATGCTGCTGGTACCGAATATGGCAATCAGGTAACTGCTAAGACCAGCAACAGTCATTTGCGAAAGAGACACCATACCGCCATAGCCACCTAAAAAGGTCAGCGATAAAGCGATGAGGCCTAAGGCAAGAGACTGCGCGCCAATTTGGTAGGTAAAGAAAGGCGACGCGACAGCTGGGTAAAGCAACACCATGGCCATGACTACCCAGTGGCGAAGATGAACGGGCGCCCACAAGCGCGACCACCAACCCGTGCCCTGATAGGCGGGTGTACTGTAGCGAGGTGAGCGCGATACTGTGCTTTGCACAACAGGCGCTTGCGCACTGACCGTCACCCTGACGCCAGGTGACTGTGTGTTCATGGCGCGACGCCAGTGGGCTGCACTCATGTGGTTTTTCCTAAAACACCGCGCGGTCTGAATGCCAATGCGATGATCATGATGACAAAAGTGAAAACTACGCTGTAGGTAGGTGCGTAGGCTTGACCAAATTGCTCAGCAAGGCCAATCAATAATGCACCAATGGCTGCGCCTGGCACACTGCCCATGCCACCCACAATCACCACCACCAAAGAGGCCAGCAAATATCGGGTGTCTTCCCCAGGAGAAATCGATAATGCGGTTCCTCCGACGACGCCAGCAAGTCCGGCAAGTCCTGCGCCTAAAGCAAAGGTGAGCGCAAAAATACGTTGCACATTGACGCCAGATGCTGAAAGCATTCCTCTGTCATCAACCCCTGCGCGAATCATCATGCCAATGCGCGTGCCATTGAGCAACCCCCACAGCAGCAAGCCAATGACGATCGCTATGAGCAACACAACGATGCGGTAGGTAGGGAATTTTTCGATGATGGGCAAACTCATCGTTCCGTAAATCCAAGCGGGTGGATCAAAGGTATAAATTTCCCCGCCAAAGTACCAAAGCATCAAATCAGCTAAGACGATGGACAGGCCTATCGTTACCAATGTTTGCCTGAGGTCTTCACCTTGCATGCGTCTAAAAACGACTATTTGAATAGCCACGCCCAGCACAGCAGATGAAATAAACCCTGCCAACACAGCCAACAACCAAGAGCCAGTTGAGTCGCCCACAATCCAGCCTACATAGGCACCGACTAAAAACAAAGAGCCATGGGCCAAGTTGACATTGCGCATTAATCCAAAGACCAATGTAAAACCACTGGCCACAATGAAATAGAGCGACGCCAAAGTCAATCCGTTGAGGAATGTCTTGAGAAAAAGCACAACATCGTCAAACAAGCCCCAAAGCGCAAGTAGCGATAATGGCAAGACCAGCAACCACCAAAAAGCTAATCGCCCACGGCTCATGCAGCGCGCTCCCAAGCGCGTTGACGGGTGGTGGGTGGGTGTTTGGCAAACACACCGTCCTTCATGACAGCCAACATACGCGATGGCTCGCGCAAAATCGCCAAGTTGGTCAACGGGTCGCCATCGACCAACAACAGGTCAGCCAAATAACCTTCTTTGACCAAGCCCAGTTCATTGGGCTTCATCATGATTTGGCCGCCATACAGCGTGCAAGAGCGGATCGCTTCCATGGGTGTGAAGCCAAGGTAGCGCACAAAGAACTCTAAGTCACGTGCATTTTGTCCGTGGGGCGTGAATGCAAAACCATAGTCGCCTCCCGGCATGACACGAATACCGCGTTTGTGCATGGCCGAGAGAGATTTCAAAGCGGCTTCCCACTCTATGCCGTAGCCCATGCTCTCTGCTGTGGCACGGGTGACGCCCCATGCAGAGGCTTCATTGAGTAATGCATAAATAATGGCAATACCTGGCACTACAAACACGCGGTCTTTGGCCGCTTCGAGCATGTCCAAGGTTTTTTCATCGCAAAAGCTTGCGTGGTAAATGATGTCAATGCCATGGCGCAAGGCTTGTTGCACTGAGGGACCTGAGCGAGCATGGGCTGTACCGCGTTTGCCACGCATACGTACTTCCTCCATCGCAGCGCCCACTTCGGCATCTGTCATCCAATGGGTTTGCGCAGGTGAGTCTTGGGTGAAGTTGTCTCCAGACAAATTCAGTTTGATGCAATCAACGCCGTACTTTAAAAACAAGCGTACACATTTACGCATGTCTTCTGCGCCACTGACATTGGCACCAAAGCTGAACTCGGGAAACGGCAAGTGAGGCAAGGTTTCATCACCCAATGCACCCAGCACGGTAATTTCTTGGCTGGCTGCTAAATAGCGAGGGCCAGGGATTTGCCCGCTGTTGATGGCGTTGCGAATAACCACATCCAAACGCGGCTTGGCGCAAGCTGCACCCACGCATGAGGTCCAACCAGCTTCTAAATAAATTTTGGCAACCTTGGCGCTCCACAACACATGCTCTTCCAAGGGCATGGTTTGAATGCCAGCCAAATTGGCTGCGTTGTTCCAAGAGAAATGGGTATGTGCTTCGCACATCCCAGGCATGAGTGTGGCGCCTGCAGCATCGACTTGCATGGCGTCTCCCGCGGACATGGGGGCAGCAGACTTGCTAATGTGCTTGATGCGATTACCTTCCACCAACACACTGCCTGGGTAAGGCGCGGCACCAGAACCATCAAGAATGCGCACATTGGTAAATAGAGTGGCTGTCATGGCTGTCTCCTCTTTAAAGCTTATGCGGCCCAACGGGTGGGCGGTGACTGACGCGAAGGGGTTCCTCGGCTGCTGACTGAGGGCGGTTCACGATGAAATTTGCCATCTTTCATGACGGCAAGAATGCGCGACTTGTCTTGCAACACAGTGATGTCAACCATCGGATCGCCATCCACTAACAAAATATCAGCCAGATAACCTTCTCGCAGCTGCCCCAGCGGTTCTGCACTGCGCATCATGGGCGCTCCCCAAGCAGTCGCACTGAGCAAGGCTTCAAGGTTGGAAATGCCTATGTGTTTGGTGAAATATTCAAGGTCTTTGGCGTTGGTTCCATGCGGCGTCCATGCAAAACCATAGTCACCTCCAGGCATGATGCGCACGCCGCGTTTGTGCAGAGCACGCATGGATTCAATGGCTGCATCGAGCTCTTTGAAGTAACCCATTTTTTGAACAACATCAGGGGTGAGGCCATACTCTTTAGCGTTATGGCAGGTGTTGATCAACCATGCCAGACCGGGCGCAATGAAATGCGCATTGCGATGTTGATCGAGTAAATCCAGCGCTTCGCTGTCTAAAAAACTCGCGTGGTAAATGACATTGATGCCTTGCTTCACGCATTGTTTAACAGACCATGTTGACCGTGCATGGGCCGCAACCCACTTACCCCAGCTTTTGGCTTCTTGAACACAGGTGGTGATTTCCTCTTCGGTGAATTGACTCTGCTCACTGGACATGCCTGTGATGGATTCACCGGAGAGATTGATTTTCAGAGTGTCAACGCCGTATTTACAAAACATGCGAACACAGCGGCGCATTTCGTCGTTGCCGCTGACCACTGCGCCAAATGAAAACTCTTGTTGAGGTAAGTGCGGTTGGGTACTGTCGCCCAAACCACCTGGTACTGTGATTTCCTGGCTGGGTGCTGTGTAGCGTGGACCAATGATGGTGCCGTCATTGATCGCATTGCGAATCACAACATCGAGTCGTGGCTTGGCAGCCGCTGCGCCGACGCAAGAAGTCCAACCCATATCGAGGTAAAGTTTGGCCACTTCTGCGCACCACAAAATATGCTCTTCAGGCGGCATGCGTTGTATGGCGTCTAGGCTGGGCTGGTTGTTCCATGAAAAATGGGTGTGGGCTTCCACCATCCCAGGCATCAAAAAACATCCAGCACCATCAATGACAGTTTGACCCGCTAAGGGCATGTTCCGCATACCTTGATGCGTTCGGGTGACTCGGATGATTTTGTTGCCTTCAACCAGCACTTCGCCGGGGTAAGGCATTTCCCCAGTTGCATCAAATACATTGACATTGGTAAACAGCACTTGGCTCATGTGTCTTCCTTCAAGCGTGTCGTTTTAAAAATGCACGTGCCTCACGGGCACATTCATGGGGTTTCTCAATAGGGGTCCAGTGGCCACATCGGGTCAGCACTACAGATTTGCCAGATGTGAAGCGACGTGCCAAGGCATGAACAGCTTCTGGTGGCGCGACTTTGTCTTCTTCACCCGTGACCAGTAACACTGGCGAAGCGATGCGTTCAATATCAGCACTGCGAGCTTGTGACAACACCTCACAAGTGGCTGCATACCCTGAAGGTGACTGTCGCATCAGACTTTCACGGACAAAGGCATACGCGCTGGGGTTATTTCTTTTGGTGTGCTGAGAAACTGCTGTGGTTAACAAGGACTCTGTGACCTCCTGAAGACCTTGCAAACCACTGCTGCGAATTTTTTCAGCCCTGTTGCGTATGCTTTCGCGAGCAACCTCAGGCGGCTCTGCCAAAGGACCAAATAACACCATGCTCTTAACCAGTGAAGGCGCTGTAACGGCTAAGTGCTGAAGCACAATGGTTCCCATGGAATGCCCTAGCCACTGCGCTTGCGCAATGCCTAAGCTTTGGCAGATAGTTTGCAGACATTCAACCAACAGTGCCATGCTCAATTCTTCTTGCCGTAGCTTAGAACGACCACTTCCAGGAAGGTCAATGCGTATCAATCGGTGAGCGTCAAGACTGGGGTGCATGGCAGTCCAGGTGTTGGAACTTCCGCCCAAGCCATGCACGCACACCACAGGCAAACCCGTGCCGCTTTCTTCAACAGCGACATGGTTCATCAGGTAAAAACTCATTCCATTGCCTTCAGGTAGGCAAGAATTTTTTTCAACATTTTGCAGACTCCAAACGCCAAACTTTAGGAATATGGCTATAGACTGTCTCAAATCAAATGAGACGATCGTCTCATTTATTCGGTTTATCCTAAAGCTTGGCGGTCTTGTGTGAAAGTCATTAAAGCAACTTTTTCATCCTGATTTACCCTCATGGCAAGAAAAATCCCACTCCCCACTCCGGATAAACCACTAGCACCTTTGGGGGTCAAGCAAGCTACTTTTAATCAGCTACTGGATATAGCTCGTCAGAAAATTGAATTAACCGGAACCGCGCCCTCGGTCTCCGAGGTTGCATCGTTTGCCGGCGTTTCTAGAGCAACGGCTTACCGTTGTTTTCCTAGTCGAGCAGCGATGCTGACGGCGGTGGTCGGGGTTTCATTGGGACCTATGCGCACTTTTGCTTCAGATCATTTAGATGGCATAGACAGAGTGCTGGATTTGTTTAAGCGCAGTCTGCCGCGGCTAACTAAAAATGAAACGTCATTTCGAACCGCTGTTCAACTTTCGTTAGAACAGCGTGCCTTGGCCTTGGCGGGTCAATTGAAAGAGCCTTCATTCAGGCGCGGCTACAGAATTCAAATATTGGCCCATGCGATGGAGCCTTTCAAGACCCAACTGCCACAGGATATTTATTTGCAATTACACAAAGCTTTGTCTGTTGTCTATGGCATTGAGTCCTATATTGTTTTGAAAGATATCTGGGGTGAATCTAGCAAGCAGGTAGAAACAACAGTGCTGTGGATGGCAAAAGCATTGGTGGAAGCGGCGCAAATTGAAGCCAGTGCCCGCATAAACTCACAGCCAGGCAAAGTTAAGCGTACGCAATCTCTGAAAGGAAAAACATGAAGTTAGCCACATTTGTTTACCAAGGTAGCCGACGTGTTGGTCTATTGACTGATGATGGTTTAAGCGTCCAAACACTTGATTTAAACCACCATGAAAATGAGCAAGGCATTCTTGCGCTGGTAGA
>Ga0214921_10011104_pt1 | contig 11005 bp, 5 predicted proteins | sample LL1505_MetaG_FD_177992 | JGI IMG/M metagenome (GOLD analysis project Ga0214921, IMG submission 177992) | Freshwater microbial communities from Lake Lanier, Atlanta, Georgia, United States - LL-1505 | ecosystem: Environmental > Aquatic > Freshwater > Lake | place: USA: Georgia | collected 2015-05-28
TGTTGTTCTTGCTGTTGGTGTGATTGTTGTTCTTGTGATTGTTGTTGTTGCTGTTTGTGTGATTGTTCTTGTTGTTGTTGTGATTGTTGTTCTTGCTGTTGTGATTGTTGTTGTTGCTGTTTGTGTGATTGTTGTTGTGATTGTTCTTGTTGTTGTTGTGATTGTTGTTGCTGTTGTTCTTGCTTTAATTGTAATTTATGAATTTCAAAATCTATTTCTAGTGCATCTGTTTCATATTCTATATTTTTAATTGTATAACTTTCTTTTACAATAAAGTATAACAGGTAAAATATTATTATTAAAAAGATTATGTAAATCATTTATTATTATAACAAAAATTAAATGAAAATTTATTAAAAATATAAGTCAATATATCTTGCTTTCAAAATGGATATGTCACTCTCATTCGTTAAATATAACCTTCGTGATTTGATTAGAGATGTATATCACTCAGGCGGTGATATTACTGAGTCTGTTAATTTTACCAATAACTCAAAAGTATTGAGTGAGAGTAATCGTATAATGATTTCTAATGATTCTCATTCAAAAGAAAAACTCAAACTCATAGTTTCTGAAACTATAAGAAAATATTTAGTAGAATACGATTCTTATTTTGACCATATCTTTTCAATTCTTAATTTGAATCTAGAAGATGAAGTTGAAAAACTAAATACACTCTTTTGGAAAATGGTTTCAGATGTTAACTAAATACGTTTATAAATACAAAAACAAAAAACAAAAATAAATACAAAACAAAATACGTTTATATATAATAAACGTATTTGAATTTATCTAACATTTTTTTTATAAAGCATTCCATTATCAAACCAGTATTCCCCTTTATCTGTCATAACCGCAGGTTTATCATTTTCTCTATGAATTACACCATCTTTCATCCAGTATTTATCGCCGTTTCCAAACACTATTGCAGGTTTATCGTTATCTCTGTGAAATACACCATTTTTTAACCATAAAAAACTTCCAGAATCATAATCAATTATAGCAGGACGCTCTTCTCTATGTATTTTATTTTTTTTATACCAAATATCATAGTTTCTTTCACCTGTGCAAATTATAGCAGGGCCATTTTCCTTATGTAAAAATCCACTTTCAATCCATACTTGTTTATCATTCCCTTTGAATTTATTTAAATAATCATATAATGGTGCATGATAATTCATCCATATATTTAATTGAAATAAGTTAAATTTAAAGTATTATTTTACTTCAAAAATGGGCGTGTTCAGGTTATTCCGTTATTTTTTAAACAAATGTCCTTCTATTGTAACTCCGATAGATAAAAAAAAGATTGATAATATACCTCCTATTGATATATTAGCTATAGATTTAAACGCTATTTTTCATCCTTGTTGTCAAAAGATTTTTTGCTATGGGCAACAAACTCAAAATACATCTTTGTTAAGACAGAAAAAAGTAGAAAAACCAGTGCTTACACCTGAACTAATTAAGAAAGCTTACTACGAAATTGTAAAAAAAATAGATGAACTTGTGTCTATAAATAAACCCAAACAAGTTTTATATTTGGCAATAGATGGTGTTGCAGGTCTTTCAAAACAAACACAACAAAGACAAAGAAGATTTAGATATGCTAAAGTCATAGACGATAAAACTTTTGATTCAAACTCAATTACTGTAGGAACGAGTTTTATGGAAAATCTATCTAAATTTATATCCATTCATATTGAAAAGAAACTCAGAGAAGATTGGAAACATCTTAATGTTATTTATTCAAATCAAAAAGTTGCTGGAGAAGGAGAACACAAACTCATTCATTATATCAAAAAACAACCTTCCTATTTAACGTGTTCTATTGTAAGTCCAGATGCTGATCTTATTATGTTAGCACTTGCAACTAACAGGAAAGGTATATTCGTTTTTAGAGACAATATTTATTCTGATTTTATGGGAGATTATTTCTTAGTAAGTATTGATATATTAAGGAATTATATTACACAAAACATAGTATTAAAAAGAACCAATAAACCAATTTCTTTAACTGACACTTATAACAACTTTAAAAACGAAGTAAATTATGATTGCTTTGTCCAAGATTTTGTCTTTTTTATTTTTATGCTTGGAAACGATTTTTTACCTCACATCCCCAGTTTAGAAATATCAAATGACGGTATAGAACATTTATTTTATTGCTATAATAAGACTATAAACGAACATGGATATCTTACAAATAACAAAAAATATGTTATAAACTATACAGCATTTAAGGATTTATTGAAAAATTTGTCAGAGTTAGAGTGTAAAATGCTACTTGATAAAACTAAGCATAAAGTGTATATGCCAGATATGATTTTAAATAATGCTCTCAGGTATACTTCGGATGGTATTCTCCTTAATTTTGAAAAATATAGAAAAGAATATTATGAAAATAAACTAAAATTTGAAGATGAAACTGACATCAAAAATTTAGTAAAAGAGTATGTAGACGGTCTTACTTTTATTCTGAAATACTATTATAACGAAATTCCAACTTATAATTGGTTTTTTCCTTATCATTATGCGCCACTGCTAACTGATATTTATAAATATTTACCTAAAAAACTAGATACAAAATTTGATTTTTGTCCTGCATTGTCTCCTTTAGAACAGTTATTATGCGTCCTCCCACCACAGAGTGCAAATTTGCTTCCAACTTGTTTGAGAAACTTAAACGAAATGAGAAGTATGTATCCAACATCGTTTACAGTTGATTATGATGGAAAGAAAAATGATTATGAAGGTATTTGTATACTTCCCTTCGCGAACGTAGATATCGTAAGAGATGTGTTTAATAGTAAAAAAAATGAACTTTCTGAAGAGGACAATAAAATAAACAAACTTGGATTAATATTCGAGTATTACTTTAATGGGAAAGTGGTTTGTAAAAAAATATTAAATTAAAACATTATTTTATAAAATATAAAATAATGTTTTCTATTAATAAATGTATGATGATGATTATGAAAATGGCGACGAAGAATATGGAGTAGGTTTTAAAGAAAAAGATCAGTATCATTATCAAAAGAATAGATTTCAAATGTATGGTAAAACTGATGCTGTAGGTCTAAAAGCATTTGAAGCAATTAAAAAAAGAGCATATAAAGATGCTTCTATAGATGAACTTTTCATAAACAATTTACAGAAAGAAGCGCAAAATTTAGAAACAAAATACAATTTTCCTTATGAAGTTGTAGACAGTATATCAATTGAATACTTGAATATAGATTATACTCTAATTCTAAATCCTCTTGCTTTTTTACTTGGATGGTATATTAAAAATTATAATGATGCTCCTCTTATTAACAAGATTTTAGAGGGAGAAAAAAGTATAGATATGTTTACAATTCAAAGATATAAACTATACATAGATTATAAAATTCTTAAAAATAAATTACAGTATGATACCAATACAAACAAGATGGATTCTTATCTTAAACAAATTAGAGATAAGTATAAACCAAAACAAAAATATCAAAAAGTCAAAGAAACATTGCATGATCTTTTACCAGAAATATTTCCCAGAGGATATGCTCGTTTTTGTCTAAGAGCACCAACAAAGACTGATGACGATACAGATTTTGAGTTTCCTAAAAAGTCTGGATTTCACTTTTCTTGTAAAGATCAAAAAGATGGATTTATTCATATTGGTCTTAAAAACAACACTCTTGCTAATAGCGAAAAATACCCTATTTTGCCTTGTTGTTATCAAAAACCACAAGATAAAATAGGAGGCCGAAAATATATTTATGAAAATGAAGATAAAGTTGATTTCTCTAAAGCAAAAGGAACTGTAGATTATGAAAAACTTGTAGGTTCTAAATCCATATATTCTATAAATGATAATAAGAGATATGCATATCTTCCTTCTAGTTTAAAATCGCTATTTTATATACTGGACATTAAAAATAATTATGTAAGAATGAGTGTAGATAAAGTTCCTAATAGTTCTCTTCATTGTCTATTAGAATGTTTTGATAAACAAAAAGAGGAGAAGGAAATGCTCTCAAAACTTAAAAAACTAATAAATAATGATTACGGTCATGTTAATAAACAGGAAATGTTAGATATCCTAGATAATAATAAATTTTTAGATGCCAAAAAATTCATACCATTGTATGAAGAAATTTTTAATTGTAATATATTCATGTTTTGTTTGAATATTGACAAATATCCTAATGGAACGGTTTGCACACAATATTTTAACTATAAAATATTTAAAGAGTTAGATAACAAACCTTTCATAATATTATTTGAATCATTTGGTAGTGAAATGGATAACTACTCCTATCCTCAATATGAAGTTATTGTATCATCAGATTTAAATGGAGACAGAGTAGTTCCAAAAACTATTAAAAAGAAATTTACATCAAAGCAAAACATTGTTAAGAAACTTGTAGAAGTATACGAACAACAGTTTCCTATTAGTTACGAAAAACTTCAATTCGTAACTCCAATAATAAATCAGATTAAAGATGGTAATCACTTTGTAAGAATTTTGAAATTTGATAAAGTTAACTGTCTAATTGACCCTATAAATGCTTTCAATATTAATATACAAAATGAAAATCAAAAATTGCAAGTCAACAAGATTGAAGATGTAATGGAATTTTTAAATACTGAAATTTTAACTACAAATTTTATTTATAAAATTTCTGGGAAAGTATTAGGTATAGTTTCCATTAAAAAGATTAACGATAGAACCATAAATTTATTTTTTCCTGTTAATGAAAATAGTGAATTAAATTTACCTGAATATGACTTGAAAACCAAAAATGCATTGTGTCCAACAAATCTAGGAACTCAAAAATCCAGTTTATTGTATACTTATAGAAATTATTCAAAAATAAATAGATGTATGGTGTCTTTATTATGTTACTTATATTCCACATTTAAAAATAAATTTTTAGATATTTCTCTAGATGAATTATATACTGAATGTAAAGAACTTTTACAAATTTCAAATAATTTTCTTAACATAAAATTAGAACGTAATCTTAGTTTAGAAAATAAATTTTATATTAATAATAAACTCCAAATTCCAAATGAAAAATATGGCATAAAACTTGTTTATTCTCTTTATCTAAAACTAAAAAACAATCACAAAGAAGTTATGAATTTCAAAAACAATAAGTTTATACCTAACTATTACGAAGATATAAATGATTTTAATGTAAGTAGTGATTTTTGTCTGTTAAACAATGTGAGTTTAATGTTATTTAATAATTATAAACCTAATGATTATACTCTTTATTCTTCATTGCAAATAGATAAACCCATGTTTTATTTACAAAATGAGTATATAGAAGATGGAAAAATTGTCTTAGTTAGAAGAGTTAACTTTGATGGTGATTACGATGGTAAAAAAATATATATTTATCAAGGAAGAGATGATATAAAAATAATTAATGAAGAAGAAAATGATGCTATTATAATTGCTAAAATTGATGATGAAACCATATTTTTTCAAATAAAAAAATTAATTTAAAAAATTATCTTTTTATATTATAAAATGAGTGTCCATAAAATTCAAGTTGATGACAAAGAAGATATTAAAATATCTATTATCAATAATGTAGACCTTCGTATTACAGGTTTAGACTTAGGTTCTAGTGTTAATGTAAATGTTATAATGAAGAATAACGAAAATTTTATTAAATCTGCTGATATTACTATAGCAGGAGAAGAATATGCTGCTTGGGGTGATGATGACTCTTATCTTGAAAATCTTGTTCTTTACAAATTGGGTTTAAATAAGAGAGGTGAACCTGCTTTTACCCCTTTACCTATAATGGCACCTCCTACTGAAGAGATTGTTGAACAACCTGCTGAAGTTCCTCCTCCTCAACCTGGAGATGCAGGAGAAGGATTGCCTCTTTAAATAAATTCTATATTTTTATAATACAGAATTTTATATTTATTGAATTTCTTGTGCTTTTATAGAAATATTAACATTATTGAAACCACTATTATAGTAACCTTGAGAAACAATATCTAATTTGTTATTAGAATTTATAGAGTAAGTTCCAACTTCAAATTGACTATCAACAAGTCTAACAGAAGCATTTGAATTACTTGAAACACCATAACAAGCGCCACTTTGAAACATTGGATTAGGTGTAAGAGTATACCAATCAATTCCGTTAAAAGACCATGCAACACATTTTCCTCCACTGCCTCCTGCAATCCATTTATTTCCATTCCAACAAACTGACCATCCAGCATTAGTAAACATAGATGTTCCTATTCCTGTCCAATTGATACCTCCATCAGTTGAATATGCTAATGTATTTGTTCCTTCTCCTACAGCAACAACAGTAGAACCATTCCAAGCGACCCCATAACCAGATGTTGAAAATATAGATGCAACAGTTGTCCAAGCAGTTGGTGCAGTAGTAGTAGAATTTAAGGTAGTTGAATATGCTAATGTAGCACTTCCTGACCCAACAGCAATCCATCTACTATTGTTCCATACTATACCTCTACAATCTGTTGTAAATGGAGAAGACGCTAATGCGGACCATGTAATTCCATCAGTAGAGGTTGCCATTGTATTTCCTCCTGAACCACCAGCAATAAAAATAGTTCCATTCCAATAAATTGCTCTTCCATTTACAGTAAATGTAGAACTTCCTAATCCTATCCAATTAATTCCATCATTAGAATATGCAATTGAATTTGTTCCGGACCCAACAGCAACAAATCTTACTCCATTCCAACATACACCATCACCTGATGTTGAAAATATAGAAGTGCCTAATCCTGTCCAATTTAACCCATCATATGAGTATGCTATGGTATTGGTTCCTGAACCAACAGCAACCCATAAACTACCATTCCAACAAGCAGCTCTACCTTGAGTTGTAAATATTCTATTACCCAAACCTCTCCATTTTATACCATCTAATGAATATCCCATAGTATTTGGTGGATTAGTTGCACCATTGGTTATTCCCAATGCTAAAGTAGGATGTTGTATATTAATTCTTGGTATAGGTTGATTTGAAAATAGTCCGTATGCTCCTGCTGATGAAGGATTTATTCCTGTCCAGTTTATTCCATTACTTGAATAGGCTATTGTATTTGTACCTGAACCTCCTGCTATAAATACACTTCCATTCCAAGTAACTGACTCTCCTACTGAAGTAAATATAGTTGCGCCTACTCCTGTCCATGTAATACCATCATAAGAATATGCTATGGTATTTGTTCCTTGACCTACTGCTACAAACATACTTCCGTTCCAACAAACACCGGTTCCTTGTGTTGAAAATATGGTTTTTCCTAATCCAGTCCAATTAATACCATCATAAGAATAGGCTATAGAATTTATAAGAGTACCATATGCGCCAACAGCAACCCATATATTTCCATTGGTAGCAACACCAGTCCCCCAAGAAGTAGTTCCAAAAATAGCACTACTACTAGTCCAATTAATTCCATCATAAGAATATGCTGTTTGATTATTAGTACCTCCAACAGCAACCCACATTTTTCCATTCCAAGCAACTCCATAACAATAAGAATTAAATACAGATGTTCCTAATCCAACCCAGTTAATACCATCATAAGAATATGCTATAGTATTTTTTTGATTATTAGTATTTACCTCACTAAATCCTACACCACCAGCAACCCACATAGTTCCATTCCAAGCGACGCTGTAACCACCTTGACTAGTAAATGTATTACCAAAAATACGAAGACCAAGACCAGTCCAATTAATACCGTCATAAGAATATGCAAAGTTATTAGTACCAATACCAACAGCAACATACATGTTTCCGTTAAAACCAAAACCTCTACAACTAGTAGTAAAGATAGTTTTTCCCAATCCAGTCCAAGTAATACCATTGTTAAGGGAATATGACATACTATGAGATCCGATTGATGAACCTGCTAAAACAATATTTCGAGGGAAAGTGATAGTATGTGCTCTTCTGGAATTAAATGCGAGACCATTACATAATAAATCGTATTGAGAATTACCTAATCCAAACCAATTAATGCCATTATAAGAATATGCTAACGTATTACTAGAACCTTGACCACCAGCAATAAACTTATAACCATCCCAAATAATACTCAAACACTGCATATCAAATATAGAATTACCTAATCCAGTCCAAGTAATACCATCGTAAGAATATGCTAAGGAATTTGATTCTCCAAAACCACCTGCAACCCATATAGTACCATTCCATGCTGCGTATTGTCCTCCTGAACCACCGCTTGAATTACTAAAGACAGAACTTCCTAAACCAGTCCAATTTATACCATTTGAAGAGTAAGCAATTGTATTAGTTCCAGAACCTAGAGCGATCCATCTAATACCGTTCCAAGAAACGCCTAAACCATAATCTGTAAATATTGATGAACCAATACCAGTCCAATTAATACCATTATAAGAATATGCTAATGTATTTGTTCCTTGACCTGTTGCTACAAACATAGTACCATTCCATTCAAGGTTATATCCTTTAGTTGAAAATATGGTTTTTCCTAATCCAATCCAATTAATACCATCATAAGAATATGCAAGTGTATTAGTTGAACCGTCACCTGATGCTACAAACATAGTACCATTCCATTTTATACCATATGCATATGAAGAAAATATTGTATTTCCTAGTCCAGTCCAAGTAATTCCGTCATAAGAATATGCTAAATTATTAGAAGAACCTTCACCTGCAGCAACCCAAATATTACCATTCCATTCAATATTATAACAACAAATAGAGAATAAACTTGTTCCTAACCCTATCCAATTGATACCATCATTAGAATAACTTAAACTATGGGTAGTAGTCATTCCTTGCCCTCCTGAAACATACCTATTTTGAGTTGAAGGTCCAAATGTAATTTGTTGTGAGTTACTAGGAAAACCATCTATAGTTGCAGATACATTACTTGTTTTTACTAGTGAAGTATTAACATCATCAAATACTAAAGTATTTTTCTTAAGAGTTTGTCCATATATATCTTGATCTACACTATTAACTGCCACATCTGGTTTATAATAAGTAACTTCTTTAGTTGTAGTGTTATATCCAAGTAAATTATCACTTTGTGCATTTCTTATAGGAGAAATATAACATGCATCTGGTGTTGTTGCATTTAATGTTACTCCACTGGCATTAATTACTATTGTATCTGATGCTTGACCTGTTACTCCTGCATTAGCACCAATTGCAATAGAATTTACACCTAAATTAAAAGCACCAGCATTTGTACCTATAGCAATACTGTTAGAGTTTTGTAAACCTGCACCCGCACTAGAACCAATAGCAATAGCATTTACACCTTGTGTATTAGAACCGGCATTTAAACCAATAGAAATAGCATTTATTTGTTGAGCATTATATCCTGCATTAGAACCAATTGAAATACTATTCATTCCTTGTGTATTCAAACCAGCAGTTGTTCCTATAGCAATGGCATTAGTAGATTGATTACATCTGGCAGCATTTAAACCAATAGCAATTGAATTAGTTCCTTGGTTAGTTTGACCTGCATTACAACCAATAGCTATTGCTTGCATTCTTTGTTGTGTTTGACCAGCACTTAAACCTATAGCAATAGAACCAGTACCTTGATTTACACCGCCAGCCATCATACCTATAGCAACCGCATTTGTAGATTGACCAGTTTGACCAGCAAAACGACCAATAGTGATATTTGTATTACCAGCAGTCCAAGTTGTGTTGTTCCAATAAAGATATTCACCCCAAGTTGTCCCTGATACTGAAATTCCAGAACCTGTAGGACCTACTATACCTTGGTTGCCTTGAAAACCTTGTGCGCCTTGAGCGCCTTGCACTCCTTGTGCGCCTTGGAACCCTAAAGCGCCTTGCACTCCTTGCCATCCTTGGTTTCCTTGATTACCTTGTAATCCAGTTGCACCTTGGAATCCTTGATTTCCTTGATTACCCTGATTACCTTGATTACCACTTACACCTTGGAAACCTATAAAACCTTGGTTTCCTTGATTACCTTGTAAACCCATTAATCCTTGACTTCCTTGATTTCCTTGTAAACCAGTTGCTCCTTGTAATCCTTGCCATCCCATAAATCCTTGATTACCTTGATTTCCTTGATTACCTTGGAAACCCATAAATCCTTGATTACCTTGATTTCCTTGGAGACCAGTTGCGCCTTGGAAACCTTGATTACCTTGATTACCCTGATTACCTTGATTACCACTTACACCTTGGAAACCTATAAATCCTTGGTTTCCTTGATTACCTTGGAAACCCATAAATCCTTGACTTCCTTGATTACCTTGTAATCCGGTTGCACCTTGGAATCCTATAAAACCTTGATTACCTTGAAAACCTTGAAAACCTTGATTACCTTGCCAACCCATAAATCCTTGATTACCTTGATTACCTTGTAAACCAGTTGCGCCTTGGAAACCTTGAAATCCTTGATTACCCTGATTACCTTGATTTCCACTTACACCTTGAAACCCTATAAATCCTTGATTACCTTGATTACCTTGCCATCCCATAAATCCTTGACTTCCTTGATTACCTTGTAAACCAGTTGCTCCTTGGAATCCTTGCCATCCCATAAATCCTTGATTTCCTTGGAAACCTTGATTACCTTGCCAACCCATAAATCCTTGATTGCCTTGATTTCCATTTATTCCTGCAGAACCTTGATTACCTTGCCATCCTTGATTACCTTGATTTCCTTGGAAACCTTGTGCGCCTTGATTTCCTTGGAAACCTTGATTACCTTGATTTCCTTGGTTTCCTTGATTGCCTTGAAATCCTTGAGCACCTTGGTTTCCTTGGTTTCCTTGAAAACCTTGAGCACCTTGGAAACCTTGAGCACCTTGATTACCTTGATTTCCTTCATACCCTTGATTTCCTTGGTTTCCTTGGAAACCTATAGAACCTTGGAAACCATTTAATTTACTTTCGTCAGTTATATCACCTGCAAATGTAAAACTATTATTAGGACCTGTATTACCATTATTAGAACCATA
>Ga0214921_10011105_pt1 | contig 11005 bp, 9 predicted proteins | sample LL1505_MetaG_FD_177992 | JGI IMG/M metagenome (GOLD analysis project Ga0214921, IMG submission 177992) | Freshwater microbial communities from Lake Lanier, Atlanta, Georgia, United States - LL-1505 | ecosystem: Environmental > Aquatic > Freshwater > Lake | place: USA: Georgia | collected 2015-05-28
TTTGGATGCTACCGAGCGTTACTCCCGTGAGGTGCGGGCGTGACGCCACGACTCCCTTCGGCCCGAGGTCGATTACTCGAACAGCCCGAACTGGTGCCGGTCTTCATAGGAGTGCTGCTCTTAGTCGTAAGGAGCGTGCTCAATTTCGGAAACAGTTTATGGATAGATGAGACCATAACTGCGTGGCTCGTTAGCGGGAGCCCCTGGGAGGTTGTCGTTCGCACTACAGAGTTCCAAGGGCAGAGTCCTCTCTATTTTTTCGCTCCATGGGTCGCTACCCACCTGTTTGGCATGCATGAATGGGCTCTCCGATTACCATCTCTTGTCAGTAACCTCATCACGGTCGCCGCTCTCTTTGGCTTTTTTAAGGCACTAGCGGGAAAAGATATCGCGGGATACGGCGCGGGAACGTTTGCAGTAATCGCCTCGTGCAGCCCACAGCTACAAGTAGCCCGCCCATACGCTCTCGCGATCTGCTGCTTCTCGCTGTCGTTGTTCTTTTTCGTGGGGTGGGCGCTTTCAAGTAAACGAAGCATGCTGGTTTGCTTTGCACTCTCTATCTCGGGCGTTATCTACTCGCACTATCTCTTTGCCCTAGGTTTTCCACTTATAGCCCTCCTCTGGCTGCTGCTCGGGAAGCGGTCTATCCTTGGCCTCAAGGATATTGGAGCGGCGGTAGTCGTATGCACAATCCTGGCACTACCAGCAGGATGGCAACTTCATATTCTCATGTCAAAGACGAGTCTCTACTCATTCTCTCCCCGACCTTCCCTTAACAGTTGGGCTCAAACCATCTCGATTGAGTACTTCTCGATATGTGCCATTTCGGTTGTCGCTCTTTTGTTGGCGGCTAAGCTAATCCCCAGCATCAAAGACTCTTGCGACTATTTCAGGCCTCTCCTGTTAGCTATCTCCCTCTGGATCTATCCGAGCCTTGCCCTTATGGCGATCTCCATCGTGGCGAATTGCTCGGTGCTTGTTCAGCGCTATTCGATGTACAGCATTATAGGCGAGAGCTTACTTCAGGGCATCGTCTTGTGCCTCGTGGCCAAGGTTAAGATCCGGAGATTCATTTTCTTAGGAGCCTCTGCCGTAGCGATCGTTACCTCCCCTCCGAAGCTCTTTTTCGGGGAGGATTGGCGAGGCGCTCTGCGCGATATCCCTCGGAGCACCGGCGAGCCAAGCATCATCCTCCTCTGGACCGGACTAATCGAGACCAAAGACCAAACATGGGTTCTTTCCCCTCTACGGCGACAATATCTCTTAGCGCCACTGTCCCTGTATCCCGTAGGGGTCCCCAGCTCCCCTTTAGCCCTCCTTCCTCACCTCGTTCAACCAGGAGCGATTTTTACTGAGAGCGATCGACGCACCGTTGACGATGCGAAACGAATCTTCGTAGTGCTCAGAACAACAACGCCGTTCGCGAAAAAATTCGCGACAAACAACCCACTCTTAAAAAGCCCGTGGTTAGATCCGAGAGGAACACTCGTAAAGCGGTCGTCGAAATCATACGAAGGGCTCCAGGTGATTGAGTTAGAACGGGTCGAACCAGGCACCTGAACGCCGCAGCCGCCCTTCATGCACGGCGAGAGGCTCGATTGTGCCAAATGACGACTTTTCCTCAGCCGGAGAGCTTCACTTCCACCGGTTACTATCATTTACACTCCATACTGCTAATTCGTGCACGCTTTAGCACATAGCTCTACAAATTAGCATACTCGGAAAAACCCTACAGGCAGGGTCATTTACACGGGAGTTAGTATGGAGATCAATCCTCAGACGACAACGACAACAGGTTCAATAACGGAAGCAGCTCTTGCAGCACCGTCGTCCCCTGCTCTTGCGGAACGCATCGAAGCGTTGAAGCAATCCCTTCCGGAAAGATTTGAGCCGTTTTCTGACAAATACTTTCTTCGAACGCACGAGATCCTGAAAGCGGAGGGCCTCAATCCTTGGGTTCGAGCACAAGTGTTTATCCGAAAGGGACCAGGTGAGGTGGCCGGGATTGAGGAATCTCTCGCGATGTTGGAGAGGTTCTCGGAACTCAAAGCGCACGGTGGCAAGGTGTATGCTCTTCCGGAGCGATCGCAGTACCGACCAAAGGAGACCTTGATGGTAATCGAGGGGCCGATGCAGGACATCATAGCCCTTGAGACCCTCTACCTCGGCGCTCTGTCGGCAGCTACGACCCGATTGAATGATCAGGTTCAGAAGGTCGACCTCACTGCCGCTGAGGAGAATATGCGCAAGGTGGTGGAGCTTGCTGGCGGCCGACCGGTGAGCTACTTCGGTGCACGTCACTGGAGCTACACCGAGGATCCAGCGATCGCCTACGCTGCGTACAAGGGAGGTGCAACGAGTTGTTCAACGGACGCAGGGGCCACGACCTTCGGACAGGTTGGACAGGGCACTATCCCGCACGCCTTAGAGAACATCTACGCGTGGAAGCACGGCAAAGAGAATGCGGTTGTTGAGGCGACCCTCGCCTTTGATCGCGTTATAGACCCCGAAGTCCCACGAATCGCGCTCATCGATTACAACAATCGCGAACTCGATGACTCTGTCGCGGTTGCCGACGCCCTCAAAGGAAAGCTCTACGCCGTTCGGGTCGATACCTGCGGAGAGAACGTTGCGCAGGGGGCACTCATCTCCCCGCGATGTGAGGAGGCCGAAGCGTGGAAAGCACAGGGGATCTCGTTGCCTTCAGAGGACTCCCCCGAGGCTCGATTCTGGTACGGCACCGGCGTCACGGTAACCGGGGTCTATGCCTTAAGGAGAGCGCTCGACCAGTTCGGTCACAAGGACGTGAAGATCATTCTCACGAGCGGATTCGGAGATCCAGCGAAGGTGCATGCCTTCGTTGATGCTGAGAAAAAGCTCGGCGTGAGGCTCTTCGACGCACTTGGTGTGGGAGGGATCTATAAGCCATGCAGGATGGCGACCATGGATGTCGTAGCGGTTGGAGAGACCGAGGACACCATGACCCCAATTTCCAAGGTAGGACGCCCCTACAATCCAAATCCCCGATTAACCCGAATGCTCTAACCGAATGAGAGGATCTATGAACCCTGAGAATGCTCCTATCGTCCCTACCCCATATGAAGACGGAGGAAAGTTGACCCTACCGCAAACGGATCGTTCGACGCAGGTCGAACTCCCGATCGCAGCTCAAACGATAAGTGAGGGGCTCGTCTCCTCGCATGCTCCGTATCGAGTCGCGATAGCACAGATCTCAACGGACCCCGGCATGATCGCTCAGAATACCGAGAAGATCATCTCCTATATCAATCAGGCCAAAGAAAAGGGCGCTGATATGGTTGTCTTTCCGGAGCTCGCAATCCCGGGCTACTGCTCGATGGATCTTCTCTGGGATAAAGATTACCTGGCGGCCAATCTCGCGGGCTTACAGAGAATCAAGGAGGCAAGCAGCGGAATTACGGTGATCGTAGGCTTCGTTGATGTGGATCCGAAAGGCTCGATGCCGGGCGGCCGCCCTAAGATCTTCAACTCGGCGGCGATCATCCGAGACCGTGAGATCCTCGCGGTTCAGGATAAGACCCTCCTGCCAGATTACGATATCTTTTCGGAGAATCGATATTTCGCAGCACCGCGAGGCTCTCGGGTTGTACAGGCTGGACCGATAAGGATCGGGGCGGAGATCTGCGAGGATCTCTGGACCAAGGGCTACTCGATAGATCCAGCTCAACGGCTGGTCAACGAGGGAGCAGAGGTCGTCGTCAACCTTTCCGCATCGCCGTTTCACGTCGGAAAGATGCCGGTACGATTAGGCCTCGTCTCCAATACAGCGAAGGACAAGGGCGTTCCGATCGTCTACGCAAATCTCGTTGGAAGCTTCGACGGATACGAAGGCGAGGTTGTCTTCGACGGTCGAAGTATGGTTGTCGGAAAGAGCGGTCAGGTTGTCGGAGCGGCCGAGGGTTTTAAGGAGCAACTTGTCATCTCCGACATCTACGCGGAGAAGGAGATCACCCTTCCTGAAACGGAACGGGTTGCCGAACTTCACGACGCTCTTGTCCTGGGCATCAAAGACTACTTTCGAAGGGTGGGCAGCCTTGAGAAGGGCAATTTCCGATACGCCTACATCGGGTTAAGTGGCGGCATCGATTCAGCGCTCGTTGCGGCGCTCGCCGTTGAGGCGCTCGGGCCGGATCGAGTTATAGGAGTAACACTTCCCTCTCGCTACAACAGCGCAGAGACCCGCTCGGACGCTGAGGTGTTGGCTCAAAACCTCGGGATCCGCTTCAAAACACTTTCGATTGAGAATCAGTTCAATGCCTGCTCGGACGCCTTCTCAAGCGACCCGGAGCTCGTTGCAGCTCCGGAAGGGGTAGCAGATCAGAACGTGCAAGCCCGTCTCCGAATGTTGGACCTGATGTACTACGCCAACAAAACGCAAGGGGTCGTGCTCAACACCGGTAACAAGACGGAGCTCGCGCTCGACAACTGCACGATCTACGGCGACATGGTCGGTGGTTTCAGCGTACTGGGGGATGTTGATAAGGACCGCGTCTACGAGCTCTCTCGCTACATCAATCAACGTGCCGGAAGAGAGGTCATTCCTGTGAGCACGATCGAGCGTGTCCCAAGCGCCGAGCTGAAACCGAACCAAAAGGACTCGGAGGTTATGGGCGCGGATCCGGAGAAGATCGCGCCTCTGGTGAGAACGATAATCGAGGAGGGATTGAGCATATCAGAGGCGTTGCAACGGTTCAGCGACTCCTGGGATGAGGCGTTGATACGAAGGACCTTCCAGAGAATCGATCGCTCGGAGTGGAAGAGACGGCAAGCAGCCCCCGGTATTCGGGTCACGCCGCACTCGTTCGGAATCGGGAGACGGATGCCGATCTCTCACGGGTTTTACAACGCAAAAAGGTAAGGAGGTCACATGAAGGTGCTTGTTCTTGTCGATATTCAAAACGATTTCTGTCCCGGGGGAGCGCTGGCGGTCCCGGAGGGAGATGACGTGGTTCCCCTCGCTAACAAGCTCATGCGGTCAGGAGTATTCGACCTCGTGATCGCCACCAAGGATTGGCATCCCACGAATCACATCAGCTTTGCGGATAATCACGAGGGCAAGGGGGTGTTTCAGCAGCTCGAACTACCGAACGGCGTGCAAACTCTGTGGCCCCGTCACTGTGTTCAAGGCACGGCCGGTGCAGAGCTTCATCCACAGATAGACACCACGACTATCGACTATGTTGTTGAGAAGGGCACCTCGCCGGCTATCGATAGTTACAGCGGTTTTTTTGACAACAAGCACCACAGGGAAACGAGCCTTCGACAGATCATTACGGACGAAGCAACTCGCAGGGGCGTTGCACTCAGGGATGTAGAGCTCTCCGTGTGTGGGCTCGCTCTCGATTACTGTGTGGCGGCCACCGCTCGGGACGGCGCAGAGCTCGGGTTTACAACCGGGGTCGTCATCGACGCATGTCGGGCCGTCAACATCTCACCCGGCGACGACCTGCGAACGTTGCGAGAGCTCACTGCGCTCGGCGTAGGGGTGGTCACGAGTGACTCGCTCGTTCCGCAACGAACACCGACACGAAACTTCGATTTGCATCCGTAATATGTAAGAGAGGAAAGGAAATATGCTGCGACACGAGGTAGGGCTGCCGCACAACGGGGAACTGAAGCCCCCTCAACAAACTACTCTCGGGCCATCACCCTCCCCGTCGATCGCTCGGGATGAGATCCTCGTGGTGAGCAAGATGAGCAGATTTGAGCGCGAGAAGGTGGCCACGGGTCTCTCCGATGACGAGATGGTTGCACGCTTCAATCGGATGGGAGAGAGCGGGCTACGGGTGCTGGCAACCCACCTGAAGCATCAGGACGCCATAGCGACCTGTGCTCGCGAGCTATCTCCGGATCAGATTATATCCCTTGATACGCTGGAGGGCACAGCGATCCCAGCTCGATGTAAGGTCATCATCGCTCTCGGAGGAGACGACTTCTTCAAGCTCGTGAGTCATCGAGCTCCGCAGGCTCTACCGCTTCTAGGGGTAAACGCCGACCACACCTCGAGCGTCGGGGCGCTCCTTCCGATCACGATTGAGGGACTACCCGAAACGTTGAAACGTTTAGAAATGGGTGACTACCGCGTCGAGCCATGGACGAGGCTATCGCTCAAAATAGATGGCACCGACCAGGGATCTGCACTCAACGACATCGTTCTGGGCAAAAGGGACTTTCGCCTGACCTCCCGACATGAGTTGGAATATCGGGGGGAAAAGATCACGCAACGCTCATCCGGGATCCTTATAAGCACCGGCGTTGGCTCGACCGGATGGTTCTCCAGCGCCGGGCTCTATCTTGGTGACCACGACCGCTCATTTCCGAAAACCGCTCGGTACGCCCGCTTCGAACTTCGCGAGCCTTCGGTAACGGTGGAAGAGGTAGAGGGAAAAAGGATCACACGACTCCCGAAGCTGGTCGAGGGCATACTTCAAGAGGGAGAGATCCTCCGAATTACCTCCCTCAATGACGACGAGGGGCTCGCCAGTCGCGACTCACTCGACTCTATTCCGTTCCCACGAGGAGCGGTCGCCGAGATCTCGCTCGATCAACATCCACGTAACGTTCTTATCCCCGGAGGTACACCATGCCCGCTGTGAACCATACGCACACCATCTCAACGCGCACGGAGGAGCACCTCTCATTTCCCCCTTTCTCCGAGCGAGCCCTTACCACAGCGGCGGGGTACCCGGAACGAGCACCCGTGCCCACGCATCTCCGCGCATGGCGGCACGAGTTCTCGGACTACGAACCTCATTTCTACGAGTCGCCAAAGCTCGCACGTAATGATCGCACCGTCGTACCTGGGGGTTGGGCCGATCCTGCGGAGGTATCACGGGATGAGTTCCTTGCGTGGAGCGCAACCGGCCACATGAAGAGCTTTGAGGGCCCGATTCAACACGATCCGGAGACGGGACGACCTCTTAATCCACTCGGTCGCACCGGGATTCATGGTCGTGGACTTCTCGGCAAGTGGGGGCCGAATCACGCTGCCGACGCCATCGTGACGCGCGCGTCCCCCACTACCGGGTTCCTTGAGGTCCTCTTGATTCAACGGGTGTGCGGAGCATGGGCGATCCCCGGCGGAATAGTCGATGATGGAGAAACACCGCTTGCCGCTGCGTACCGTGAGCTGAATGAAGAGACCGGCATCACCATGGATGCAACCTCCCCTCACGTTGTCTACCAGGGAGTTGGTGATGGTCCCCGCATAACGGATAACGCGTGGGTGGAAACGAGCGCCTATCACTTTCACCTCGCGCCGGAGAGCGGGTTGCACGACACTACCCCAACCGGATTATCGGACGCTCTTGACGCGAAATGGATGACCGTTACGCCGGACCTCATTCTTTCACTCTATGCAAATCACGGAGAGCTCCTTTCGATGGCCCTCTCGCAATTTCGAGTTACGCACACCGACATGACAGCACAGGTCCGTGAACAGCTCTCTGAGCTACCTCACGTGCCACTCCTTACCAACGTCGAACACCTTTCGGGTCGGGTTGGCATCCTTGGGGGAAGCTTCGACCCCGTGCACAACGCGCACATCGAGATTGGACGCCGGGCAGCCGAATACCATCACCTCGACGCCGTAATCTATCTTCCGACCGGACAGAATCCCCTCAAGGCGAACGGCCCTCAGGCATCTCCGTCTGAGCGAGTGGATATGCTCTACTACGCGCTTCAGAACGATCCTCGGATGTTCGTCTCACCCGTTGAGTCGAGGGTTCCCGGGGTGGCCTATACAATAGAGACCCTCGAACGCCTTCGACACGCGCTACCTCCCGAGCAGTGTCGCCTCTTTTTCATAGTGGGAGCCGACAGCCTACAAAGCTTCTCGCTATGGAGGAATTTTACGCGAATTCCAGAGCTCGTCGAGATTATTCCTGTCGAACGACCAGGGATAACAGACATCACACACGACCTCGATCTCATACGCAAGCTAGCCCGGGATATGGGACCATCCACGGTGGAGGAGATCCTCGCCAAGGCCGTTCCGTGCGAGGGTCAGCCGTTGAGCTCCACGGAGGTTCGAACTCGCCTTGGGCGCGGGGAAGAGCAACTTCCTCTTCCACCTGGAGTATCGCAGTACACGAAAGAAAGAGGTTTGTACCGATGATAACTCACGTAGTTAGTGCTGACACTCAGCGATATCCCCTACCATCGTATAAATCGTCGTTGCTTCGAGCCCCGAAACGGGGGACATTTTCAGGTATGAAGTTAACTGATAAAGAGGCAACTATCCTTGCAGCCGCCGAGCTCCGAGCTCAGGCACCGATTGAGATACTACGAAAGGAATCTGGCTACCGCGAGCATATCGTTCGGCATGCGCTCCGGCGTCTGAGGGAGCGAGAGGTTATCCGGCCACTCCCGGTTATCAACCTTCACCAGATCGGATTCTCTGTCTATAACGTCTTCTTCTCATCTGCTGCGCTCGGCAAAGCCGCGCGGCAAGCGCTCGTGAAGTCGTTCGTATCAGCTCCGGAGGTGATGTGGGTTGGCGAGTTCGGAGGCGAATTTCATTACGGCGTAGCATTCTGTGCACGTCGCCCCGCTCATGTGATCGACTTCCTCCACGGCATCTCCCGCAAGCACAAGGATGTGTTTCTTGAGAAAGCGGTGTCGCTCACTATCTCATCGACCCTCTATCCTCGACGGTACCTGACGTCAAAGAAGCTTTCGGTCGAACCGATCTACATTCGATATACGAATGACCCGGTCGAGGTTGACGAACTTGACATGCGCATCCTCGGCGCGCTCTCAACCTTTGGAGACCTCTCCCATCGGCAACTCGCCAGCAAAGTTCGGACTCCCCTCTCGACCCTTGAGCTGCGAATCAAGAAGCTGCGAGAGAAGAAGGTTATCGTTGGCGATATCTACGTCGTCAGTCCCTCAAAGTTTGAACGACAGAGCTACAAGCTTCTTATCTACACGAAAGGTATCGACCCAGAACTGAGCAAGAAGATGCACTCCTTCTGCTCTCAACATCCCGACGTTGTGTACCTCTTCGAATGCTTCGGTGTCTGGGGGTTCGAAATGGGCGTTGAGGTGCCGGCCCAAGAGGATGTCAGCGTTATCATGCAGGAGGTTTATGAAGCCTTCGGGAGCTCAGTCACCAATATTAAGCTTCTCACCAAGTTCCGCTATCCGAAGGTTCGGTGGTTTCCGGAGTTGTAACCGGAACGCCATAATCTCGTGGTAGTACCGGAAGGGATCCCCCTCGACCACCTCCAGACCACCCTGCGCGGTCACGAAGTCCAACACCTCCTTCTCGCGCAACAAACCGGAGATTCGAAGGGGGACACGAACCGGTGTACAGATGCGCTTTACCTCTACCTCAGGATGCTCCTCGCAATAGCGGTTGAAGTCCGGTAGTGTCACGCTGCTCATCTGGACGTAGATCGCTGCATTAGGATTGTCGGGATTGAGAAGACGCATCCCGTCTTCAAACAAACGCTTAATAAGCTTCGTCCCGCTGTAGTGATCCTTGTCACCATCACCTGACGGGGTTGGAATATACGGCGGATTTGTGACGAGCAGATCAAGGCTACCTGGTTCAACGATACCAGTGACACCTTTACCAATCAGCCAGGATACGTCTGCTTTACCCACCAGTGGAGCTAGATTACGACGGGCGCAATTAATGGCGTTAGGATCGATGTCGGTGTAGACATGCTTGGTAAGATTCAAGCAATTCCCGAGCACGGCCTGCGAGATTCCTCCTGCCCCACACCCTACCTCAGCGGCCACTTTCACAGTGTCATTCAGGGCACCACACGCTCGAAGCCAATCGCTAAAGTAAACCGTGTCGATATTAGTGCTCCACGCCCTTCCATCTACATTTTTATCCCACGTGATCGGGAGCCCGTTATGATAGGTAATACGAGATTGCTCTCCGATGAGATCCTGAATTCGCTCGATCGCATACGGGTCCCTCCAATCACGTATGAACGAGAACCGTGGAGTAACCAAGCGGGCATCCCGCACGGTACCCAAAAACTCCATCGAGATCTCACCTTTGACAAGCGGCGAATCACATGAGGTGGGATTGAGGTCCTCGGCTGTGAATGGGATCGTCGGATGAATTACCTCGTAGTACGAGATATCCTTCGAACCATCGGCCTGATTGTTGATGACGATTCCCAGACTCGGGAGGCCTGTGAGAGCCACCCCCTTTGCTAATAAACCAAGTTGCAAACGCTCCGCTTGTGCGATCTGGTCTGCGGTAGCTTCCGGCAGGAGCTTGAAGAGCGCCTTCACCTGATGTTCGCTGCGCAGCTCACCAGAGTGAAGGGCGCGTAGCTCAGACTCAATAAACTTTTGCTGGGGTGAGAGCTCTGGCGCCTCAGCGATACACGTTGTAGCAGGCACGTGCGGGTTCATGTGACGATCATACTCCACAACTATCCCTGTTCGGGATCTATCCGGTGGGACGAGTATCCCACATGCGGTGCCCCTACCAAATAGGAGGGCCGAGGAATGCGGCGAGAGATCGAACAGCGGCGGGCTAAAACAGTGCGGATCGACCTCATACCTCCAAGCCGCAAGAGCCAGCTCTCATCTCGAGCCCCTCTCGTACCGTGGAGCCGAAAGACCTGCCTGTTCACCCCTCAGTCGAAAAAATCCACTTCTATGAAAATGAAGGAGGCCCATCACCATCTACGTATCACTCAAGAGGTTTTCGACCTGATGAGTGCTGCGCTAGCAGAGTCCCTCCGAAACGCAGGCATGGAGGAGAGCGACATCACGGTCATGCTCGAAGCGCTTGAGAAGTTTCGAGGAGACGTGGTCTATTCTTAGGGAAACAAGGCAAAACCTACGAGTAGCCTCGCCATGTGACTAAACACGTAAACGTGAACGTGCCACTACTGTCCAATAACACTTGCATCCGAAAGCAGTAATTATCTGTAGCGATTGAACTATTGGGGTACTTTTCGATTTTTCGATTTGAATTAATTTTGGAATTTTA
>Ga0214921_10011106_pt1 | contig 11004 bp, 8 predicted proteins | sample LL1505_MetaG_FD_177992 | JGI IMG/M metagenome (GOLD analysis project Ga0214921, IMG submission 177992) | Freshwater microbial communities from Lake Lanier, Atlanta, Georgia, United States - LL-1505 | ecosystem: Environmental > Aquatic > Freshwater > Lake | place: USA: Georgia | collected 2015-05-28
CAAGCCATGATTATGCAGATGGCTCAGAAGAAGCAAATTGCTACTGAAATGGTAGCCCCAATCCTTGCTAGAAAAGCTGAGATGATTGACGCTGCTGCTAAATCCAAAGCAATGCAAGGTGGCACTCCACAGACGTCCGTGATGGAACAGATCATGGCACAAAACGCAATGGCAGAACAACCACAACAAATGCCTCAACAGATGCCAGAAATGGAAAATACTGGGGTTGCTCAACTACCAGTGCCTGAAAGAATGTATGCGGGCGGCGGGATTGTTGCTTTCCAAAATAACCTAAATCAACCTGTATCAACCAATATGCCAACAACCGAGTTATCAGAAGAAGATAAACGGTATTTAGAAGAAAATCCTTATTTACAACGTAGCCGTGGAGTTGCAAGTTTATTTAAAAACGTTTTTGATCCAAACTATGTTGGAGAAAAAGTAATTGGAGCAGCAAGAAGATTTGTAAGTGAAACTCCAGAAGAGCAAGCAAAACGTTTCCGCACTGCATCACAAGCCCGTACAGGTGAGATACCTATGTTTGCGGGTACTGACCTGACAACCAAAGGCAAGATGGTTGCAGAAGGCAGAATGAAGCCTAACGAAAGCGTTACTGACGTTATGCAAAAAGAACGTCAGCAACAAGCATTAAACAAAGATTTTGAGACCTTTGACAAGGCTGCTGCTTTATTTGAGCAAGAGCAAAAAGACAAGTCTGCTAAAAAAAGTGGAAACGTTTCCACTGCCAAGGTTGAGCCACAAGTTAAAACAGAACCGCCAAAAACAAAACAAGACGAAAAACCACCAGAAGAGCCACTGTATTCTAAATATGAAAAGATGCTTATGGATGAGCGTGAAGCCGCCAAAGGGTCTAAAGAAGAAGCAAAATACGCTAGGCTTTTAGAGGCTAGTCTCGGTATGCTAGGTGGTGAATCTCCCTACGCCTTTGTTAATATTGGCAAGGGCGCTGCCCCTGCTCTCAAAGGATACGGTGAGGACGTTAAAGCACTGCGGGCTGAAGAGCGTGGTCGTATTAAAGAGCTTATGGGTATTGAAAGTATGCGTCAAGAAGCTAAGAGAGCAGCAGATGAACTTGCAATCCGTAAAGAATTGGCTGGGTACACTGGACGCCAAGCAGCTGCGGCAGAAAGACAGGCAGGGAAACCATCTTCTATTGCAGAATTAGCAGAGCTTTATAGAACTAATCCAGAAATTGCAAGACAAATTTCGGGTGTTGGTAAAACTGGTACTATAACATTTGAAGAGGCATACAAATTAATTGCTGCTGATCCTAAAAATCTAACATTAAATGAAACACAGAAAGCTCAAAAGGCAAGAGAGCTTATGACATTAGGTTTTGGTTTCACGCCTCAGTCAGGTTTACCATCAGGTTTACCGCCAGGATCAACGCAAGTAGGCACATCACAAGGAAAGCCAGTTTATAAAACACCAGATGGTAAACTAGTTACTGCTTCTTAAAGGACAGTTATGCCTATTAAAGAGTTTACTGGTGAGCTAGATAAACCATTAGAACTAAAGCCGTTTACTGGTACGTTAGACAATCCAGAAGATCAAGCAAAAATTGCCCGTGGATTTGTAGGCGGCGCTAAAGATATTGGCGCTAGTTTTGTATCGGGTGTTGGCAATCTTATGCAATTGCCAGGTCAGATCTCTGAGTTAGTTGGCTTTACCAGAACAGGCGATCTTCCTGAACAAAAGAAGACTGGTCTTCAGGCTTTGGGTGCAGACATCCAGAAGCTTGGTGAAGAAGCAAAATCACCCACATTAATTGCCAAAGAACAGTTACGGGCTAGAGAGATTGAGAAAGCCGAAGGGTTCTTTCAAGAAGCGGGCGCAGCGCTTAGAACTACTGCTACTGACCCAGCCCTGCTGACATCATTCTTTGCCGAGCAGATTCCTAACCTAATTGGTACATATGGGTTTGGTATATTAGGTAAAGGCGGTGCTAAGTTGCTTATGAAAGAAGCGACTGAACAAGCCATGGCAAAAGTTGGTGTTGGTTCTGCCGTTTCTGGCGGTGCTGTTATGCAGGGTACAGACGTAGGCTATGACACCTACCAAACTATCTACAAGCAGTTAAGAGAGCAAGGCGTTCCTGATGAGGAAGCCCAAGGAATTGCGTTATCTAAAGGTCGAGTCGCCGCTATTGAAGCCGCAGGACTTAGCTTGGCATCTTCTAAATTACCTGGCGGTACAGCCATCGAACGTGCATTAGTTGGAAAAGGAATGCCTGGTACAGCAGGATTCCTAAAGAGTACCGTTGGAGAGATTGGATCCGAAGCCATAGAAGAAGGTGGCGGTGCATTTGCTAAACAAGTTGGAATTAAAGAAGTATTTCCAGAGACCGATTTATTAAAAGGTGTAGGTGCAGCTACTGCATTAGGTGGCTTAGGCGGTGCTTTATTTGGTGGTCCAGCAGGCGTGGTAAATGCGTTGCGGGCAAGACAAGAAACCCCGCCACCGATAGTACCCCCAGTAGAACCTCCAGCCCCGACTGCTGGGGTCATTCCGCCAGAAGAGCCACCAGCAGTTCCACCAGTGGAAACGCTTCCACCTGAGACTCCGACTGTAGAGCCTCCAAAAGAACCACCCAAAGACGCTTTACAAAACTACTTTACAGGACTTCCAGAGGGTTCAGAGATCGTATTCCAGAACCGTGATCGTTCTACCCAAGCGTCTATTTTGCAGATGCAAAGTATTGCTGCAAACCCAGATTACAGTCGTGTTAGTGAATCTAAAGAGTTTGGCACTGGAGCGCCAGTCACAATTAGTACGTTTGATTTACCAAACAATCACCTAGGTAAAACTGATACTGCCACTCTACCTGATGGAACTAAAGTCCCAGTCATGTACGCAGTCGTTCCTGCCGCTATGGTGCATTCGTCCAATCTTGCGGACGGGACAATTGATCCTATGTTCATGGATATGCAACAAGATGGTTTGCGGGCAATTGCTGGAAATGGAAGGATTGCTGGACTAAAAGCCGCATATACCAGAGGCACAGCAGAAGATTATAAGAATCAGTTAATCGCTGATAAAAACCATGGTGTAAATCCTGAAGTAATTAAATTGATGCCTAATCCAGTATTGGTTAGGATCATGCCCCAATCCTATGTAACACCAAACATTGCAGATCTTTCTAATAGACCTACAATTGCCAGACTGTCTCCCGTTGAAACTGCCAAGAACGATATCCGTAGGTTTGACTTAGGCGGACTTGAGTTTAACGAAGATGGTACTCCATCAGGGAAAACCCTAATGCAGTTCATCAATGCGATGCCTATCGAGGAACGCACCGAACTAACGGATAAGTCTGGAAGACCTACCACACAGGCTATAGACCGCCTTGCAAACGCTATTTTCCAAAAGGCATATGGTAGTGACTCCCTGATTGATTTATACGCTCAGGCAGCCGATCCTGAAGCCAAAACCATATTGAATGCACTAGCTAGAGTAGCGCCTAAGATGGCACAGCTAGAAGGTGCTGGTGAGTATGACGTCCGTAATGCCATTATTCAGGCGGCAGAACTAGCCGTTAACGCTAGACGTACAGGCATGAACCTGAAGACCGCAGCGCAGCAAATAGGATTAGATGTAGATCCTAACTCTGCTTTAGTCCTAGATATGTTTGCTGACAATGTTCGTTCTGGTAAGCGGATTGGTGAACGCTTAGGTGCATTAGCAGATGAGGCTCTCAAGCAGACACAGGCTGGTACAGATATGTTTGGTGAAGTCCCCAAAAAACCGCTTTCTGAAATCTATGGGGTTTTAAAAACGCCTATGGAGGAGCCAGATTTATTTGGTGAACCATCTACAGAAGTTCCAGAAACCAAAGAATTTAAAATAAAGAAAACTGCGCAACAGATTCAAGAAGACATTAAAGGAATGAGTCTTCCACAGCTTGCAAAATGGGCGGTTGATAACGCACCTAATAGTCTTGCTAAAGCAATTGCTCAAAAAATATTAGACAGGATGGAAGGTTTTGAGCGCATTAAATTGCCTATGAATAAGTTGGTTATAAGAGGCGGCGCAAACAGACCAGTTACTTACTATGGCAGAACCAGCTTTGACCGAAGAACAGATAACCGAATTGGTATTTCTTTAAGAGGTCTTGATGGAGAGGGCAGAGATGTTGGAGTAGGAACAGATAAAGCTCCTAGCGGACTACGATATAGCACTATTCTTCATGAATTAGTTCATGCTACAACTTTGGCTCAAACTCGTTATTTTAAAAAACAAGATCCAATTATCAAAGAGTTAAATGATTTATTAGATCTTATTGATAAACAAGTAAAAATAGACAAGAAAAATATTGACTCTGCGCATCCAGCAGTAAGAGCCATTATCAAAGATAAAAAACCATATTTACAAGACATAGATGAGTTACTTGCTTATGGAAACTCTGATGCAGTATTCCAAGATTACTTAAGCACCATTAAGGTTGGAGAAAAAACAGCGTTTGATAAACTGGTAGAAATTGCTCGTAAGTTATTAGGTTTGAACGCTGAGTATGAAACTGGTCTTGACCGCTTAATGCGTCTTACCCAGCAGATTTACGAGCCAAGTGCAGAGCAACTTCAAGCTAAAATTGCTATAACTTCTGGAGTTAGTTTTGGGCAAGTTCCATCTCTTCCCCCAATAACTAAAACAATTTCTTCAGTTACAACAACGCCTACTGGTGAAGCGCCACCTTTACTTAAAGCACCTCCTAGTTTTAAATTAAAAAAAGGTCGTAATGAACAGGTTGTTTTAGCAGCAAGAGAATTGGCTGCTGGCAGAATTACCAAGCAAGAGTTTGACGAATATGTTGATTACTATATGCCTATCAATACCATTATTGGCGACAAACTTGAATCTCCTATTGAAGATGATTTAATGAGAGATATCCTTGTTAATAAGATTTCTAAAAAGAAAGATCCAGAAAAAGTTAATGCACCAATCCCAGATGGTAGGCGGGTTGGTTTACGTATGGATATTCCTGCTCTAGATTGGGGTAGAAATAATGGAGTAAATGGTAGCGTTGTTTCTATCCATGAAGGCAAGCCTCCAACCAATGCAGCTTCTGGACCAAACATTAGTTATAAGTCTACGGGCGCCCTAAAGGATGTTGTATTTGCAATCAGGAGAGAAGACGAAGCCTTTAAGATTGCTCAACAAGCACCTAAAGAATTGGTTACTACTAAGAGTGGTAAGCAAAGACTTAAAGATGTTGATGACAAAAAACCTCAGCAGACTATGGAAGGTCGTTGGGTCAATATGACCCCAGAAGCAACATTTAAATTAGTCAAAGAAAAACTAAACGATCCTGAATGGGTTCAAGTAAGCCTTGATCCACTGCGTCATTCTTATTTTTATGACAGAAAAAATAAACAACCAGTAGTATCTGCTGACGAAGTTTTACAAGTTGGTCGTTTTGTATTGGCTAAGAATGTTAAGTACGCAAATAGGGATGAGTTTCTATACGAAGAGATTCCTACAGAAGACGTTAGAAAAACTGATACTGAAGCGTTTAAAAAATGGTTTGGTGACTCTAAAGTTGTAGACAAAGATGGAAATCCAGTAGTTGTTTATCACGGTACAGATTCTAAATTCAAGAAATTTAATACTAAAGAAGGCGCATTTTTCTTTGGTGGATGGGAAGCAGAATCATTTGCTAAAACATATGGGAAAAATGTTGTCCCAGCTTATGTAAGGATTACCAATCCATTTAAAGCGTCTTTTGAAGAATTTATAAGCTACGACATTGATGATTTAAAAAGCAAGGGTTACGATGGCGTTGTATATGAAGAAAAAGTTGAAGGTATGCCTGATGAGATAACCCAACAATGGGTTGCGTTTGAACCAAATCAGGTTAAATCTGTATTCAATAAAGGCACATTTGATTTAGAAAGTGATGTTATTACTGAAGAAGCAATAACCCCTATTGCTATTGCCAAGGCTAAAGAATTACTACAAAAACGCAAGCCTATACCCATGGGTGCGTTTGCGGATGTAGATCCAAATTTAGTTCAATTAGCCCAGCCAGTCTTTTACCCACAGCAGAAGACGATTATCGACCGCATAGAGGGATTACGGGATAACTTCTGGAAGAAGACTGCTCAAGGTATTGCTGACCAATTCCGTGCTATTAAGGACTATACCGAAGAAGGGTATATGCAAGCCCGCCTATCTAAGACTGTAGACGGTGCGTTAGAGGGATTAACATTTTTTGGACAGGTGTTTGACGACAAAGGTGCGTTAAACATTAAACAAGGAACTAAAGGCTTGATGGATATCATGAAGCCGATTGGTAAAGAAGTAGATCGTTACCAGATGTGGGTTGCCCTTAATCGTGAATCCCAATTACCCATGGAAAAGCGCACCAAGATGCCTAACATGGGAGAGTTAATCAAGCGTAGGAATGAGTTTGCAGCAGGGACAATAGACGGAAAGCCACGCCTAGAGATCTACGAAAAAGTCCGTAGTGATATGAACGCCTTGAACAAGTCTGTTCTTAAGGTTGCCTTAGACAAAGGACTAATTGATTCTTCTAGACAGAAGATTGATGAGTTAAATACCAGAGACTTCCTAAACACCAAGGACAAAGAAATCCTAACCCGTCCTTACAGAGAAGAGATTGAGCGTATCGAGAACAAGAAGGCGATGAATGTTACTGAGGAAGACAAAAATATCCTCAAAGACTATCGTGCGCTAGTTCGTGATATCAACTCCCTAAACAATATGACGCCTGATTTGCGTCAAGAGTTGGTTGATTACTACACCAATAATCCTGGTGCTTACGAGCGTTTCTCTGCCGACATTAACTACATTCCTTTCTACCGTGCCATGGAAGATGGGGATTTGCAGGGTGCGTCTACCGCTTCTGGTCTGACAAACCAACAGTTCTCCAAAGAACTTACAGGCGGGGAAAGACCTTATGGCGATTTGATGGAGAATACTCTACGCAACTGGAGTCATATCTTGTCTGCCTCCATGAAGAATCAGGCGTCTAATACCACTTTAAAAGCAGCCACAGAGTTTGGTGCAGCAATGCCTAACCTTAAGATTCAGTATGAGTTTATAGACGGCAAAGTCGTTAACCGTTCTACAGGCGAGATCATTGGAGATGGTTCTGTCAAGCCTTATATGACTACTGCTGACAAAGGCACAGTCAAAATGATGAATGATGGACAGCCGATTTACTATCGTGTTATAGATCCGATGCTTTTAGACTCGATTAGTTCGATTGGCTATATGGGTCCAAAGTCTAAGTTCTTAGACGTAGCTCGTGACTTCAAGAATATGCTTCAGTTTGGTGTAACTATTTCGCCAGCGTTCAAAGTCCGCAACTTGTTCCGTGACTCTATCTCTGCAATTGCAGTAACCGATCTTAAGAAGAACCCATTTGCCAACGTTATTGAGGGATGGGCTGCAAGTAACCGCAACAATCCTGCCCACATATCTGCCTTAGCTGGTGGAGCAATCTTTAACTTTGGTACTGCGTATGAGGGCGACCAGAGCAAGTTAATTAAGCGCCTATTAGATCAGGGCGTGGACGCTAATACCATCTTAGATTCCCCAGAGAAGGTTAAGAAAGGCTTAACAATCCTATGGGAGAAGTATAAGGATTGGGGTAATAAGTCTGAAGCCGCTAACCGTATGGCGTTATATAACCAACTCAAGGCTAAAGGCTACAACCACCTAGAAGCGTCTTTCTACGCTAGAGACTTACTAGACTTCTCAATGCAAGGCTCTTGGCCCGCATTCCGTTTGGCAGCGCAGACTATCCCATTCTTGAATGCACGTGTCCAAGGTCTTTATAAGCTCGGCAGAGATGGTATTACACCTACCAGCCGTGTTCTTTACAACACTATTACTGGTAAAGAGATTGAAGCCAACGATGCACAGAAAGCTCGTGCGTTTGGTTATACAACCTTAGCCGTAGCCATGGCATCTATGCTTCTCTACATGGCGTTTAAGGACGATGAAGAGTTCCAAAAGCGGGAAGCATGGGATCGAGATAACTTCTGGTGGTTCCGTTTGCCAGGTATGGAAGCGGCATTCCGTGTTCCAAAACCTTTTGAGATTGGTGCATTCGGTACGATGGCAGAGCGTGTCCTTGAGCAGATCGTAGATCAGGGTGCAGAAGGCAAGGCATTTGGAGATAGCGTATTCCGTATGCTAACCGATACATTTGCTATCAACCCAATCCCACAGATGATCCGTCCGTTAGTTGACCTATACGCCAACAAAGACGCATTCACAGGTGCGCCTATTGAGTCTGCTGGCATGGAAAGACTATCCAAACAAGAACGGGTAACAGACAATACAAGCCCTATTGCACAGGCTCTAGGCGGTTTATCTTCAATCTTTGGAGAGAAGGTATCCCTATCCCCAGTTCAGGTCGATTACGCTATTAAGGCTTATTTTGGATGGTTAGGAGGCACTGCTACTCAGGCATCCGTATACGCCACCCTACCATTCAGAGATGGTGCATATCCAGATATCAAGGTCATGGATAAAGTAAGTCAAGGTTTTATCAAGAGTCTGCCAAGCGATCAGTCACGTTACGTTACAACATTCTACGAGAACAACAAAGAAATTAATCAAGCCTATGCTGATATGCGTCACTACGCAGAGCTTGGTGATACCGAAAAAGTCCAGAAAATACTAGAAGATAAGGGCGACAAGATTGTTCTTAATAAGATGTACGATAAGACTGCTAAAGAGATGGCTAATGTTCGTGCGCAGATTCGTGTCATTACTAATGATAAGACTCTAGATGGCACGACCAAACGAGAGATGATTGACAATATGAAACAGATCTTGTCAATGCTGGCAGAACAAGCAGAATCAGTTAGGAAGTCTCTGAAAGCAAATAAGTAACGTCATTGAGGAGATCTTCCTCCGTAAAGCCATAATGTTTTGGGAAGGCTTTAGTGCCTAATCCGTGGACGCCTGTATTCCCACGATGATGTTCTGTGCAAAGCGGTATTAGGGTAGTGTAGTCACCCTTACCCCAGCCCCTGCCACCACGTATATGATGTAGTTCTACTTCTCCATGGTCTATCCCGTATACCCTACGGCATACCATGCACCCTAGTCTAGCTAGGATCTGCTTGTGTTTCTTCTCGTCTTTTATCACGGGCGACCATCATTTTATCTGCAATATCATAAGCCTCACCAGCAAAGTCATCTAGCATAAGACCCGTCTCTGTTATCAAAGCCGCCATAGCTTTAGCGGCAAAGTAATCTCTTAGTTGGATATCCATTAGCATCTCCCATCCATAAGGTCTTCTACTTCCCGTTTTAATTTGGCGTTTTCTTTTTTAAGATTGTTTATTTCTTCAACCAATAGTTGCATCTGTTGACGCAACATTTCCTCACGGGTCTCCTGTTCTATGTAATCTGCTAAGGTTTTAACACTAGCACCGCTATCCACAATTACTGTAGGATAAACAACTGCATCCTCATAGCCTGGATGATAAGGTGCATCTTCTACTTTCTTACGATATGCCTCTTCTTTGTCTTCACTTGTCCAAGTAGTCATGTTTTAATCTCCTCAAAGTTATAAAACCATTCGTCCTTAGCACTCCATTTAGCGTGATTCTCTACGCTATATACCTCAGTAGGTATGCGAAAATCGGGTGTTTTTAAGACTGCTGGCACTAGTGATACATCGTACCAAAGACATCGATTGTTGGGTTGACATGCAAACTGCCCGTTATCTAACTTAATAAAGTTATACGACTTATGTTCTTGCACTCCTTCGCTAAAGCTGGTATCTAAGCGGTTAGTGTCAGGACTAGCAAAGTCAATAGTAAACAAGTAATTGCCAAAGTGAAACTGCTTGTCCTTGCCAAAAAACTTAACCTTAAGTCCTCTTAAATTAGACTTCTCAATCACCGCCATATCGTATGACAGGCAGTCCCATATCTGTAAATGGTCTAACGGCAAAGGCTCGGCTACTTCTTTCCACACATACGCACTGATAGGTAGCTTGTCATACAGTGCACCGTAGTTAGTTAGCATCGATTCGATACGAAACGCTTGCCCCTTGATTGCCTTGGCAGTCATCCATACGCATGGCTCTAGTTCCCCATGCCCCTTCTCGTGGTTATAAAGAAACTCTTTGCAAACAAAGCATTTAATAGGGGGTATATTGGCTACAAGAAAAGTCATTTATTTTGTTCCTTCAATAGCTTTTCAGCGTAATTGAATTCTTCTTGATGCTTGCGCTCTAACTCAGCTATGCGGTCTGCCATTTGGATAAGGACATCTGCTAATTCTTTTGGTTTCAAGCTACCAACTTGAATACATGTACCTTCTTTAAGTTCTTTTGCTAATTCGTATGCGTTCATTTCTCTTGTGCCTTTCTTGCTTCTTTAATCTCTTCTAACATCTTTTGCATCAGATCTGCGCAATAACCCATAAAAGGAAATTTGGTTGTTCCATTAGCGACACTACGTGCCAGTCCAATAGTATTTTCAACTGTTCTTATATTTACTTTTCTCATTTCTGAATCCTATTCCATAGTTCAGACAAGGGCATCCCTTTGATTTCTCTCCAGCCAATGTGTATACAAGCATACATAATGAACAGAAAGAACGCAAACACCACGGCAAAGATCAGCACCGCACAGGTAGCGACAAACAAGGCAAACATATTAAGTATCGTGACGATCATTTCTTTGCTTCCAGTATTGCCATGGCAGAGTTTACTTTATGTTTAAGTGCATTAATCTCTTCTTCATCTTTTCGGCGCTGTTCACGTACCGCTATGTTCCAAGCACGTTGCCATGCTTGCCAAGCAATCTGTGCCTCAAGATTAGCGTAGTCGGTGTTGTAGTGCGCCAAGGCAACCTTGCCTTTAGCCCATTCTTCAAAGTCTTCTTTCATATCAATGTGCCATTAAGATTATGGTTAGAACAAATAGAAGGAACGCAATATAAATTCGCTTATACCAATACTCTTTGTTAAGTATGCGTGGGTCTTGGATTAGGTA
>Ga0214921_10011107_pt1 | contig 11004 bp, 9 predicted proteins | sample LL1505_MetaG_FD_177992 | JGI IMG/M metagenome (GOLD analysis project Ga0214921, IMG submission 177992) | Freshwater microbial communities from Lake Lanier, Atlanta, Georgia, United States - LL-1505 | ecosystem: Environmental > Aquatic > Freshwater > Lake | place: USA: Georgia | collected 2015-05-28
ATGGACTTGCTGCATTTGAAAACGTTACTCTTGGAGATTTTGACATTTTATTTAATTTTTTAAAAAGACAAATATATATTAATTTGATTTTTATTGAGGTTAACACAAACTAAGTAAGGATTATTTATACATATTTATGAACAATCATCCAATTTTCTGAGCTTGGTTTCGCAAAATATTTTCATCAACAGAAATTATTAAACTTTGTTTATGGATTAATGATAAATCAACATTATTTCAATTAGGCAAAAATTCCTTTTTTAGAAATCAATAGTTTTTCATAGAGAACATGTATCAAGCCATCACTTAAACCAGTTTGTGGTACAACTATTTTATCAATACCTGCTGTTTTCATAACAGTTAAAAATATTTTTGCTGCAGGTAAAATTACATCAGCTCTATCTTCATTTAGTCCAAGTTTTATGATACGCTCTTCGTATGAAAACTCTGCAATATGGTCGGCTATTTCTTTGATTTTTTTTGCTGACATTGGCCTGGTTTCTTTGCCATAGGCCAACTTATATATTTTATTAATATTTCCGCCAGAGCCAATTGCTTGTAAAGGCATTCCAGTAATTGAATTACTTTCAATCCAATTTTTCATATCGTCCCAAATTTCTTTGCTTACCTTGTCGTGAAGCAATCTAATTGTGCCAATATTAAATGAGCGTGATGCTATTATTTTATCATCTCCAAACAAGGTCAATTCAGTGCTTCCTCCTCCAACATCTATGTACAAATAATGGAAATTATTGCTTAGTTCTTCGGCAATGTGATTGGTGTAAATAATTTTAGCTTCCGTATGACCATCAATAATTTCAATATTTATGTCAGCCTCCTTTTTTACTCTGGCTATAACTTCGCTACCATTTTCTGATTCTCGCATAGCAGATGTAGCGCAAGCCATGTAACCTTCACAATCAAATACGTCAATAAGTAATTTAAACGCTTTCATAGTTTTAACTAAGCGTTCAATTTTATTTAAACTAACTTTCTTTTCTGTAAATGCATCTTCGCCAAGTCTAATAGGAACACGTACCAATTCAATTTTTTTGAAAACAGGTTTAGGGTCCGTTTCAATAACTTGACATAGTAAAAGTCTTACAGCGTTGGAGCCAATATCAATAGCAGCTAACTTCATATAAAACTAATTGTTTGGGATTCTATTCAATGTTTCCATGAAGAAATTCCAATATTTCTGAACTGAACTAATTTGTACTTTTTCATCGGGTGAATGCGCACCTCTAATGTTTGGACCAAATGAAACCATTTCCATTTCAGGATAATTAGTTCCCAAAATTCCACATTCTAAACCTGCGTGGCATGCACTAACTAGTGCTTCTTCATGATACATTTCTTTGTAAAGATTGCTCATCGTTTTTACAATTGCTGCTTCAGGCTTAGGAGCCCAACCAGGGTAAGAACCTTTAAAATCAACTTTAGCACCTATCAACTCAAATGTACATTTTAATGAATTTGCCAAATCCATTTTCTCTGAATCAACAGAACCTCTTGTTAAGCATTGAATTGAGTATTCGCCATCTTTTGCCAAAACACGCGCAAGATTGTTAGATGTTTGAACCAAGTGTTCAATATCAGCACTCATTCGGTAAACGCCATTGGCACATGCATATAGACTTTTCATTAGTTTTATTTGAAAGCCTTTTTGCATCACTCTTATTTTCTCTTCACGCTTCTCTAAAGTTATTGCAAGGTTGGCATCTGTAGATTTGTATTCGGCTTTTAGTTCTTGTTCAAGAACTTTAATAAAAGGCTCTAATTCAGCTTCATTACTTTCTGTAATTATAATATTGGCAAACGATTCGCGTGGAATGGCATTTCGTAAACTTCCTCCATCAATACTTGCAATTTGAATTCCGAATTTTTCAAACGCAGCAAGCAAAACTCTATTCATCAGTTTATTTGCATTTCCTCTTCCTTTATATATATCCATTCCGGAGTGCCCGCCAGTTAAGCCCTTTACAAATATGGTATAGGCTACAGTATTCGGTGGTGGAGCTTCGTGCGTGTAACTACCCGTTGCAGTAACATCAATACCTCCGGCACATCCAATAGTCAATTCATTATCATCTTCAGTATCTAAATTCAATAAAATTTTACCATTTAATAAACCGCCTTGCAAGTTCAAAGCGCCTGTCATTCCTGTTTCTTCATCAATAGTAAAAAGTGCTTCAATAGCAGGATGAGGAATAGTGGTAGTAGATAGTATAGTCATGATTGATGCTACACCAATTCCATTATCAGCTCCAAGAGTGGTACCATTTGCTTTTACCCAATCTCCATCTACAAACATTTCAATTCCTTGTTCATTAAAATCGAAATTAGTGCTACCATTCTTTTGGTGCACCATATCTAAATGGCTTTGTAGTACAACAGTTTGTTTGTGCTCCATACCTTTGCTAGCAGGCTTTTTAATGATAACGTTTCCTACTTCATCTTTATATGTTTCAAGTGATAAGTTATTGCCAAATTGCATCATAAATTCTATAACGCGTTCTTCTTTCTTTGATGGGCGTGGCACAGCATTTAAGTCTGCAAAATGATTCCACATTGCTTTTGGTTCTAAATCTCTGATAGAAATTGACATATATCTTTAAGTAAATTGTTTGATTGCAAATGTATTTTAATACTTTTTAATTTGACTAAAACACTTTTTATTATTTATACAATTGAATTTTAAGGAAGCGTAATTTATTACTCATATTCATGAACTATTGTAAACAGTTTAGGTTTAGTGTCAAAGGATTTATTAAAATTGTCATTCATAAAAAACAATCAACTGATGCTAAGTTTTCAAGAACAAATATTACAAGGAATTCCATCTGAATTGCCTCCCGTAAAAAATTACGACAGCCTTATTAATCACGCACCAAAGCGTAAAAAAATATTAAGCAAAGAAGAAACGAAACTTGCTTTGCGCAATGCCTTGAGGTATTTTGATCCTACACATCATGAAGTATTAGCCGATGAGTTTTTGCAAGAATTAAACGATTATGGACGAATTTATATGTACCGGTTTCGTCCGGATTATGAAATGAAGGCGAGGCACATTGATGAATATCCGCATAAATGTAAACAAGCGGCAGCCATTATGCATATGATTCAAAATAATTTGGATTATGCTGTAGCACAGCACCCTCATGAGTTAATTACTTATGGTGGAAATGGTGCAGTTTTTCAAAACTGGGCTCAATACTTACTTACGATGCAATATTTAGCAACCATGACGGATGAGCAAACGTTAACCATGTATAGCGGACATCCAATGGGTTTATTTCCATCGCATAAAGATGCCCCTCGCGTTGTTGTTACCAATGGTATGATGATTCCAAATTACAGCAAGCCTGACGATTGGGAAAAATACAATGCATTGGGAGTTACACAATACGGACAGATGACTGCTGGAAGCTACATGTATATTGGTCCGCAAGGAATAGTGCATGGAACTACCATAACAATTATGAATGCTGCTCGTAAGAAATTCTCAACCGAAGAAGAACGGAAAGGAAAACTTCTTGTAACATGTGGACTTGGAGGAATGAGCGGTGCTCAGCCCAAAGCAGCTAAGATAGCCGGATTGATTTCTATTACCGCAGAGTTAAATCCAAGAGCTGTAAAAACAAGGCATTCACAAAACTGGGTTGATGAAGTTTTTACTGATTTGGATGAATTGGTTGCACGAACAAGAAGAGCACAGGCATCGAAAGAAGCGGTATCATTGGCTTACCAAGGTAACATTGTTGATTTATGGGAACATTTATTAAAAGAAGGAATAATGGTTGATATTGGAACAGACCAATCATCATTGCATAATCCTTGGGCTGGAGGCTATTATCCGCAAGGTTTCACATTGGATGAGTCAAACAATATGATGGCCGAGGAACCAGAAAGATTTAAGAAAGAAATACAGAAAACATTGGTTCGTCATATCAACGCAGTAAATGCATTTACTGAAAAAGGCATGTACTTTTTTGATTATGGTAATGCATTTCTACTCGAGGTTTCACGCGCCGGAGGAAAGGTTTTTGCCGAAGGCAAAAACGATGAATTCCGCTACAAGTCTTACGTGCAAGATATTTTAGGGCCCATGTGTTTTGATTATGGCTTTGGTCCATTTCGTTGGGTATGCACCAGTACTAAGCCTGAAGACCTTGCTGCTACTGATAAACTAGCGCAAGAGGTTTTAGAAGAAATGTACAAGACTGCCCCTGATGAAATAAAACAACAGATGCATGATAATATCGTTTGGATAAAAGATGCGCAACAAAATAATTTGGTGGTTGGCTCTCAAGCTCGCATTCTATATGCTGATGCAGAGGGAAGAATGAAAATTGCAGTTGCCATTAACAAAGCAATTGGTGAAGGAAACATTTCTGCACCAGTAGTGTTAGGCCGCGACCATCATGACGTTTCAGGTACTGATTCGCCTTACAGAGAAACATCAAATATTTATGATGGTAGTAAGTTTACAGCCGACATGGCAGTGCAAAACTTTGTTGGTGACTCGTTTAGAGGTGCTACTTGGATAAGCTTGCACAACGGCGGTGGCGTTGGTTGGGGCGAAGTTATTAATGGTGGATTTGGGTTGGTGTTAGATGGAACAGCAGATGCAGAGCGCAAAGCAAAAAGCATGTTGCATTGGGATGTAAACAATGGTATTTCGAGAAGAAGTTGGGCAAGAAATAAAGAAGCAAATTTCGCCATCAAACGTGCGATGGAAGTTGAACCATTGTTGAGAGTAACCATGCCGAATGAAGTAAGTGATGAAATTTTAAAATGAGAAAATGAGAAAACAAGCACCTCTAACTTTGATTTTGTTATTGACTTTTATATTGGTAATTTCATATCCTCATCAGGCATACTCTAAAACAGATATTATTTTAAGATTATTTTATGAGCAAAATATTGGTTTAAATTCCTACGGTAAAAACACCACTTTTTATTCTCCCTATTTTCGTAAATACGGTATTCAAATTAATAATTTATTTGCAGGTTTCGGATGCGAAGAAACTTATAAAAAAGTTGAACAATTTGGAAAAGAATACAACATTAGAAATATTTATCAATCAGCCTTTGCAGGTGTGAATTATAAATTAAATAAATCTTTCGCACTGTCAGGAATAGTAGGTATTGACTTGTTCTCTGATAATGACCAGAGCTACCGTTTTTTTTCAAATGGCGATTTCATTAATATTAATTCTAACCTTAATTTAAGTATTAGGGCACATTATGAACTTAAAAATGCCACATCAATAATTCTTGGATTTCAGTTCAATTCTAATTCTTGGGAAAACAAACCAATGAAAGGTTCTTATATTGGTTTAAATATTAGTTCTAAATCAATTTGGAATCTTGCTTCCTCCATAAAGTCCGACAGCCTCAAAAAGTTTTATGAAAATAAATTAAATGGAAAGTTCGCTATTTATATTGGCACCTCGACTCAAAAATTTGGAACGTTTCAATACAATACAAATTATACAACAGACAAATTAGTATATGATACCCAAGAATACATCAATTATGCAACTTCTGCAAAGGAATACCCAAAACAAATAAATATGTTTTCATTTGGCATAGTTTCTAAAAGAAACAATATGCTGTCTTTCTCGTTTGCAAAACGCGATTATTTTGATGCTGATTATGATTATAATCCTAATATATATTATAACTCATTCATTTATAATTCTCACGAAAAATATTACAGGTTAAACTACAATTTCAACCTTCTTACTTTTTTTAATAAATACTGCTATAGTCCAGTTTATCCTATGATTGATTTTTCAATCTTTCGTAACCAGAAAAATTTGGATGTCACTAATAAATACATTGTTTACAAATATGATAATAATGGAGGCGCTAGTGGAGTAGGACGAAATAATATAGAAATAAAAATGAAGTCAAACACCTACTTAATTCAAGCCAACGCAGGTTTTGGTTTTAGATATAAGCATGTTTATGCAAATGCATACGTTAATTTATTAAGTAGAAATTATGTAAGTGGAACTGTTGATAGAACAATAAATACTTTTGAATATACAAGAAATCTTGGAAGTGATAAAAAAATAGGTACTTACAATCTTCCTCAGATAAAAGTTAAAGGAAGGGCAGATGATTACAAATTAGAAGATGCAAGACCTTATGCACTTACTTTCGGCTTTGTCTTTTAATAGAATTTTACTGATTTTTTTTGCAATATATTTTCATTGAATTCCAAATTTTCTACAAACACCTATAAGTGTTAATGTAAAATTATTTTTGTCAAAACTTTTTTGCCCACATTTTAATATGCTATGCCTCCATTCCTCTTAGTTTTTTGTCAAGAGAATAATTTACGTTGGACTTAGATATGAGTTTCCAAACTTCGCGCTCCTAAACTTAGGTTTTAAAACACTATTAAAAAATTCCTATTATTGAAGTAAGTTGTTGTTTAATTTGGATTGATGGAAATGCAAAATGTTTCAATGGAATTTGATTATTATTTTTTTGGACTACGAAGTAGCATCAATGCATAATTGATAAATCAAAAAATTAATATAAAAATGTTTAACAGCACATAGTCGGAGACTATGCGCAACGTAAAATATTATTATGGGAACAAACTACGAGGAACGGAGATTTTAAAATGAGAAAACAAACATATCAAACCTTGATTTTTAAAATCAATTTCAAAGTTGTTTATTTCATATCCAAATCATGTATACTCTAATATAGATATTTAAAAAAAACTATTTTATGTGCCATTTAGTTGTGGTTAACGGCGTTGTTGATGTATCCGTTTATGTAATCGTCCACAGTTAAATACTTATCGACTTTTGTTGGGTTTCCCCAATCAATTAAATAAATATCTAAACCTAAATTTTGTAAGTTTTTAATATAGCTGCGGTCTGACTGTAAGTCCAACATTTTGTAAGTATTTACTAAAGCGTAAATAACTAGTAGAGGGGTTTTGATTTCGGCTTTGGTAGAGCGATTGTAGTGATACAAACACATCTTATCTTCCTGTTAAACTAATTTTTTGGGGGTTTCGGCAATCTCAACATCATCAATATTTGAAATAGAGTCATAGGCTTTCATCAGCTTTTGAGTAGCTTTAGCGTACTTTTCAAAAATACTTGTAAAGTTCATTTTCATTGTTTTAAAATTATGAAATTGATTTGATGGCCGTTGTATTTTATTTTTTAATTCCGTATCCGCTCATGGTGGCATATTGTATTAAGTTTGCCCCCATACGCAGTGCATTCTGATGGGCTTCTGGCGAATCCTTATGCACTTCATAACTTTCCCAACCATCACCTAAGTCACACTCAAAACTGTAAAAGCAAACAAGCCTGCCTTCGTAAATTAATCCAAAGCCTTGTGGCGGCTTATTATCATGCTCATGTATTTTGGGTAAGCCTTTAGCAAAATCAAATTTTTGATGATAAATAGAATGGCTAAAGGGCAATTCCGTAAACTCAAGTTCTGGAAATACCTGCTTCATCATTGGTCTGATAAATTTATCCATACCATAATTGTCATCAATGTGTAGAAAGCCTCCAGCAATAAGGTATTTACGTAAGTTTTCAATTTCATGATTATTGAAAACTACATTTCCATGACCCGTCATGTGTAAAAATGGATAATTAAATAATTCGGCGCTGCCAACCTCAACAATTCCTTGTTCGGGGGCTATGTTGGTGTGTAAATTATCATTACAAAATTTAATTAAATTAGGTAAAGATGTTTCAATATTTGCATACCAATCGCCACCACCATTGTATTTTAAAATACCAATTTTAAAAGAGCTTGATGTATTGCTAAATGATACTAAAAGAGTTGTAAGGGTAAGTAATATGGCTGCAAAAAATAGTTTTCTAATCATCATTTATACTTGGTTTTGTAATAATTTATAAAAAGTATTATGTTCTTGTTGAACGTTGTGTTTAGTTCATTCTTAAACGTTTCATCCTTTGCGTTGTAAGTTAAAAATCCTGTAAAGAAAGCGTTCTTCGATTTTAAAATTCTTGCACAAATTAATCTGTTTTTTTCAATGCTAAAGATGTTTTTTTTACATAATTCAACACAAAAACTAAAAAGTAGTTTCTTTTTTTGAATTAACTTTTCATCTATGCTTAAATTACTATCATATAAATGTTGTAGCTGCTTTGCGCACAAGTGCATAAATAAATTGAAGCGTTTATTTTTGGTTTCTTTTGCAGTAAAATAGTCAATACTATCATTAACATTTTTTGATGTATTAAAATAAAGTTTTGCTCCTTCTTCACCAACAAACTCCGCAAGGTTTTCGTTCAGTTGAGAGCTATTTTTAACAAACAACGTTGCATGTAGCATTTCATGTATGATAGTTGCAGCTAATTCTTCATCATCTTTTTCCAACATGCTACCCATAAGCGGATCGTTAAACCAACCTAATGTGCTCCAAGCTTCTACAATGCCAACATCTACATCCAGGTTTTTTGGATGTAACTCTTTTAGCTCTGTTTGCAAAAGTTTTTTATTGAAAAAACCTTTATAAGGAGCGTCGCCAATGATAGGGTAATGCCACAAATACTCATTTAAATTGAGCTTATCGCTAGCATTTATTACGGCAAGTGTAACGGTATCTTTATCTGGCAAATACACTTTTGTGTAGTTTCTAGTAGGTTTTAAATGCAATGTTTGAATAGCAAATTCTGCTACATGTTGCACCAATAATAATTTGCGTTTTATGGTTTTGTTTGTGTTTTTTATAAGTATTAAATCATCGATTTCCTCAGACTCCCAAATGATTTTAAATTGTCCGTATGCTTGATTTGATGCGTATTGCAGCATATCAAAATTCCAAATAATAATTATGGAAACGATGGATAAAATAACAAGAAATATTTTTTTAATCATCTAATATGTTTGTTTTAAATGTAATCATACTAGGATGTTATATATTTATACATTTGGAAAATTAAATTTGCAACATGCTAAAACCTCTACTAATAGCAATTTGTTCTTTTTTGGTAATGAGCTCAATTGCTCAAATACCGCCGCAAATACAATCACAAAAAACTGTTTCTGCAACAATTAGTTTTAGTAATGTGGTAGGCCGAAGTTGCGGAACTGTTGCCTATGGTGCTTTACAGGATAAGTTGCACCCCGACTTAGCCAATCAACGCATGCTGTTACTTGCAAAAGTCAAAAAAATTGCTGCTGATTTGGAACAAAATGGAAATGCAAAGAGCAATGCCGTTCGTACAATTCCAGTTGTTGTACATGTTGTTTACAACAATGCAACCCAAAACATTTCTGATGCACAAATACAGTCACAAATCAATATTTTGAACCAAGATTTTAGAAATACTAACACCGATAATGTGCCAACAGCAGTACAAAACGCATTTGGAGGTTTACGTAGCGATACACAAATAGAGTTTTGCTTTGCACAACGCGACCCTAATGGCAATCCAACAAACGGTATTACACGCACATCAACCACCCACGCTGCTTTTTATCTAGAAAATGATGTAAAATTTACAAGCACCGGCGGTCGTGATGCGTGGGATGCTACAAAATATCTAAACCTGTGGGTTTGCGATTTAGGTCAGGATTTATTAGGTTACGCTCAGCCTCCTGGCTTTGATGCAAGTACAGATGGAGTGGTAATTAGGTATAATTCATTCGGAAATATTGGTAATGTGCTGGCGCCTTACAATAAGGGAAGAACAGCTACGCATGAAATAGGGCATTGGTTAGGATTGCGTCATATTTGGGGCGATGAACCAAATTGTGCTGCCGATGATAATGTTAATGATACACCACAGCAAAAGGACCAAAATGGTGGTTGTCCATCTTTTCCTCAAACAACGCAAAGTGGAGGCAGTTGTTCGGGCACAAGCCCCGGTTCAATGTTTATGAATTATATGGATTATACTGATGATGCCTGCATGTATATGTTTACTAATGGTCAATCTATTCTAATGAATGCAGCACTAACAGGTACTCGAAATTCATTACTCACATCAGATGGTTGTGTGCCGATATCTACCTCCGGAAATTCATGCGATACGCTTGATAATATACCAAATGTCTTTGCACAAGCTATATATACAGCAGGTTCAACGGCGCAGGGCTACTTAGCAGGTCATAATAGCTACGGTGATTTGGCTAAAGCCGAAAAATTTACAACCTCTCAGGCAAATTATCAAGTTAAGGGCTGTATTTTAAAGTTTTCACGCATATCAAGTTCTGGTGCTAACTCATCATTTAATGTAAAAGTTTGGGATGATAATGCAGGCTCGCCAAATAATGTTCTTTCTACCAAATCAGTGGTCTATTCTAGCATTGCTCCAAATGTACTATCTCAAACAACATCATTTGTTTCTTTTACATCTCCCGCCAATGTGCTGGGCGATTTTTATGTTGGTGTAGAGTACGCATATTCTGGAACCGATACATTAGCGCTTTATACAACTACCAGTGGCAATGTGCCAGCAGGAGGCAGCAAAGCCTTCGAAAAATGGAGCAATGGCACATGGCACAACATAAATACTCCTTCGGTTGATGGCGGCTGGGGCGTTGATATTTCGTTCTTTATATTCCCAATCATTTGTGATAAATTCGAATCGGTAAGTGAAGTTGCAAAATCATTATTAGATGATGTGGTAGTTTTTCCTAACCCAGCTAATGATGAAGTCTTCTTAAACTTGGCTAGCTTAAAATACTCCACACTAAATTTGTATGATTTAACAGGTAATAATGTTCAAATAACTCTCAAAAACAACAACAACGGAGTTGTAAGTTTTGATGTTTCGCAACTATCAAAAGGTATTTATTTTGTAGTGATTAAAAATAATGGAAATAAATCCACTAAAAAATTGGTGATTAACTAACTTATAACTTTCATAAAAACTTTATGCCAATTGGTATCCATCGTTTTTCGTACTCAAAATTATATGTAGTCGCAGTTTTTTTCGGAATTGTAAGAGCTACTTTGTTGTTTTATAACAACCCCAA
>Ga0214921_10011109_pt1 | contig 11001 bp, 6 predicted proteins | sample LL1505_MetaG_FD_177992 | JGI IMG/M metagenome (GOLD analysis project Ga0214921, IMG submission 177992) | Freshwater microbial communities from Lake Lanier, Atlanta, Georgia, United States - LL-1505 | ecosystem: Environmental > Aquatic > Freshwater > Lake | place: USA: Georgia | collected 2015-05-28
AAAATGGTCTTCCCAATCGGGGTGGATGGCGCGGTCGTTGGCCTCGGTGTTTTCGTATTTCATGAGGTCATGGTACTCGCGTATGGTTTTGTTAAAAACATCTTGTGGAAATGATCTTGTTTTATCAGGATGGCTCCACCTCCAATCGGTTCGTTGCATCATAACATTTTGGGCCTCTCCCGATGGAGGAGGACTGACGTTGATTTCCAAGATGGGTACGTTCATGAAACGACAGGTTCTTTTCACTTCCTGTTCGAGATCTTCTGCTGTTTTTTCTCCTTGAGCGTTGAGTTTTTCGGATCTTGTCGCGGTCGTCTTTTTTGGGGGTTTGGGATTGGGTTCTTCTTCTTCTTCGACTGCCGCAGCAACAACAATGGGCTGGCCTGTGTATCCGGCAAAGAGGACGTCCATTTTGGTGGGCGCCTGAAACCGAAGGACGCAGACGCCTCGCGTCTTTGTGTCGGCAAATCGTGTTCGGCAAACCAATAAAAAGGGTTGGAAGGATTCGAAACGGACGGTCGTGGACGTGGAAGATTGGTGTTTCGGATCCAATTTACAGAGAAAACAGTTGGTATTCCACAAAAGAATCTCTTGCAGCATGGCAGTGCGTAGGGTGTAATAGCGTGGAATAAAGACGCTGTATTTTTCCACCTCGTTTCGGATCGGATTGAGGAGAGTAATGGTTCCCGACGATCGATGACTCATTACAAAATATAAAAACGCTTGATACAAGGCATCCTCGCGCCATCCCGACGAGGAACATCCCTTAATCTCGAGCACATGTGCTTTTTTCATCGCGGCACCACCCCCCTCTGAACTTTCCACAAAACCATCGGCGATGCCCGTCATGCACATCATCTGCATCCGGTGCTGTATCTTGATATGTTCCGGATCGGCGGGTAACAATCCCATGATTTTTTCCGAAAGATGGCCACGACTCAACGCCGCCGTGGCCCATTGGATGAGTTTCTGCACCATATCGTCGCGCAACGAGACACACACTTTGTTGTACAGCATCAGGTGACATCGGGAATGCAAATAGAGTGCCCGGATGCGGTGTGCGGCCGTGCTATGAAGAACATCCACGGTTCGAACCATCTGTTGATATTCTACATAATCTTTCCTGAATTCTTTGCGACAGTGACGAAACATGGGCTGATCTTCACCTGGCATCACCAATTCACCCGGCCACCTTCGTGTCCAAATTGTGGTGACAAGCTGTTCTACAATGAGGCCAAGAAGAGCCCGTTCTTCTTCGCGGACGATGCCTTTGTTGATTTCCTGGCGCCATGCAGCGTGCAGGAAATCGTAGTCCAACAAGGGACCCGAATGGAAACACTTGGTGAATCGCATACACTGGAGACGCGTGTCGTAAGAAATGATGCCCTGTCGCATAATTTCTGTCGTCGAATGTTCATGCTCCAAATACACCCCGACATTCTTGTCCATCGCCTTGTATGAATCGTCGTCGTTTTCATTGACAGGATGATCGTCGTCGTCCAAAAACGCGGCGTACGACGGTTTCTTTCCCTTTTGACGGGAGACCGAGAGAGTCGTTTCCAATGAATCGGCCTTGGGAGCTCCCGGATAGAGATCCAAAACACGGGAATGCCGGTCACGATAGGCCGGTACGCTGAAAACAACCCGGCGTTTGCACCGGCTCAGACCGACGCTGACGAGGTTGACAACAAGATCGTTGGAAAAATTCGCAAAGGCCAGTTCGAGGGGAAAGGTGAGGACAAGAAAGACGTAGGGTCTTTCGAGGCCCTTGGACGAATTGACGGTGGATAAGAATAATTTTCCGGGTTCGATGCGTTTGTAGTTGGGGTTGACATCGATGCCGGATTTTTTATAAAAGTGTCGGAACCGGGCGACGTCTCCCAATCCACCGCGGACCGTGATGGCGCTGCTAAAGACCAGAATCATGACATTCTCTGCTCCGTGTTCGTGGATGTATTCCATGCTCTGTCGGAAGACGTCCCGATAGTTTCGGAAACGCGACCAATGAATACGATCTTCCTCACCGACGGCCTCGGTGTTGGTCGAGGTCCACTGATCCAACAGATCGGTGTGTTCCGGATAATGGTGGGTGAGCGCGCCACGAATTTCGACAAGGATTCGTGGAGGTACGCGTGGTGTCATTTTCATTTTGAAGATATGACGACGACGGTTTTTTTCACAAAGAGGAGAGAGGACGCGCCACAACATGCACGTACGGGGCTCTTTCTGGATGCATTGGAAGATGTCCCCAAAAAACACAAAACTGGCGTTGGGAAAGACGATGCGCAACAAATCGTAAAAACGGCCTTCCAGATCCTGCGTCTCGTCGACAAACAACCACTGGATACGCTCCAATTCGGGGACGCGGATCTGATCCCGAATCTCTGGGTTGGAGATATCGTGCTCACGGATCCATGTTTCGACAAATTTACGACGACCCTCGTAATTCGGCTTGTCGAGATCAGGACACCCGAGACGATGGGCGAGTGTGTAGATCAAAGAATCAAACGTACGGATCATGGGACGACGCTTGATTCCAGAGGCGCGGATGCGCCGAATGAGCTCGTTCTTGATACACACATTAAAGGCGCACATGCACATATCCTCGACGGCGCAAATCCGTTCCCACCAAAGGGTGAAAAAGAGACCGAGCATCAAGGTGGTCTTGCCATTGCCAAAAATGCCCTGAACCACGATTTCGTTCGTAGTGGTGGCAGAAGTGGTGAGGGCATGGCGGAAAACGGCCATGACTTGGGATTGTTCGGTATGCCAAGGAAACGTTTCGAACCAGGTGAGCTCTGACAAACAGTCTTGGGCCAGTTGTTTTGTTTTGAAAGTGACCCGACATCCACGCTCCCGGAGTTTCGAAACAATTTCTTTTTTCGTCGTCCTCGTCCTCGTCGTCATTATGATTTTTTCTTTTCTGTCGGAAATGAAAATAGGAAAATAAAAAGGGTTGAGTTCGTTGGTTACATAATAACAGTTTTTTCTTACATATTATCTTACATATATTCATTTTTTTATCATGCTTGGTTGGGAGTTGCTGGAACCATCATCATTTATTTACTACTATAGCTCTAATCGCGATGAACTGTAAAGTTTTTAAACAATCTCAATAGGTTGCGCCGAATATGAATATCTATGATCCACTCCTCCAAAACAGAATAATAGAATGTGACGATCAAAACAACAATCATCCATATCACTATCATCCCCCATACGATAGAATGAAATATGTAGTTGAAATGAGTCGTTGGAAAAATGGTAGATTTTGTAGGGTCGGTCGACATGTAATACACGACGACCTCTTCTCCTCTTCGTAAAAACCCACTTATATCCATAATATTATACTTTGTATATGTTTTGCCTTGTACCGTGTAGGTGTAGTCGATCCGATCGTTTATCCTACTACGAACGACTTTGCCGACTATTACTGACCAATCTTTATTAATAACTGTGGTTCCCATAAGAAAAGTGTTTATTTCATAACATATATAGAACAAATTCACCATAAGAAGTACATTCATAATCAAAATATTTTGTTTTTGGTCAATTTTAAGACCCTTCGGGTATAATAATACAAGTGAACCAAGGAGAAGAAGAATAGCAACATTGAAAACTATAAAATACAATACACGAATGATCCAAACCCAAATTTTATTTTCTCTACTTTTCACCATCTTGTTCACGGTCATGTATCTTGGATCATTCGGATTGTAGTAAACAACCATTGTATCGCCTATCGATATTTTATCTTTATCTTTAATATTAAACTTTGGTTGTACGGTTCCTCGATAATTTATACCATTCACCGTATAAGACACCTCAACAATATCAATATCTCTGTTTTTTTGGAAATATTGCCAAATATTAATATCATCTTTATCAACTATATTTCTCGTATTCTTCTTTTTATTCACAAATACAACAACACCTTCTGTGACACTTGTCATATTCTGTGTGTTTTGAAACGTCATTACAGTCGGTAAACATGCAAAAATATAATTCGTTATTACGTTCAAAGAAATACACGAAATACACAACTGATCATTTGTTAAATCTTTAACTGTCTTTTTAATATTATTTTCAAAATATGGACTAAAAAAGAAATCGGACAATATTTTTGCAATATAAATACAAAAAAGTAATAAAAACGCAAACAAGGTATAAAATAACAACTCGTTATTCTGTTGTTGATCGGTTTCTGTTTTTGTCGTGAATCTTGGTGTTGATGTAAAAGTCAAACGTGGATTTGTGGTGGTGTTCATGTTTTTAAAATATATTTAAAAATTAAAAATTTAAAAAGGAATAATTTTTTAATTTTTAAATTTTTAAATTTTTATATATATTTAAAAAATTAAAAAAGTTCACATGTCAAGATCAATACGTCCGTGTAATCCTCGTAGCGCCAAAGCGGGCAATCCTGAGTACCGATGCAATGAATTGACGGGAAGATGGAATAAAGTGGCTGTGGTTATGCCACCACCTCCTCCACCTTCTCCTCTTCCCAGTACACAACATGAACAGTTTATTCGACAACTTCACAGGGGAATGCAAACTGTTTTATCATCCCTTTCTTCTCCCGACCAAGTAACCAACGCGCTACTGAAACTTACTGTGCTTCAACGTCGGATTCTTGCACTACAGAGCGGGATAGAAAATGCGAGGAATCTGACCGACGATGAAATTTTTCAACAACTAAAGACTCGTTATTCTACACAACAAAAACAACAGGATGTTGCACAAACTCCACCCACACCCGCACCAGCACCAGCACAAGCAACAGTACAAGCAGCACCCGCGCAAGCACCAGCACCAGCAACAGCACAAGCAGCACCTGCACAACCCGTTGTAGAGGTGGTCCGCCCGAATTTCAACACCATGTTGAGGAACGTACTTGATCGTTATGCAAGATTGTATAATATACGGGGCAGAACAACAATGCCCATGCCACGACTCATTCGTGCCTTGACAGATCACTATGATCGGTATATTATGAATGCAAATCAAGATATAGGGGATACCGCGACCACCTTTGAAATAGAATCGATCGATACGCTCCGAAGGTACGCAAGAATCGCCAACATCTACAATTATCGTTACTTGCCCAGGCGCGAAATCATTCGTCTTCTTAGTAGACGATACCCCTTTGTCCGCGACCTCCCTACTCTGGAAGTGGAAGAAGCAGCACCAGCACCAGCACCAGCACCAGCACCAGCACAACCCGTTGCAAGAGACGCGGTGTGTCCAGATTTCCACCACATGTCGTTGAATGAACTTTTACGTTATGCAAGTACGTATAATATACGGGGCAGAACCACCATGAATAAGTACCAACTCATTCGTGCCTTGAGGGAACATTATTATCGGTACATTAGGAATGCATCGACAAACGCAGGGGATAACCCGACCAGATTCGATTTACAGACGTTAGTTTCTCTCCGAAGATATGCAAGAATTGCCGACATTCCGAATTTTCATGTTTTACCCAGAAGTAGGCTTATCAATATGTTGCAGGAACGATACCCACTGGTTCGTGACCTTCCCAATGTGGAAACACAGGAAAAAGAGGCGAACAGGAGATTAAGAGAAATGAGACAAGCAAGAAATAGGACACCCCCTGGTGTTGACACGTTTCCTGCACAAGCCAAAAAACAGCAAAAACAACAACAACATATTCAGCTACAACAACTCCCGGATAGACAACAGTGGTGGGTGGGAACGTGTAATAACGATGATGGGACACTTGAATCCCAGGAATGGAAGGATGTGTCGAAAGAAGACGTTCTTCGATTCGAGGGATTTTGTTTTACATTTTCCGAGATTTGTTCCTTGGTTCATCGGGCGTTTACATCCGTCGATACGTCGTACGGCATTCCTCCTCTGCGATTACAGATCCCGAGTGAACCGTTTGGTCGTATTCCCTTTACCCTTCCCTTTTTTCTTCAGTTGCGCAAGAAAATGAAGGATATCCATGTACCGACCTATCCCGAGGTACTCTACTTTTTACGAAATGTCCGGAAATTTTATGCACCGGATGGTCCTATTCATCGTTTTCTTGGCATGCGAGATCCACCCAAAGTACAGGTGAGTCAGGCGATTGAAAAGTTTTTATCTCCACCCACTAATGGGTTAACCCTTACAAGAACGGGAGAACGGTCCAATACAGAAATTTCATGGGAGTTTGCCAACCGTTCTCTTCGACAAATGACTCGTTCGCAGAGATATAACTATGTCCGTGGTAAAAGTGTAGTATAGTTTGAGTTTTTTTTTATTTTTATTTATCCAACCCTCACCATTTCTTCTGAAAAATGATTCCACGATCATTTGGGACACATGGGATAGAATTTATCAGAAAGAAAGGGATTGATTTATATAAAAAAAAACGAGTATATCAAATAATATATCAAATATTATATCATAATAATGACAACCTTTCTTGCGACCACTCCTTTTCACCAACAGATGACGACGATATCGACGAACTATGACAACAACAACAACAACGAGGAAACAGTTGCGTCACATTCTGTGAATACGAATCCGAGGTATAAATATTTTCGACAGGAACATTTCACGGCGGGGGACGAGGAACAGTTTATTAGCGCGTGGGATGCGTCCGCAGGACGTGACCATATGGAACCACCGGCATCCGTTCCGATCACAACAACCACAACGCCGCCAACGCCTCCCTTGGAATCACGGGATGTGTATGAATCCTTTAGTTATTTATTCCATGAGATGAAGAAGGGAATTTTTGTCAAGTTCCGAGACAATGCCATCCGAAATTTCCTTCCCTTTAGCAAGGCCGACTATACCAATTCGTGGTCGGAACGGTTTTTTACATGGGATACCAAACGTTTCCCCGATGTGAACGATATGTTTCGATTCGTATCGGAATTTTCGGGCCATACGTACCGTTCCACCAAAGTCCACAAGAATCGGGCAGAATGGTACGCCAATAATGGCATCTTCCGATACGAACATCCAATCTCGGAAGGCGAATCGGGTGTGAATATGGTGTATCACATGATGTCGACGCTCGCCACCGAACGAACAGTTCCCGACGTTGATTTTTTTCTTAATAAGAGAGACTTTCCCCTGTTATCTCGGGATACTCGCCGTCATCCCTACGAGGCCCTTTACGGGGAGGCGACAGATGTCGCAAGACTGACGTCGTACGGGCCTGGACGGATTCCGGTGCTTAGCATGACGACTTCGGACAATCACCGAGATATTCCTATCCCGACCTGGGAAGATTGGTGTCGGGCCTCTTACCAACACAATGGGGTGGTCTTTCCCAAGCCCTGTCGGGAGTATCCGGATCCAATGTCTTCTGCCAACCTGACCGCGGTGACACCATGGGAGGCAAAGTATCCTCGAGCGATTTTTCGGGGAGCCTCCACGGGTTTATCGCCCCACGAGGAGAGGAATCCCCGTTTACGTTACGCGATCCAGTCACAGAGTCGGGAGGCGTCCGAATATTTTGATGTGGGGATCACGAAATGGAACCTGAGACCGAGGCGAGAACACGCCAAGGAACCCTTTACCGTGTTTCGGAAAGAGGTGGTGGATCAGATCCCAATTGTCGAAACGATGGATTTGGTGGAACAATCGCGGTACAAGTACATTCTGCACCTCCCTGGCCATTCGTGTGCCTACCGGCTTTCCTACGAACTTTCGAGTGGGAGTGTGATCCTCCTGTATCCGTGTAAATATCGACTTTGGTACTCGCATCTGTTGATGCCGATGATCCATTATGTCCCACTGGAGGAAGAAGAGGATCTGGTGGCAAGGATCCAATGGTGTCGGGCAAACGATGGGTTGATGAAAACCATTGCCAAGAATGCGCGTGACTTTTATGACAAGTATCTGTCGAGGGATGGTATCCTGGATCATCTCCAGGGGGTGATGTGGCAATTATACGCAGAACAGGGATTCGTGGCGGTTCATTACCCACTTCCTGGAAAGAGTTTGGAGGACCGCCATTGGGAGATTATTTCCAAGGAAAATTCCATCAAGAACAGTATGACACGTTCCACAACCACCACAGACTGGTTGTCGCGATTTCCGAGCTCCGGAGAACATGCCGCCATTCAGGCGTGGTGGGAGGAGACCCGGAACATGTCTTCCCTTTGGTGGGAAGAACATATCCTGAGCAAATCCGAATTTGTAAAACGGAATAAGAACACGGAAATTCGATCTTGGTCTCCCGATGCGACGGACCAACGATTTACATTCTGTCTAAAGATCCGTTATCATAATATCCAGGAGGAACCGGATCGCGAACTCGCGCATGAATCCTTTGTCTACTCCAAGATGATGAATTGTGAGGAGGAGGACAAAACCGGGATTGGTCGATATTTCCCGAAATTTTATGTGTTGTGGTCCGGGGAAATGGAGGAAGATGAAAACGATCACCACTACAACAATATACAGGAATCGGAATCGGGGGGGATTTCGATTCTTGTGACGCAATTTATCCGTGGCCGAACGATGGAACAGTGGTTGCAATCCCCATGGTCGGACGATGAATCGATGATACGAGCCGTGTTGAATGTGTTTGCCAAGATTTCTCTCGTGTTGGATATTGCACAGGATCGGTTGGGTTTCATGCATTTAGATTTGTATCCATGGAATATCATGATTATTCCCAAGGTACCAGATGTGACGAGTCACGGAATTCCCGAAGAAGAATGGGCATGTTGGTCGTCGGCTCCTTCGGGTGGGAAAAAGGTGGTGTATACGTCAGTCCGCGAATTGTGCCCGATGTGGGATATCTGTTTCATCGACGTTGGTCGATCCAATGTCCTCCACGAAAAGGGGTACGCCATCCACAACGTCGTCCCTTTTACGATGAATCGGATGCATGATTTGATGACGATTGTGTGGAACACGGTGTTTATCATATTCAAACACCACCGTGTCGCCCCCGAAGTGATCCGCACCATTCACAACGTCCTCCGTTACTTTGATCCTGTCTTCCCATTGCATCTGCGAAACGGACGGTGGCGAATTTATGATATGATGCAGTACCTACAACACCACAAGAAATTCAGTGCCATGCTCCACGCCTCCCATAATTTCCCGATGCCCTTGGTTTATACCCCGTTCACCTTTTTCAAGATGTTGTTGGGATTATTTCCGACGATGACATTCGATGTGAGACCTATTTTGTTTGAAAACCCCCCTTTCACACTTCCTCCTCCTTTATCATCTTCCTTTCGCGTCCAACAACCCGTAAGTCGTCGTCATGTTTCCGACACGGATGCTATTCGAACTCGTCTACAGGAATCCATGTATACTATCAACACATGGTACCAACAGATTCGGGACAATCCTCAAACTCAACGCCGTGCAAGAGGATCTTGTCTGGTCGTTCCCTACAAACCGTCGGATCTCTTCTTTTTATAGTGTGGTTCAAAAATTTTAATCGGCATAGACTCCAAGGAAACAGTCCAGGGTGGGAATAGAAGCCAAGTTGTGGATGTAGTGATAGGTATTTTGTTGGGCATAGGGAACGCTCCCGATGCGGATAGGTTCATCGGGACGGATGGCGAAACCGTCGAGGATCTCTGCATCTTGGAAAAAGAATCGTTGGTTATCCCAAGACCGGATGTAGACCGGAACATATTGTTCAAAAGTGTATAATTTATACGCCTGGGAACGTCGCAAGTAGGCAGGGGGCATGGGACGTTCGAAAATCAACATGCTGAGAAGACGACGGAGGTGGCCCAACGACCATTTTTCGAGGTTGGCTTCCTGGATACTTGATTCGGGGGGTAAAAACAGGGTACGGGTTTGAAGATTGTTATTCAGGACATATTCCAGATGGGCTTTTTGGTAGAGATGGTACCACATGGGTCGGTTGAGTTTTAGCCAACCGGCGATACCTTTTGGATAGGGGGGGAGGATATTATTAGTTTGTGTTTGTGTAGCAGACAATCGACGGGTGGTTCCGCTGCAATCGTCGGGGTTGGTGGGTGGGTGGTTGGGGTAAAGAATTCGTTCCAAATCTTCCCAATCGAAATATTCGGTGATACCATAAAGGGATGTCATTGGTGGTATTTTTTTTTATATTTAATGAATCGTAAAATATAAAAATAATTTTTTTTTCTTCCCCCCCCAAAAAAAAGAATGTCCGTCGCAACCTACCGTGATTACGAACGTTCGGCGCCATTGTACGGTTCGAATGTGCGTCGAGTCGCCAACACACCCTTGGAGAAATGGTCCCGTCGGTTCGAGGAAGCGTTTGTGACGATGCCTCCCCGTCTTCTTGCCGAGGGCGGGTGGCCAGACGAGGCCGATGGCGCCTCGATTCAAATTTCACTAAGCCCCTATTTTAATAACGAATGGATTTTTTATAATGTCTACGGCGTGCTTGGCGCGATCGCCATCCTTTGTCGACGAAATCGACGGTGGCAGATCGATCCTAAAAAACTCGATCTCGTTCGTCCCATGTTTGCTGGAAGTGGAAATGGAACCCATAAAGACTTTGCCGCCATGCTCCGTGAACATACCTCCCTTTTCCAAATCTTGGTCTATGCCAAAAAAATCATTCAACAACATTAACATAGTGCAAAAATATAAAAAAATTTTTATAAATTTGTAATTTAAAAAAATAAATTAAATGTCGGAACATTTTGTGGTATCCTGTCCTCATTGTCAAGAACTGATCCTTATTTATTATAAAGACGTGAACTGCAAGATCTTTCGTCATGGGGCGTTTCGTGATACATTATTACCTATTGATCCACACACTCCGAAAGAATTGTGTGATGTCTATGTGAAAGAAAACAAGATTTATGGATGTGGGAAACCTTTCCAGCTCCTACCCTCCGCGGTGGTGAATATGAATTCAGGGGATTCTCCTACCTTTACAACGGAAATATGTGGGTATGTATAAGTATGTATAATGTATAATGTATAACATAACATGTATAACATGTATAATGAGTTTTACTTGCTTCTGACACGAGGTCGAAGCAACGAGGACGTAAC
>Ga0214921_10011110_pt1 | contig 11000 bp, 12 predicted proteins | sample LL1505_MetaG_FD_177992 | JGI IMG/M metagenome (GOLD analysis project Ga0214921, IMG submission 177992) | Freshwater microbial communities from Lake Lanier, Atlanta, Georgia, United States - LL-1505 | ecosystem: Environmental > Aquatic > Freshwater > Lake | place: USA: Georgia | collected...
TGGTGCCAAAGATGGCGTACAGCAGCAGCGGCGCCACACTGGCATACAGCCCCACCTCGGGGGGCAGGCCGGCCAGCAAGGCGTAGGCCAGGCTCTGCGGAATGAGCATGATGGTCACGATCAAAGCCGCTACCAGGTCGCTGACCAATGTGGCACGGTCGTAGCGACGCCCCCAGTCCAGCACCGGGAGCGACGGCAGCAGATTTGCCAGTGACATCAGGTCCGCCCGCGCGCCAGGGCGCGGGGCCGGTGGATGTACCGGTCAGCTACCTCAAACAAAATCATGCCGACCACCATGGCGGCAACGAAAACCGCCGCCTTGGGCTGGCCTGAGAACATGGACACCAAGCCAGGCCCCGGGCAGAAACCAGCCAAACCCCAGCCCGCTCCAAATAACAGACTGCCGACCACCAAGCGGCGATCGATTTGGCTGGCCTTGGGCAAATGCAAGGCGCCACCGAGAAAACTGGTGGTGCGTTTCTTGGCCAGTGCAAACGCAAACACGCCAACCAGAATGGCGCCGCCCATCACCAGGGCCAGCGACGGGTCCCAATGACCCGACACATCCAGAAAGCCCAGCACTTTGCCAGGATCGGTCATGCCGGACAGCAACAGGCCCAAGCCGAACAACAGGCCGGCCACGAATTCGCTAATTTTTTGCATCAAACTTGACCTCAGAACAGATGACGGGCGACGAACACGATGGCAAAGCCTGCAGCCATGAACGTCAGGGTTGCCACCAGCGAGCGGGGTGACAAGCGGGACAGGCCGCAGACGCCGTGGCCACTGGTGCAGCCCGACCCATAACGGGTGCCGATGCCGACCAGCAGGCCGGCCGCCAACAGCAGGCCGTAACCGGCATCTATGCGGGGCGCCGCCAGAAAGCCCGCAGGTGCCAGCATGGCAAATACCAGGGGCGCTGCCGCCATGCCCAGAAGAAAAACCAGGCGCCAGCCGATGTCGCCCACACGGGGCGACAGCAGGCCGCCCAGAATACCGCTGATGCCTAAAACGCGGCCATTCAACAGGATGAACAGGGCGGCCGTAAGCCCCAGCACAATGCCCCCGCCAAGAGACGCCCAGGGCGTGAAGTTAACCCAATCGATCACCATCGTTTACCCCTTGAAAGGTCCGCAAAATTGACCGTACAGCACTTGAATCACCGCCAGCGCCTGCGGACTGCACAGTTGGTAGTAGATGGCCTTGCCTTCACGGCGCGTGCTCACCAATTCCTCGTCGCGCAACACGGTGAGTTGCTGTGACAAGGTCGGTTGCACGATGCCCAGCAATTCCTCCAGCTCGCCCACACGCCTCTCGCCCTGGCTGAGTTGGCAAAGGATCATCAGGCGGTCGGCATTGGCAAATACCTTCATGAGCCGGCAAGCCTGGGTGGCCGCGGCCTGCATGTCTGAAAGCTCCAAGGTCGTCGGGCTCATGGAGATCTCCGGTGTTTGATTTGGCATCTGGGTTGATAAATTCATCATGATTTATATTATATTGACAAATATATTGTTTGTCAATAGACTATTGAAAACTTAACTCAAAGGAAGTCGCCATGAACGCCTCACGCACCGCCCCGCAAGTCCACGGCCTGTTCGACCCGACCACCTGGACGGTGACGTATGTGGTGCACCAGGGCCCCGGCAGCCTCTGCGCCATCATCGACTCGGTGCTCGATTACGACCCCAAGTCCGGCCGGACGCGGCACAGTTCGGCCGACCGAGTGATCGACTACGTGCGGGCCAACCACCTGAAGGTGGCGTGGATTCTGGAGACGCATGCCCATGCCGACCATCTGAGCGCAGCCCCTTACCTCAAGGCGCAACTTGGTGGTCGCACAGCCATCGGTCAAAACATCACTGCTGTGCAAAAGGTGTTCAAGGGCATCTTCAATCTGGAGCCAGGTTTTGCCGTCGACGGATCTCAGTTTGACCATTTGTTCGCAGAAGGCGAGGCCATTCCGCTTGGCGAACTGACTGGCAAGGCCCTGTCCGTGCCAGGCCATACCCCCGCCTGTGTGGCCTACCAGTTTGGTGAAGCGGTCTTTGTCGGCGACACCCTGTTCATGCCCGACGTCGGCACGGCGCGATGCGATTTCCCTGGTGGCGACGCGGGCGCGCTGTATGCCTCCATCCGCCAAATCCTGAGTCTGCCGCCTGACACTCGGCTGTTCATGTGCCATGACTACCCGCCCAAGGGCCGCGAGGTGGCCTTTCAGACCACGGTGGCCGAGCAACGCGCCAAGAACATCCACGTGCATGACGGCATCAGCGAGGCAGATTTTGTGGCGATGCGAACCCAGCGCGACGCCACGCTGGAGATGCCGGTCCTGCTCCTGCCGGCGGTGCAGATCAACATCCGCGCCGGCGAGTTGCCGCCCAAGGAAGCCAACGGCATCGCCTACGCGAAGATTCCGCTCAACGCCCTCTGAGCGCCGGCCGCTTAAGGGTAAGTCCGGTGGGCAAAGTCATGGCTTAGACACATGATTGTCATTAAATCGGCTCAAACTTTCAGTCGGTTCGCGAGTAAAGCGGCGAACACATCACCTCAACCCCAGCCAAGGACACTTTCATGACCTTCCAACACTCCCTCATCGCCGCCAGCATCCTGGCACTCACCGCCAGTGGCGCCGCCATCGCTCAGGAAAAAACCTTCCGCCTGCTGACCTGGGCCGACTACGCGCCGGCAGACATCGTGGCCCAGTTCGAAAAAGAGAGCGGCTACAAGGTTGAAGTGACCCTGTCCAACAACGAGGAAATGATCTCCAAGCTGCGTGCCACGGGCGGTGCAGGCTTTGACCTGGCACAGCCCTCGCAAGACCGCATCACCGGGCCGCAGCAAGAATTCGGTATCTACAAGCCGATGGACCTGAGCAAGCTTAAATCTGAGCTGTTCATCCCCTCCATGCTGGATGCCACCAAGAAGAACACCACACTGACCGGCAAGGTGTATGGTCTGCCGCACATCTGGGGCACCGACGGCCTGGTGGTGAACACCAAGCTGACCAAGATGACCGACTACACCGACGTGTGCCGTGGCGATGTCAAGGGCAAGGTCTCTTTCCGCCTCAAGCGGCCCACTCTGATCGCCTTTGCCTTTGCCGCCGGCAAAGACCCGTTTGCGCTGTACAACGACACCAAGGCCTACACCGCGCTGATGGAAGACGTGGGCAAGACCCTGACCGCCTGCAAGGCCAATGCCAAATTCATGTGGGACAACAAGGACCAGTTGTTCAACGGCATGCGCACCAACGAAGTGGTTGGCGCCATCATGTGGGACACGGGCGGCTGGAAGCTCAACAGCGAAAACCCGGACATCAAGTTCATCGCGCCGAAGTCTGGCGCACTCGGCTGGATTGACACCTTCGCCATCCCGGCCAAGGGCAAGAACGACGCCGCCGCCTATGCCTGGATCAACTTCAACATGCGCCCCGAAATCGCTGCCAAAGTGGCAGGCTCGGCCGGTAACTTCACCGCCTCCAAAGGCGCCGACCAGTTGATGGACGCCAAGCTCAAGGCCCAGTTTGCCGAAAGCTTCCCCGAAGCCGCGATCAAGGCCATCAAGTGGTACCCCACCGTGCCGGCTGGCCTGGAAGCCATCGAAGGCCGCATCCTGGACCGCGTGAAGGCCGCCAACTGAGTCAAGCCGGCATGCTAGACAGCCCGGCCGCAGCTGGCGTGCTTGCCACCGATGTGCGGCCTGACCTGCAGGTCGAGCAGGTCAGCAAGCATTACGGCGGCTTCACGGCCGTGGACGCGCTGTCGCTTGAGGTGGCGCGTGGCAGCTTTTTCTCCATCCTCGGCCCCTCGGGCTGCGGCAAGACCACGCTGCTGCGCATGATCGCCGGTTTCATGAGCCCTGATGCCGGCGACATTCGCATCGGGGGCAAGAGCATGCGGGCTGTGCCACCCAACCAGCGCCCGGTGAACATGGTGTTCCAGCACCTGGCGCTGTTTCCCATGATGACGGTCGGCGAAAACGTGGGCTATGGCCTGGCACGGCGCGGGCTGCCCAAAGCCGACATTGCGCGGCGTGTGGGCGCGATGCTGGAGCGCGTCAGCCTGGCCGGCGCCGGGCGCAAACGGATTGACCAGCTCTCTGGCGGCCAAAAGCAGCGGGTGGCGATTGCACGCAGTCTGGTGCTCGAGCCCACGCTGCTCCTGCTGGACGAACCGCTGGGCGCACTGGACCTGAAGCTGCGCGAGCACATGAAAATTGAGCTCAAACAACTGCAAGCCGATTTTGGGACCACCTTTGTCTACATCACACACGACCAGTCCGAGGCCCTGGTGCTGTCGGACCGCGTGGCGGTGATGAATGCCGGCCGCTTTGAGCAGGTCGGTACGCCGCAGTCGCTGTACTACGCGCCGCAAACCCCGTTTGTGGCCGGCTTCGTGGGTGCCACCAACGCCATCAGCGGCCGGGCCGAACAGGTGAACGGCGACGAGCTCACCCTGACCAGCAGCGCCGGCCTGACCCTGCGCGCCAAGGCCATGGGCGAGCTGCGGACGGGCGACGCGGTGCAGGCCTTTGTGCGGCCCGAGGCGGTGCGCTTGGCGCGTGATGACATCAGCCTGGGCGGCACTGGCCAGCCGCCGTACCAAGGGCGGGTCGAGAGCCTGCTCTTTGATGGCGCAAACTCGGCGGTGCTGGTGCGCGAAGACCGTTCGCACACCGAGTTCCGCATCGCGCTGCCGCAAACCGGCCAACTGGCCGATCTGGCCGTGGGCGAGGCGGTGTGTTTCACCTTTGACGCGCAACGTGCCGTGTGTTTTGGTGCCGCCCATGGCGGCTGAGGGCACTGGCAGCCAGCTGCCGCATGCACGGCTGCTGTTCCTGCTGCTGCTGGCGCCGGCCGCCCTTTGGCTGTTCGGACTGGTTGTGCTGCCACACCTGGAGTTGGGCATTTTGTCGCTGCGGGTGCGGATGGCGCCCCGGGTCTACGAGGCCAGCCTGGCGCAGTACCAGACCTTTGTTGAAGAGCCGCTGTACTGGCATACCTTTGTGCGCACGGCGGTGGTGTCCATCATTGTGACAGCACTGACGCTGCTGATGGCGTTTCCGCTGGCCTGGACGATTGCCAAGATTGCGCGCGGCCGCACCCGTGCCACGATGTTTGTGCTGTGCCTGATTCCGTTCTGGGTCAGCGAAACGGTACGGGCCCTGGGCTGGATGATCTTGCTGCGCGAATCCGGCGTGCTGCCCGGCCTGATGGTCAGTCTGGGGCTGACACCGGCACCGGTGGAGCTGCTCTACCACGATGCCACCATTGTGGTCGGGCTGGTCTACACCTCGATGCTGTTCATGGTGGTGCCGCTGATCAGCGCACTGGAGAGCCTGGACGACGCGCTGATTGAGGCTGCCTACGACCTCGGCGGCAACGGCTGGTCGATTCTGCGCCAGATCATCATTCCGCACGCCGCGCCCGGCATCGTGGCTGGCTGCATCGTGGTGTTCATGCTGACACTGGGCAATTACCTGACACCCACGCTGCTGGGCGGCAAGAGCTCGCAGTGGTTCACCGAGCAGATCTACACCCAGTTCATCACCCGCTTCAACTGGGAGCAGGGGGCGGCCTTCGGCTTCCTGTTGCTGGGGCTTTCCACGGCCATTGTTTGGGTCGGGCTCAAGCTCAGCGGTCAGAAATTTGGCGAAGTGATGCGGCGCGCATGATCCCGTCCCTTCCCCGCCCCACTTGGCTGCGTGTCAGCACAGTCGCCTACGCCCTGGCGTTTTTCACCTTTTTGTTTTTGCCGCTAGTGATCGTGGCGTTGTTTGCCTTCAACAACGCGCCCTATCCGGCCCCCCCTTGGCGCGGCTTCACACTGGACTGGTTTCTGGGCAATGCCAGCGCCGGCAGGCGCGGCCTGTTTGCCGACCGCGCGCTGCTGGGCAGCGTGTGGACCAGCGCGGTGGTGGCGATGTGGGTCACGGGACTGGCTGTGCTGATCGGCACCGCCAATGCTTTTTTGATTGAGCGCACCCAATTTCGGGGTAAGTCGGCGCTGTCGCTCTTGATGCTGGCGCCCCTGGTCATTCCAGGCGTGATCCTGGGCATCTCGATCCTGGCCTTTGCCAGCCGCATTGCCAACCTGGCCGACGACCTGCTGGGGCTGGAAATTGAATTTTTGCGGCCTGGCCTGCCTTTGGTGGTGATGGGGCAACTGTCCTTCGTCATCTCCGTGGCCACGTTGACCATCATGGCCCGACTCAAGCGCTTTGACCTGACCCTGGAAGACGCCGCCTACAACCTGGGCGCCACACGCGCCGCCGTGTTCATGACCATCACCCTGCCCTATCTGCGCCCGGCGCTGCTGGGGGCGGCGGCCATTTCTTTCCTGATGTCGTTCGAGAACTTCAACACCACGCTGATGCTGGTCGGCTCGGATGCGCCCCTCACCGTCATGATGTACGGCCGCATGCGCGAAGGCGCTACGCCGGTACTCAACGCCGTTAGCCTGTTTCTGATGCTGGCCTCAGCCCTGCTGGCGCTCACCTTGCTGCGCCAGCCCGCCAAGGGCAGAACTAACCAGGACGGTGCCCAGACGCCCCACCCGTAGCCATATCGCGAAATTAGTGATACTGTTTGGCTACGGCCATGCAACCGGTGCAATGGCAAAAACACCAAGGCATCGCGATGCGCAGGCCCGCCCTTTACAGCCAGTCCCGCCCAACTGACCCAGCCGTGACCGCAAGGGGCGGCGCCGCAAAACCGCCAGAAGTTGCCGCCAAGCCGCAAGGCGCCTGGCGGCGATTTTCTCTGGCCGGGCTGCGCCGAATGTCCCCGTCCGATCCGCGCCTGCTGTGGTCCGCCATGGCGGTGCTGGCCCTGGCCCTGGCGGTGTGCATCACCCTGCTGCTGGCCCGTGCGCCGCGCGTGCTGACGCAAAAAGACATCAATGCGGCGGTGCTCAAGACGCTGGAGACCACCACGCTGCCATCGGCAGCCGCCAAAGCCTATGAAGCCATTCTGCCCTCGGTGGTGAGGGTATCGGCTTACGTGCATGGCAAGGACGATGACGACGACCAGGGCATGGGCGTGGGCACCGGCGTGGTGATCGTCAACAAGGGGGTGATCCTGACCAATCTGCACGTGGTCCAGGGCGCCCACACCATCAAGGTGGTGTTTGCCGACGGGCTGGAATCGACGGCCCGGGTGATCGGTACCCAGCCCGAAAACGACCTGGCGGTGCTGCAGGCCGACAAGATCCCGGACGACCTGTTTGCCGCCACCATGCGCTCCACCGCAGACCTGCAACCGGGTGACCAAGTGCTGGCCGTCGGGTTTCCGTTTGGCATCGGCCCTTCTGCGTCAGCCGGTGTGGTGTCAGGCCTGAAGCGCACGTTTCGCTCGCCCGACGGCGGCCAGGACATCGGCAACCTGATCCAGTTCGACGCCGCGGCCAACCCCGGCAATTCGGGCGGGCCGCTGGTCACCATGGACGGCGAGGTGGTGGGCATCGTGACCGCCATCCTCAACCCGACCCGCCTGCGCACCTTCATCGGCATTGGTTTTGCCGTGCCCATCGAGAACGCAGCCGCCGCCTTCGGCATGCCGCCCTTCTGAAACGGCTGCCCCATCAACACAACGTCAACTTTTTTTCAGTATCACAGGAACCCCGACATGAGCACAGACAACCCCGACACCGCCGCCTTGATGGAACAGATCCTGTACGAGGTCAAGCGCGTGGTGGTGGGACAGGACCGCTTTCTGGAGCGGGTCATGGTGGCCATGCTGGCTGAGGGCCACCTGCTGGTGGAAGGGGTGCCGGGACTAGCCAAGACGCTGACCGTCAAAACCCTGGCCAACACGGTGCAGGGCCACTTCAAGCGCATCCAGTTCACGCCCGACCTGGTGCCCGCCGACCTGGTCGGCACGCGCATCTACAACCAGCGCACCGGTGAATTCAGCACATCCTTAGGCCCGGTGTTCACCAACCTGCTGCTGGCCGACGAGATCAACCGTGCCCCGGCCAAGGTGCAGAGCGCGCTGCTGGAGGTGATGCAGGAACGGCAGGTGACGATAGCCGGTGTCAGCCACCGCGTTCCCGAGCCCTTTTTGGTCATGGCCACGCAGAACCCGATCGAAACCGAGGGCACCTACCCGCTGCCTGAGGCCCAGGTGGACCGCTTCATGATGAAAGTGCTGGTGGACTACCCCAGCGACGAGGAAGAGTTTGTGATTGTCCAGCGTGTCACCGGCGCGCCAGTGGCCGTGACGGCGGTGGCCACCACCGAGCAACTGGCCGCGCTGCAACAGACCTGCCGCCGGGTCTATGTGGACCCGGCGATGATTCAGTATGCCGTGCGGCTGGTCTCGGCCACGCGCAAACCCGCGCAGCACGGCCTGCCGGAGCTGGGCCGGCTGCTCAGCTACGGCGCCAGCCCGCGGGCCACCATCAACCTCGTGGAGGGCGCGCGCGCGCTGGCCATGCTGCGCGGTCGCAGTTACGCCCTGCCCGAAGACATGAGCGACCTGGTGCCTGACGTGCTGCGGCACCGGCTGGTGCTGTCCTATGAGGCGCTGGCCGAAGGTCTGAATGCTGATGGGCTGATCCAGCGCATCATGGCCAAGGTCAGTCCGCCGCCACGGCCGCTGGAGCACGCCGCACCTGCCGCCTAAGCCCCGGACCATCTGCCATGTGGCCCTTCACCAAAACAGTTAAAGCAGCACCTGTGCCGGTGGCGGCACCGATTGCGAGCCAGAACGAGCGGGGCCGGGCCGAGCAACTGCTGCGCCGGCTGGAGTGGACGGTGCTGCGACGGCTCGATGGCCTGCTGCAGGGCGACTACCGCAGCCTGCTGCGCGGTGCTGGCATGGACTTGGCCGACCTTCGGGAGTACCAACACCATGACGATGTGCGCCACATCGACTGGAACGTCACGGCACGCCACGACATTCCCCATGTGCGCGTGTTCACCGAAGACCGCGAGATGGCAGCCTGGTTTTTGCTGGACCTCAGCCCCTCGGTCGACTTCGGCTCCGGCGTGGCGCCCAAGCGTGAGACCGCCGCCGCCTTTGTGGCGGTGCTGGCGCGGCTGCTGACGCGTCACGGCAACCGGGTGGGTGCCCTGCTCTACGGGTTCGGGGTGGACACCGTGCTGCCGGCCCGTGCCAGCCGGCAGCACGTGTTGCAGCTGCTGCACGCCATCGAACACCGGCCACCGGCCCAAACCGGCGCCACCCGTTTGCAAGATTTGTTGCAGGCAGCAGGCACCCTGGTCCGGCGACGGTCCACGCTGTTTGTGGTGTCTGACTTCATCAGCGAACCCGGCTGGGAGCAGGCGCTGGCCCAGTTGGCACAGCGGCATGAGGTGGTGGCGGTGCGGCTGTTTGACCCCATGGAGCTGGCGCTGCCGGACCTGGGGCTGATCCCGATGCGTGACGCCGAGACCGGCGAGCAATTGATGATCGATACGGCGGACGCAGGCTTGCGCCGGCGCTATGCCGCCATCGCTGCCGCCCGCGAAACCCAGCTGCGCCAGGCGCTGGGACGGGCTGGGGTGGACACGCTCGAACTCTCTACCGCAGACGACCTGGCGCAGGCCCTGCTGCGCTTCACCGAGCTACGCAAACGGCGCAGCCAGCGTCTGCCCGTCCATCTGAAAGCCGCGCCCGCATGAACCTGCCCAACCAGCTCCCCCTCAATTTCATGTGGCCCCAGATGCTGTGGCTGCTGCTGACCTTGCCGCTGCTGGTGGCCCTGTACATCTGGCTGCTGCGTCGCCGCAAGAAGCTGGCGCTGCGCTTTGCCAGCCTGTCCATCATCAAGGAGGCACTGGGGCCGGGGCGCAACCTGCGCCGGCATATCCCGCCGCTGCTGCTTCTGCTGGCACTCAGCCTGATGCTGGTGGCAGCCGCCCGGCCCTTTGCTGTGGTCAGCCTGCCGATGACGCAAGAAACCATCATGCTGGCCATGGACGTGTCAGGCAGCATGCGCGCCACCGATGTGCAGCCCAACCGGCTGGTGGCGGCGCAAAACGCGGCCAAGGCATTTTTGGCGCAGCTGCCGCGCCAGGTCAAGGTGGGCATCGTGGCCTTTGCCGGCTCGGCCCAGGTGGTGCAGGTGCCCACGGTGAACCGGGAAGACCTGGTGTCGGCCATCGACCGGTTCCAGATGCAGCGCGGCACTGCCATCGGCAACGGCATCGTGATGTCGCTGGCCACCATTTTCCCCAACGCCGGCATTGACCTCAATGCCATGGCAGGCGGCCGCCAGCGCCAGCAGGGCGTGGCGATCGACCAGGCCGCTACCCCGGAACCCAAGGCATTTGTGCCTGTAGCCCCCGGCTCATATAGCTCGGCCGCTATCATTTTGCTAACAGACGGCCAGCGCACCACCGGCGTCGATTCATTGGAAGCGGCCAAACTGGCAGCCGACCGGGGCGTGCGGGTCTACACCGTGGGCATCGGCACCGTCGACGGCGAGACCATCGGCTTTGAGGGCTGGTCGATGCGCGTCAAGCTCGACGAGGACACCCTGAAAAAAATCGCACTGCAAACCCAGGCCGACTATTTTTACGCCGGTAGCGCCGAGACGCTGAAAAAGGTTTACGAGACCCTGAGCACACGCCTCACGCTGGAGAAGAAAGAAACCGAAATCTCCGGCCTGCTGGCCCTCGCCGCCGCCCTGCTGGTGATCACCTCAGCCGGGCTGTCGATCTTGTGGTTCAACAGGATTGCCTGAGGCTTGGCCAGGTTTGCGAGGTCAGCACTAGCGGACCCAGGGCTGCATGGACAGACCAGAGGGTTGTTTGCCCTTGGTCACTGGATATCAGCGAAACTTCATGAAAAATCAACGCCAAGTTGCACTGGCCACCGCCGCAGCACCTCCCGATTGGTTGATGGTTGCAATATTACCGATGGTCCCGGGTGCCTGCCAAATGCTGGCATAGGACGGGCCGCCGCCAGCTTGGACGATGCCCTGATGGCCATTTCCCAGCTGAATGATGGTCGCGTATGAATCATCCACATTCTGGTAAATCATGCCGTAGTTGTC
>Ga0214921_10011112_pt1 | contig 10999 bp, 8 predicted proteins | sample LL1505_MetaG_FD_177992 | JGI IMG/M metagenome (GOLD analysis project Ga0214921, IMG submission 177992) | Freshwater microbial communities from Lake Lanier, Atlanta, Georgia, United States - LL-1505 | ecosystem: Environmental > Aquatic > Freshwater > Lake | place: USA: Georgia | collected 2015-05-28
ATAAAACTAGAAATTATCTTAGACGCATTTAAAAAATCAGGTATTACAGAAACTTTTATGGTAAGTGGGGATGGGACAGTAATAGCACATCATGACCCTAAATTATTATTAGGTGGAAAAAATTTAATTGAAAGTCCAATTGTTAGAGGTATGCTCAGTAGCCAAACAACGAATGGACAGCAATCTTTTGAGGGTGAAGATGGTCGCAGATATTTAGGATCTTTTCAAAAATTAAAATATCGATTTTCAAACATAGGGATAATATCAACTATTCCAGAAGATAAAGCTTTTGAAGCAGTATATGAAATACAAGAAAGAAATATTTATATCATGATTATTTCTTTATGTTCTTCATTAGTAGTAATAGTTATTTTTGCTAAATCGTTGTCTTCCCCAATATTAAGTTTATTGGATGAGACGGTAAAGATTTCTAAAGGTATGTTTAAATTAAATATACAGAGAACAACTAATGATGAAGTGGGAATCCTTACAGATTACTTCATTACTATGGCGAAAGGACTAGAAGAAAGAGAGAAGGTAAAAAGTATTTTAGGAAGTATGATTGATCCAGTAGTGGTCCAGGAAGCCATGAATGATCTTATTGCTTTGAAAAGGGGAAGTGAAAAGACCATCACAGCTTTTTTTTCTGACGTTGCTGGTTTTTCAAATATAAGTGAACAATTGAAATCAGTTGATTTGGCATCGTTGTTAAATGAATACCTTTCAGCAATGACACTCATTTTACAAAAGCACAATGGGGTATTGGATAAATATATTGGTGATGCAATTGTAGGAATATTTGGTGCACCTGTGGACGTTCCCAATCATAGCATCAAAGCCTGCCATGCTTCATTACAAATGATTAATAAATTGAGTGATCTTAGAGAGTATTGGATAAAAAATAATTTATACTCCAAAGAAGCTCAAGAGATGGATGTGCGAATAGGGCTAAATACCGGGCCTGCTAAGGTTGGATTTATGGGAACTGACAATATGGGATCCTTTACCATGATGGGTGACACAGTAAATCTAGCTGCTAGGCTTGAAGCTGCGGGTAAAGATTATGGTGTAAATATATTAATTTCAGAAATGATAAAAGATAATATTCAAAATGAATTTTTTATACGGGAATTAGACTTAGTTAGGGTAAAGGGAAAAAACGAACCAGTGAAATTATATGAATTGATTAGCACTTCATCAGACATACCAGCTAATCTAAAAGAATCCACGGGAATATACCAGGATGCATTTAAGAACTATTTAAAGAGAGATTTCTCAAATGCTATTGTACTACTAAATGAATCAATAAAGGCAAGAGGAAAAAAAGATAAATCAGCAAATATGTTAATAGAAAGATGTGAAACTTATATCAAGGATCCTCCTTCTGAAAGTTGGGATGGAGTTTATACCAGAACACATAAATAAAATTTATGAATAAAATTGAAAGATCATATTTATATATAATTATCCTTTTTTCAATTATAACTATTTTTTCATATAGATTGTATAAAAATATGACCAGGACTTCAAAAGAGGGCCAAAATCCGGTTATAGGAATTTTAACATTTAAAAATAAATTAATCCAAAGAAAATTTGATTCTGAAGTTATTTGGGATGAAGTCAATTCAGGAATTGAAATACGAAATAGAGATACTATTAGAACAGGAGATTTTTCAGATGCACTTTTAACTTTAAATGATAAATCTAAAATAAATATAAATGAAAATAGCATGATTTATTTAGATTTTTCTGATTCTGCAATTATAAATTTTGCTTATGGATCTCTATCCTTAGTCAGTACTGGCGATGGAAGTAATGAAATTGGAGGGGAAGATTCACCTCATAAAGATCTAAAGATAGCTTCCGGAGATAAAGTATTAGAACTAGGAAAATCCTCAATCAATTTAGCTAAAAATGGAAAGGATGACTTAAAACTTCAAGTAACAGAAGGTACCACAAAAATTATTAGCAATGGGAAAGAAACCACACTCAAAGAAAATGAGGTCGCTAATTTAACAGAAGCAGGTATCGAAATTTCTGAAATAAATATATTCCCAAATAATCCAGTTGATCTTAATAAAACATATTCAAAAACCCAAAAAACCCCAGTAGATTTTGATTGGACAACAACCCAAGCGGTAGAAGATGTTCATTTGGAGATATCTAAAAATTCAAAATTTTCATCTCACGTATTCAATCTTCCAGTAAGAGGGAATTCAACTCAAGTCTCACTTGATCCAGGGTCGTACTATTGGAGATTGTCAGCATCTATTAAAACCAAAAAACAAAGGGAATTAAGTGTACTCCGAAAGATACATGTATACAGTGTTACTCCCCCAGAAATAGTTTTACCTGTAGAAGGGAAAATTTTTAAGTACTCATCTCTTCCTCCTTTAATTGAATTTAGCTGGAAGAAAAATGAATTATTTAAGGACTATTCTATTGAAATATCTAAAGATCCATCTTTTAATGAAATTATAAAAAAGGTTACAACCTCATCCAACTTTGCAACTATAGATAAATTGCCTGAAGGAAAATTCTTTGCTAGAGTCTTAGCATACCCTGTATCACAAGACCTTTCAATAGACACATCATCAATCTTAAGTTTTACTTTGGAATCTACGTTACTCCCTGATCCACCAAAATTAAATTCTCCTTTTAATAACACAAAAATCAATGGGTTTGCAATTGAAAAAGGTGTATATGTATTTCAGTGGAAGGACAATCCAGAAATCAAAGAGTATCTTTATCAAATTTCTCAATCTAAAAAATTTGAATCTATACTATATGAACTCAAAACAAGTGTAAATCAGGTTAAACCAAATCTTAAATTAAATACAGGCAACTATTTCTGGAGAGTAGGGGCAACTAATAAGGATAATAAATCATCTGAATTTTCAGACATTAATTTATTTGAAATAAAAGAATTAGATAAATTAGAATTAACCTTCCCTCAGGATAAAAACTCATTTAATTTAGAAAAAGAGAGTATTACATTTTCATGGAAGAAAAATGATTTTTCATCAAATTTTATTTTTGAAATATCCTCAGATCAAACTTTTCAGAAGAAAATAATAAGTACAAAAGTAAATACCAATTCATTTAATTATAAATTTACTTCAGAAGGAGATTTTTTTTGGAGAGTAGTGCTTCTATCAGATGATGGAAGTGAATTACTACCTAGTCCTGTATATTCAGTAACAATTGAAAATATTAAAGATATAATTTTAACATCTCCAAAAGATAATGAACGAATAGATATGTCTAATAATGAAGAATTAATATTTAAATGGGATAAAATTCAAAATGCTGATTCCTATATATTAGAAATTACAGATAATTTCGGAAATTTGATCACTAAAATATCTAAACTAAATAATAATATATTTATATTTAAAGATTTAAGTAAATTAGAAGAAGGTAATTTCAAATGGAGTATCCAAGCAGTTTATAGAAAAAATGACAATGAACTATTCTCCCAAAAAAAAGTAGGAAATTTTAAAATTTATCTATCAGATAAGCCAATTATTCCAATGGTAAAGGAACAAAAAAAGTTTTATGTTGAATAAATTTCTAATAATTTTTCTTTTAATATTATTTTATAATATATCAATATTTTCAACTGAAATAGATGAAGATAATAATTTAGAAAGTACATTAGAGTGGGAGCATGTAAAATCTGCTAAAGGGTATCACGTACAAATTAGGAATAGCAATAAAAAATTAATAGTTGATGAAAAAATTAATGAAAATAAATATTATATTAAGCTTCCAGAAGGAAAATATGAAGAAAGAGTTGGTGTATATAATAAATTTGGAAAAATATCTGGATATTCTGAATGGCAAAAAATAGTTATTAATAAAGTTTACAATCCTCAAATCGATAGTAATAAAATCTCTATTCAAAATGATACAAATATTCATAAGATTATATTAAAAGGAAATTATTTTACAAGTGACACTAAAGTATTATTAAAATCAGATAAAGAAAATATTAAAATTTCTGAGCAAATTTTTAAAAGTGAAAAAGAAATTGAAATTACAATAAATTTAGAAAATATAAGGTCAGGAATTTTTGATTTAATCATTATTAACCCCAGAAATAAGAAAGGCTTTTCCTTAGAATATCTTTCAATAATTGATAAAAATTCCAATCTTGCTCAATTGAATGAAAGATCAATTGATTCCAATAAAATATCTAACTTGCTTTTAGAAAAAAAAGCATTAAACTATGGAGTACGATCAGCAATTCTTCCTGGTTTTGGACAATTTCATAAGAATCAAAAAGTGAAGTCAGGACTCTATGCAATTACATTTTTAGGAAGTCTGTATTATTTGGAAAACTTAGTCTCGGCTTATTCAGAGAATAAAAAACAATATGAAAACTCTTCTAACTTAGGAATAATTTTAGGTCTTCAAACTCAAAATTTTTCAAATGGATTGATTTTTTATAATTTGAATCAATCAAATCAATATTTATCTCAAGCAGAATCAAAGGGTTTGCAGGCAACACAAGTTCTATCATTTGCAAGCCTAGTATATTTGGTCAATGTCTTTGATGCTATCTATAGTAAATCTAATGATGATTTATCTATAAAACCAGGATTCCAATTCTATTCTGATTATAAACTCCAATCAGTATCTCCGCATACACCCTTAAACTCCCAATTCGATGTTGGTTTAAAATGGAATTTTTGAAGGTTTTAGCTTTACAAGAGTAAAACTTTTAAAATTATGGAAATAGGCTCGGATGGTGGAATTGGTAGACACGCAAGCTTGAGGTGCTTGTGCCGATAGGTGTGGGGGTTCAAGTCCCCCTTCGAGCAAACACCAAATCTTTATAGTACCTTCTAAAATATTCAACCATACCAATTAAATATACTACTAATAATAACCATGATGGAATATTTATTAATATATTATTGGTGAGTACTACATTTTTAAAAAATGCCTTTAATGCAATATAATAAGCTATATTTATACTAACTAGTATCACACCTAATCTTCCAAAAATATTTGGCTCACCTTGAAACCCACTTCTAAAAAATAATATAGTTCCAATTAAAACACCAAGTATCTCACGAATAATTATAATATAAATAATAATAATAGGAAAATCAAAATAAAGAGAAATTAATAATAAACTCACTATTGTAAAAAATTTATCGCAAACAGGATCAAGATATTTTCCATATATAGATTCTAAATCATATTTTCTTGCAATATAACCATCTAAGTAATCACTACTAATGCATAAAATATAAATTATTGTTATATATATTAGATATGTCTGATTGTTATAAAAAGAAAATTCTTTACCAAAATAAGAAAAAAAAGGTAATGTAAAAACTCTAATTGTAGAGATTAAATTTGGTAAGGTAATTATTTTTTCTTCCCTTAATTTATGAGCTATTTTAGGGATTATCTATTTTCTCCTGAATATACAATGAAAAATATGATTTATATTTCTTCTGTAATTCTGGTAATTTCCAATCATTTCCAGTAAATTTATTTCTACAATTACTTTTATCACATTTTAAATCAATGTCGTACAATGGATCAGTTTCAGTCATTGCATAATCAAATGTTAACTCATCATTTATATCTATATCTTTCATTGCAACAAAAATGATTTGACCTTTAACACCACAATTAGGGTGACAACAATGATTCATTCTCCAATCATCACTTGGATCTTGTGGATTTAGTGGAGCAATTAAAAAATTATTATGAATAAAATATGCGTAATCACCATATTCTTCTCTAAAATCTTCCCAAATTTCAGAAGGAATTATTATTCCTCCTGAGATACTAACTATTTCATCTTTATAGATTTTTTCTTTTGCAAAAAGACCTGCACCTTTCTTACCAGTTACTCTTTTTTCAATTTTTGGACTAACGTAGCTTTCTGATTTTATTGTATTTAATAATTTCTCATTATAAATCATCTCACTTACCTCTAAATAGAAGTAAAGTCCTTCCTAACCGTATTTCATCAAAATCTGAGAGTGGTTTAGGCTTTAAAACTTTTTTTCCATTTACAAAAGTTCCTCTTTGAGATACAATATCATAAATATAAAACGCACCTTTTACTTTTTTTATTCTTGCATGCTTGTTGGAGATTGTACTATCCTTTAGAATCAAATCATTGGAGATTGCACTACCAACTTCAATCTCATCCTTGGTAATATTAAATTGTCTACCTGGATTTGGACCCTCTTTTTGTATTAAAAAAGCGCTCGAATATTGTTTACCTCTTGGTAGATCTCTGGGTGTTTGTGAATGAATTTCAGTCTCTATGGATGAGCGAAATTGTTGGGGTTCTTTTATTAAAAAGTCATCTTCTTCATCAGATGAAAAAGATGATGTGGTTAGAACTGCTACTTTATTTCCTTCATTAAATGCATTGTTTTCATGGTAATAGAGATCTGCTTTGTATTTATTATCCCTTCTATTTTTAAAAATTGCTTCTTTTGTTTTTTCTTTATTTTTTATAATTGAATATAGAAAGATAAAACACAACATTAAGACTGAAATTAGAATTGAAAAAACAAACTCAACATCCTGAAATTTATATCCAATATAATTAAAAATTCCGATATTATAGTTTAATTCAAAAACTAAATTATCTATCCTTAATTCAATATTAATTTTTTGAGATTCAATTTCTTTACTTGCTTCTTCAAATCCTGAATTATACTCTAAAATAGTGGGTATTTTTTTAATATATGCTAAATTATTATATAAATTATTAAGAATCATCTTATCAGTGAGAGAATAATAGGTCCCACCAGTTTTATTTGCTAATATATTCCCAGTAGTTTCATCTCTCATTATAGAATGAATCCTAATGTGCATATTTAATGCTGATTCAAAAATTAAAGAATTAGGATTTAAAAAATCTGAAGGATTTTGATGAGATATTAGAATCATAAATGTAGGCATTGATTCTTCCCTAATTTTTAAAAAAAGAGAATTTAAATTATAATATAATTTATTAATCTTTCCTTCTGGGATAGAGGAAATTTTATTATTAATTGTTATTGAGTCTAAATTTTCAGAAAAAAATAATTCTTCATTGGAATAGATATATAATGATAATTTGTCCGTTTCTTCTATTTTTTTTAATATTGAAGATACTATCTCTCTAGAATATGAATTATTATCAATGGTGGATGCTTGTACTACAAAAATTATTTTCACTGGCCTTTGTGAAACTTTTTTAAGCACATCAACAACAACAATATCCTTTGTAGAGGAATTTAAGGTTTCTTTTATGGAGACTGTTTGATTTTGGATAGGTTTGTTTAAGTCTTCTCGGATGTGAATTTTTATTTTCGGAAATTCAGATTTGTCTACCTTTTCAACGATAGGGGAAGAGGAAATTTGACTAAACAAAAAAAAGTTTAAAAATAGTAGGGGAAAGAATAAAGATTTCAAATTGATTTCTCTAGTAATAAAGTTTTGGAATATTCTGATATTCCCTCTGGAAATGTTTCATTATTTAATAAAAAATTGTCCATAATATTCCATTATTTAAGACGCTGACTTCATCTGCAAGTTCTCTTACTAATCTTCTATCATGAGTGATAAGTAGAATTGTAGTTAGATTTTCTTTGTTAATTTTTAATAAGTCTTTCAATACTAGCCTTTCATTGATAGAGTCAAGTGCAGTAGTTGGCTCATCTGCTATTATTATTTTCGGCTGGATCATCGAGGAAATTGCAATTAAAACTCTTTGTCTCTCTCCCCCCGAGAGAGAAAATGGTGATAGGCCTAGCTTTTTTTCCACATCTTGGATTCCAAAAGAAGATAAATTTGATATTATGTCTTTTTTTGTTATTTTTATTTCTTTTTGATGGAAAAAATCAAATATCTGAGTAATTAATTTTATATACGGATGAAATGAGTCTACCGGATTTTGAGGAATATAAACAATCGAGGAACCCCTAATTGAGTTCCAGTTAGTGATAGAGGTATAGTCATAAGAAAAAATCTGAAAGGTATTAAATGTAATATTAAAGTATTTGGGGAGAAGATTTAAAATGGTGAACGCTAGAGTGGATTTTCCACTTCCCGATGCCCCAACTAATGCATGAATTGTTGACTCTTTTAATTCTATTCTAAAGTTTTTTAGAAGATATTTATTTGTAGTACTATTTATAATTGTAAGATTCTCTATAAAGATACAATTATTCAACAGAGAAATTCCTTTTTTTCTTAACCATCTCCACAGATCGTCTAAAATCAGAGTATGCTCTATCAAAGGATGGAAGATCATAATTTTTAGTATTAGGATTGGATTCTTCTGAGCTAACACCCTGGTTAAGATAGAACAATTCGTCATGAACGATTTGTTTAACTTTTCTAGATGCAACTTCTAGGAAGAACTTTTTAAATGAATCATCTTGTGATACGAGTAGAATTGCAATACAATTAGGAGATAGTCTCATCAACACCTGTTCTTTCCAAAATCTTTCCCAAAGAAGTATTTCTTTCCAATGGAACTTTATTTTATTTCCAGTAATGGCCTCTATTGCTTTTTCATTCAATTGTAGATTTTTAAACTTATTTAGGAAACTTTCAAGTGAACTGTGTTCAGTTTGAATTGCCCTATTGAGTTCTGCTTCTTCCACTTGGAGTATGCCAGTAATTTTATCTTGTAAAACATTAAGATAACTTCCAGTACTAATTGCTATTGAAAATGTTCTTCCTTCTTTTTCTTCACCTTCAAATTTATATAAGTTAGAACTACTTTTAGTTAATTTATAGGTAGATCTTTCAATTACTATCCCATTAGTGACTTTTCCGGTTAATAAAAAGTCGGATAGTTTCTGTTTTAATTGTGAAAGTTCTGTCTCAAATCCTTTTGGTTTTTTATTTAAAGAAAAATCATCTTCTTCTATTTCTTTAGCTTTAGAAATCTTGAAAAATCTATTTAATTTATTAAAAAATTTCATTTTTATTTACCATAGTCCTTTCTTAAATTTGAGGGTCTGTCTATGTAACCTTCACTGAGTTCATATAACTTTGCAAATTTTAAAAATGTGGAGTAAGAAGATGAGATAGCTATCACAAATCCAGCATATCCATCTAAAAAACCAAGTTTGAAAATGTATGATTCAAGAAATTTAAAAAAAGGTTTGTAAACTGATTTAATAATGGGAAATGAAACTTTTTTTTGAAATCTTGTATAACCTACTATAGATGAAAACTTATTAATTGTATCAACTTGGTGAGTTAAATCTTTAAAGCTATAATGAATGATATCTCCATCTAGACTTCTTCCTTTACCATTTATCTGAATATAATCATGTGGGTTTTCACCTGTCCATGTTGCATAACCTTTCTGAAAAAGTCTATATCGTTTTAGGGGATACCAACCTCCATGTTTAATGAATTTCCCTAGATGAAAAGTTAGTCTAGGAATCTTATACCCTTTTATTTCAATTTCATTATTCCTAAGTATTGAGGCAATTTCTTTATTCAGATTAGGACTTATCCTTTCATCAGCATCAATTGATAAAATCCATATACCATTACAAAGTTCAATAGCTTTGTTTTTTTGTTCAATATGACCTCTAAATTCATTAGTAAAAACTTTTACTTTTTTAAATTGATTTGCTAATTCCATAGTCCTATCTGTAGAAAAAGAATCCAATATAATAATTTCATCTGCCAATCCATGTATTGATTCTATGCAGGGTTTTATATTCAATTCTTCATTAAAAGTTATAATAGCTACAGAAAAAATAATTTTTTTGTTTTCATTTTCATTCATTTTTTTCATCCTAGTAATTGAGAATGAATCTATCCAAACTATCGGTTTTATCTCTTTGTTTATTCATAATAACATTTCCACTTTCAGTAACAATTTCACAATCTTTTGCTATACTGGGTAGTCTATTTTTTACACTCGACGCAGGAACTAAAAAAAATCTACTCAGAAAAATGAAATATCCCATTTTTATTATGGGAACCTTACTCTATTTATCATTATTAATATCTTTTTTTAAGCATTTTAATACCTACCAAAATCCAGCAAAAGAACTTGTTAAAGGAGAATTTTCTGATATATGGTTTTGTATTGTTTTTCTTGCATCAGGTTTTTTATCGAGAGATAGGGAAAATTTAAAATTATTTAAAATATCATATTTTATTTCTTTAAGTTTTACATTGATATCAGGAATTATTTCAATTTTTACTCCATTTAGATTAGCTCCTTATTTAATTAATGGATTTAAAATTGTTGAAGGAGCTAGGGCACAACATTATGCAGGGGATCTTTTTGGTATTCATACATATTTACCAATTGGATTAATGAATACTCACCTCACATTTGGTGGTATTTTAGGATTATTTTATCCAGGACTTCTTGCTTACTATATTTATAAATTTCCAGATAGAAAAGAGTATAAAAATTTATTCTATTCTTTTATCATTTTCTTATTTACCGTACTACTATTGTACAACCAAAGTAGATCAATTTGGATGGGAATATTATTTGCTTTAATTATTATGGTAATGAAATGGAGAAATTTTTTAAAAGAATTCATTAACAAAAAGAGATTATTTTACTTATTTATTCTTTTTATGATTTTATTAAGTACCGGTCTTTACTTTTTTCAAAAAAATTGGCTATTAAAGAGAGCTTTAGAAGATTCTATTTCAGATAATACAACAGAGAATCAAAGATACTTCATTTATAAAAATACCCTAGAAATTATTTATAATAATCCTTATTTTGGAATAGGTGTAGGAAACTTTTCACAGATTCATAAAGAATATTCAGATAAAATGGCTATAAAAAATCCTGAACTGTATTACGAGCTTTCAGTAACACCTAGGGGTCATGCACACAATGATTTATTACATTTTTTTACTACAGGAGGTATCTTTACAGCTATATTATTTATTTTGTTTTGGTTATTAAATATTAAATTTTTTCTAGAAGCAGAAGATGAACAAGATAGTATCTTATTTTCAGGTTTTTTGGTAC
>Ga0214921_10011113_pt1 | contig 10997 bp, 10 predicted proteins | sample LL1505_MetaG_FD_177992 | JGI IMG/M metagenome (GOLD analysis project Ga0214921, IMG submission 177992) | Freshwater microbial communities from Lake Lanier, Atlanta, Georgia, United States - LL-1505 | ecosystem: Environmental > Aquatic > Freshwater > Lake | place: USA: Georgia | collected...
GCATCAGTTTCGAACTCTTTTTTGATATAAGTCTTACGCCATTGTATTTTCCATAATTTGAGTGCATCATCATATAAGTAGCTAAATCTTTGGCAGAAATTTTCATGCCCCCTGTTGGCGAAAATACCGGTGTGCTATATCCCATTTGATAAGTAGCTATTTCAATGGATTTGCTTGCATAAGCTCCTGGAGATTCTATAAACTTTGCAGAATCTGTTCTATACTCATAAATGGTAGCAAACTTTGTTTTGTCTAAACCGTCTACATAATAACCGCCATATAATTTAAGTGGCGCCAAAATATGATTTTGCACATAAGCATCAAACCGTTCTCCAGAAATCTTTTCTATAATTGTTCCAATCATATTAAAATTAAGATTGCAATAGTTATATCTCTTTCCTGGTTCGTAATTATTGTAACACTTTTCCCAATTAGCTGATTTTGCTGGATTAATGGAGTCTAACGAAAAATAGCCTTGACTATCATTGATAGAGGATAAATGCGATAGCATAAGCCTTAAAGTAATTACTGTTTCTGGAAATTTAGGATTTCGTACTTTAAATCCTACAAGTTCACTTACATCTTGATCTAAAGAAAGCTTATTTGCTTCTACTAATTGCATAATTGATGTAGCTGAAAATGATTTTGAGATGGATGCTATTCTAAAAATATTTTCATTGGTTAGCGGTGCATTTGTGGCTGCATTTTTTAAGCCAAAAGAATAGGTATATATAATTTTATTATTTTTTACAACTGCTACAGACATTCCCATAACAGGGCTTTCTTGCATGATTTGTTGTATTGCTTCTTCTGCTTTAAATGATTGAGCAGAAACATTAAAGTCAATACATAAAAGAAGTATCAATATCTTTCCGAATTGTGTGATTCGCATAGTCTTTAATTTTTTATTTAAAGATATTCAATTAAATTTGAAAACAGATTTCTATTAAAGATTTATGAAAAACATTTTAGTTTTATGTACGGGCAATAGTTGCCGAAGCCAAATAGCACATGGATATTTAAAAACCTTTGCTGCAGAAAAAGTAGTTGTATACAGTGCTGGCGTTGAAACGCATGGTGTAAATCTTAGAGCAATACAAACAATGAAAGAAGATGGGATTGATATTTCAAATCACACTTCTAACAATGTGTTAGAATATAAAGGTATTGATTTTGATTTTGTAATTACAGTTTGTGATCACGCCAAAGAAGTTTGTCCATACTTTCCAAGTAACGCTCAAAAATTTCATTATAATTTTCCTGATCCTGCAAAAGCAATTGGAACCGAAGATGAAATTAATAGAGCTTTTGTAGAAGTTAGAGAAATGATTAAAAAATATTGTTTGCAATTTGTAAAAGAAAATTTATGAGTGCACTTACAGCAATTGTAATTGGTGCTACAGGTGCAACAGGTTCTGAACTTGTAAAGCAATTAATCGAAGACAACCAATATAGTAGCGTGGTTGTATTTTCTAGACGCCCACTCAATTTCGCGCATACTAAATTAACATGCCATATAGTAGATTTTGACAATCCACAATTTTGGGCCCATTTTGTAAAAGGAGATGTATTGTTTTCGGCGCTTGCCACAACCCTTAAACAAGCTGGTAGTAAAACAGCGCAATACAAAATTGATTTTACCTATCAATACCAAACGGCTGCTACAGCTGCGGCTAACGGTGTAGCAAAGTATGTGTTGGTATCTGCCATGGGCGCAAACGCAAATTCTTGGCTATTTTATCCGCGTATTAAAGGGGAGCTGGATAACGCAGTAGCGGCATTACCATTTAAGCATATTCATATTTTTAGACCAGGATTTTTACTTAGACAGCCCGATAAAATAAGGCCTATGGAAAAACTAGGTATTGCCATCATTCAATTCTTTAATAGACTTGGTTTATTTAAAAGCCAAAAGCCACTTCCGGTTGATGTACTAGCGCAAAAAATGCGCTCTGTATTATTTAATCCGGTATCCCAACAATTTCAGGTGTATTCTTTGGATTCAATATTTGATTTGTAGTATCTTACTAATTCAAATACTTCCTGTCATGAAAAAATTTACAACCGTTGTTATTGCACTAATATTATTTGTTGCAACCAGCATTGGGCAAGTATTATCACCCCTTGTTGCAAAATCTAAAAATTTAGATTATGCTAAGCTTGCACAGATAGATACTTTGCTAAACGATTATGTTAAAAATAACTGGCTAGTAGGTGCTTCAACAATTATTGTTAAAGACAATCAAGTTGTGTATTATAAAGGACATGGCTTTGCCGATAGAACAACAAAAAAACCAATGGACCCAAATTCTATTTTTAGAATCATGAGTCAAACCAAAGCTATCACTAGCTTAGCGGTACTTCAGTTATTTGAAAAAGGTAAAATTGGTTTAGATCAAGCAGTTGGAGATTTTATTCCAACCTTTTATAAGCAATCCGTTTTAAAAGATTATAACGCTGCCGATACTACTTACACAACGGTTTCAGCAAAAAGAAATATTACAATACGCGATTTATTAACCCATACTTCTGGTATTGATTATGCTGCAATTGGTTCTGAAAAAATGAAAGCAATTTATGCAAAAGCTGGTATGCCATCGGGCTTAGGAAAAGTGAATGCTACTTTATTGGAGCACATGAAAGTATTGGGAACACTTCCACTTGTGCATCAGCCTGGTGAACGTTTTACCTATGGCTTGAATTCAGATTTATTGGGTTGTATTGTTGAAATCGTTTCCGGCATGTCACTTGAAGCATATTGCCACAAATATATTTTTGATCCAATGGGCATGAAGGATACTTATTTTAATGTTCCATCCTCTAAAGCCAACAGGCTTCCTAGGGTATACACAGAAGACAGCAATAATAACATTATTGAATGGGCTCCTACATTTAGAAACATTGATCCTAACTACCCATTAATTCCAACAACTTATTTTTCTGGAGGAGCGGGCTTATCTTCTTCTGCTTTTGACTATGCTATATTTTTACAAATGATTTTAAATGGAGGCAAATACAACGGCAAACAAATTATTTCTCCAAGAACTGCCGAGTTAATGGTTAGCCCTCAATTAGATTTTAAATATGAAGGACTTAACGATTTTGGTTTAGGTTTTGCTATCACTTCTGAAAAAGCAGCTAATTTAAATGCTCGAAATAAAGGTTCTTTTTCGTGGGGTGGATATTACGGTACCACTTATTGGGCCGATCCAAAAGAAAAGCTCATTTGTTTGATTATGACTCAACATACGCCCAATTCACATACTGGATTTCAGGCTAAAATTGAAAATATCATTTACGGAAGTTTAATCAAATAGTAAACCCACGAACTACTAGTTAGACAAACTGTATCATAAGTTTGTCATTTTATAGGTTAAAGCCCTCAAACAAACAATTTGAAGTTGTAGTTGTTTTAGTTTCGCGCCATATTCAAAAAGCGCTATAACATGCAACCATTTGTACAGCAATTAAAATCAGCAATTGAGCCAGTAAGAAATACTTTATTGGCCCATCCAGTATACAGTCAAATTCAAGATTTAGAGGGTCTACAACGGTTTTCTGAAACCCATGTTTTTGCTGTTTGGGATTTTATGAGCTTATTAAAATCTTTGCAAATTGGTTTAACCTCCGTATCCATTCCATGGGTGCCAGTTGGTAATGCAGACACCAGGTATTTGATTAATGAAATTGTACTCGGCGAAGAATCAGATGTAGATGAAGCTGGTAATAGAATTAGTCACTTTGAGCTTTACATGAAAGCGATGCAGCAGATGGGTGCATCAACAAGCATCATCAATCAATTAATAACAGAAATTAATAATGGTGCATCTGTTTTACATGCTATTGAATCTATAAGTGTACCAAAGCAAGTAAAAGATTTTTTACAATTTACTTTTGATGTTGCATATAATGCACCGCTACACGTTAAAGCTGCCGTTTTTACTTTTGGACGTGAAGATTTAATTCCTAGCATGTTTATGAAAATCTTAGATAAGATTTATGCCGATGCCCCAGATAAAGTAAGCATTTTTAAATACTATATCGAAAGACATATCGAAGTAGATGGCGATCATCACAGTCATTTGGCACTCGATATGGTTAATAATTTATGTGGTTCAGATGCTTCCAAATGGGAAGAAGCAAAAATAGCATCTGTCAAAGCCCTTACTTTACGCATTGGACTTTGGGATGCTATTTTTTAACTGAAATCTTCTATCAAAAAGTACTTTAGCTTTTTGGAAAATCTGCACCTTCTGTTACAGACGCCCAGGTATCAAAGTCGTGTTTTAATTCTTCCAATTTTTCTCTTGCGCCTTTTAAAGCAGCAACACCTAGTAATAAACGCATGGGAGGTGTTTCAGACTCAACTACTTGAATCATTGCTTTTACGGCTCTTACTGGATCACCTGCTTGATTGCCACTAATACCTCTAATGGTATCTTTGTTTTTGTCTGCTGTTTCTGCATAGTCTGCAATGGTTGCTGGACTTTCGTTGGCAGAACGGCCAGCCCAATCTGTTCTAAATCCAGATGGTGCAATAATGGTTACTTTAATACCAAGTGGTCCTATTTCTTTTGCCAACGACTCACTAAATCCATCTACTGCATATTTTGTAGCGTTGTAAAAACCTACACCAGGAAATGATCTTAAACCTGCAATGGATGCAATATTTAAAATATGACCGCTTCTTTGTTTACGCATATGCGGTAACACTTCTTGAGTCATTTTTGCTAAACCAAAAACATTGATTTCAAACATTTTTCTTACTTCTGCTTCTTCACTTTCTTCGATAGAGCCAAAGTATCCAATTCCGGCATTATTTACCAGCACATCAATTTGACCAAAGTGCGCCATTGTTTGTGCAACGCTTGATTTAATTTCTGCGTCAATGGTAACATCTAATTGAATGGCAATAGATGTGTTTGGGTATGCTGCTACAATATCATCTACATCACTTGTTTTGCGCGATGCAACAGCAACTTTATAACCTTTTGATAAAACTTCTTTTGCTAATTCTCTTCCAAATCCTGTAGAGCATCCTGTAATAAGCCAAACTTTTTCCATGATCATTTTATTTTGAGTGATTTGCGTTATATGCTTCGATTCCTTTGATAATTAATTTTTGTCTTCTAATTTCTCTTGGTACCACAATGATACCAATTAATAAACCAAATGCACCATAAGATGAATTTTGGCCAGGACTAAGCGTGTTAGAGCTCAGTGCTGTTAATCCTAAATAGCCTCCCCAAAAGTAGTTCCAATCTCTGATTCTTTTTGCTTTATTAAAATATAATTAAGCTTTCGGTATCGTTACCGATAAATCTTTTTATCATAAATTAATAGGTATATTTATTATTCAAAAATACCGTTTTATATGGAGCAAAATAATTCTTCACGTCGTTCCTTTTTAAAAAATGTTTCTTATGCTACCGCATTTTTTGCAGTAGGCGGATTCAAAAAAATGAGTGCTTCGGCTGTATTTGAAAATAGAAAAAATGTAGCGTTGCGTTTTGTAGTCGCTTCTGATGCGCATTATGGCCAACCTGGCACTGCTTATGATGAAATGATTGAAAAAATTACTGCTCAAATAAATAATTTTCATACAGAAGCACCACTTGATTTTTGTGTGATCAATGGAGATATTATTCATAACGAAAAACATTTGCTACCGCTTGCTAAACAAAAATTAGACGCATTGGACCCCAAGTATTATGTTACAAGGGGTAATCATGATATGGTAAGTGCCGATTATTGGAACGAAGTGTGGGGTATGCCCCTGAATCATGCAGTTGTAGTAAAAAACCAAGCAATTATATTAGGCGATACTTCTAACGAAGAAGGAAAGTACTTGTCTCCGGATTTAACTTGGCTTGCACAGGTTCTTGAATCCAATAAACATAGAAAACATGCATTCCTTTTTTTACATATTCCCCAAAAGGCTTGGACTGCAAATGCTGTTAATACACCAGCTTTTGAAGCACTTGTAGACCAATATCCAAATATCTCGGCCATTTTTCATGGACACGAGCATGACCAGGATGGTGTAAAACTACTTGGTACTAGACAAATCCCTTGCTTATTTGATGCGCATATGGGTGGCAATTGGGGAACACCTTACAAAGGATTTAGGGTTGTGGAAGTTTTAAAAGATGGAACCTTACAATCTTATATGATGAATCCTACTCAAAAGATAAATGAGTATACGAAGGTTAAGGCATAAAAAATGAGGGCCCGGTTACCCAAAGCCCCCATACCCCCCGAGTTTAAAACTCAATCAAATAAACGTAACAACTTGTAGCGAAAGCTTGGTCTTTGTTTTAATTTCAATAATCTTTTATCGAGTAACCTCTAATTTTCATAAATAGTTATAATAAATTATCTTACAAATATGATATATATTTAGTATAAACCATACATATCTTATTTTTAATAATCTAAATGTATTGTTTAGCTTTGTTTCATGCGATTGAAACATATATATCTATTGGCAGTTTTGTTTTTGGCGAATCAGGCACTGGCACAAAAAAATTTACTTCGTTTTTTAGCAAGTCAAAAGGGCTCTTTTGAGCTTCAACTATTAAACAAAGAAACTAGACTAGTGCCTACACCTACTGGTTTAACCTGTACAGATTCTCGGCATAATTATATGGTAAATAATGGAGCGCTGTATTTCCAGATAAGTGGTACAGGAAAGCTTTTTAAGGTGGACTCCACTCTTGGACCTATACGACTCGATAATACTTGCTACGAGGGCTACAATTTTGGGTCTTATTCTTATATCCGAAATAACAAATTCTACAACTTAGGAGGTTGGGGCTTTTGGCAATTTAATAGCGGACTCAGGTACTTTGATACCACGTCTAAAGAATGGTTTAGAGAACCTATCAGTAAAGAAGTAAAAATGGCATTACATATGAATGCCCTTGTTTATCCCGATAAAGTCAATGATCGTGTCTATGTATTCTACCAATTTTACCCGAATTCATATTTTAAAATGCAAACGGATCAAAAAAACGATACCGTGTATTTACAATGCTTGAATTTAGCAACAAATGATTGGTGGAAAGAGCCTAAAATAATTGGCGATCAAATTTTTCAGGAAACAGTACTTAATACAAATGCACTTATTTTACCAGGGCTAGGTGTGTTAACGGAGTCATACAATCACATGTATTTATTGAATCCGGCAAACGAAAAATTATATGAAATCGAAAATGAAATAGGCGGTACAATTGCAAATTATATCGTAAACAAAAACAATATTTATTTTTATAATGACGAAAAATTAAATATTTACAATACTCAACTAGATTCGTTGGTAAGTTTAACACTATCCGCCAACAAATTTACTGAAGTTGCTAAGCCACTTATTAAAAAAATAATACCAAAACTTAGTGATAAAATTAATATAACACAGTTGCTTTATGGGAGTACAATTTTACTATTGATACTGGTTGTTGTATTTTTATTTATCAAGTTAAAACGTCTTGGTAAATTGCAGCAAACTACTACTGGCATTGGTTTTCATAAAAAGTCGATCGAAGTAAACAAGCAGCTAGAGTTCTCCGATAATTTAACGGAAACAGAGAAATCTGTACTAGATATTTTATATGAATTTTCTAAACAGGGTGAACCTACTTCTATTGATCAAATTAATAGAGCCCTTGGCGTAAAAAATAAAGAAGTAACCATCCAAAATAAATTACGATCAGATACCTTACAAATGATCAATAAAAAATTTATGGTCTTTGCTTCGACAAGCGATATACTGGTTGAGCGTGAAAAAACCGAGTTGGATAAAAGGGTATATCAATACAAACTTAATGAGCGCTACCTAAATAAAATTAAATAGGTATCTCTTACGTATTAAATACTAAATGGGAAAATAATTAACCTTCTGCTTCTTCCTCTTCTTCTTCTTTGAAAAGTGGATTTCTGCGAGATGGGATAACCATTTGTTCATCATCACTTAAGAATACCCAGAAGCTATTTAATTCAAAAATGTCACCGCTAGTTTTACTATCACCATCTGCGCTTCTACGCTCGTAGGTGCCTAGTAATTCACCGTTGTGTCTTAATTGATTTAATTTTTCTTCGTGTGTTAATTCTTTAAAGCTTTCGATCGTCATCATCTAGATTGATTTTGTGCAAATATATATTACTCCTTCTTATTGGCCATATAGTATTACCGCCGAACTTCCGGCTAGTGTAAAATTATTACCCATTTTAGAAGATCCATTGCTGCTAAGACCCAGTTTCCAGGTTCCTTTTGGTAGCTTGAGGGTTTGCTCGGTTTGTGATCCGTTATAAGCCACCCATATTTTTTTCCAGGAATCACCTACGGCTGCCCCGTTTATGGTATAAGCGATAATTCCTGTAGGTAGGCTGTTTTCAAATTGTAAATATGTAGCAATTTGATCAGCAGTTTGCATTCTAAATGCTGGATGTGCACGTCTAATTTGAATTAAACTTTTTATAAATTGATAGGTATTATTATTTTTTGTTTTTAAATCCCAATGAATAGCATTTACCATATCTCCTTTATCAAAAGAATTTTCTACCCCATTTTTAGATCTTAAAAATTCGGTACCCGCATGTAAAAAACTAGCACCCTGCGCAGTTAATACAATGGCATAAGCAAGTTGGGCCATTTTTGTACGGGCTTCTTCAGAAGCATCTTTACATGACAATTCTATTTTGTCCCATAAAATATTATTATCGTGACAGTCTGCATAATTGATAAGGCCTGCAGGGCCCGCTGTATAAGGACCTTTAGAATAATTGACGTTGTTATAATTTATTTGTGGATGATTACCCGCTGCTACTATTCCAAATTTTACAGACTCACTATTGCTAGTGTTACCAGTGGCAAAACCACGATCATTAATATTAAAAACACTGCCTTTAATTCCATCACGCATATCATCACTAAATACAGCAATACCATGTAATTGAGCAGCATTTTTTTTGAGTGCTCTTTTTTCTTCGGGTAGCGGTGAACTACCTGAGGTCCAACCTTCGCCATATAAAACAATAGAAGGTTTTATTTTATGAAGTGTATCAGAAATTAAATTCATGGTTTGGATATCATGCACTCCCATTAAATCAAAACGAAAACCATCTATATGGTATTCTTTAACCCAGTATACCACACTTTCAATCATAAATTTTTGAAACATAGCTTTATCACTTGCTGTTTCATTACCACAACCACTAGCATCTGAAAAGCTTCCATCGGCTCTTTTTCTATAATAATAATCAGGTACTAGAATATTAAAGTTTGAGTTTTTTGTAAGGGCGGTATGGTTATAAACCACATCCATAACAATGCGCAAACCGTTGTTGTGCATTGTTTTTACAAGTTCTTTTAGTTCTTTAATACGCACTTTACCATCTGCTGGGTTGGTGCTGTAAGAGCCCTCCGGAATGTTATAATTAACGGGGTCATATCCCCAGTTGTACTGCGTTGCAGACTTTGTTTCATCTACCGAATTGTAATCATACAATGGTAAGAGATGAACGTGCGTTACACCGAGTTCTTTGATATGCGATAAGCCAGTAGATTGTCCAGCCATATTTTTTGTTCCAAGCTCAGCTAAGCCTAAAAACTTTCCTTTATTTTTTATACCACTACTTGCATGAATACTTGCGTCTCTAACATGAAGCTCATAGATAATGGCGTCTGTTTGCTTATTAGCAGTAGAAAAATTGGGTGATGTATCCTGGGCCCATCCAATTGGGTTGGTTTCAGAAAAATCAACTACTTGTGCTCTTAAACCATTGGTACCACATGCTTTCGCATAAGGGTCAACAACTTCTTCACTCCAGGTATTACCAATATTAACTTGAAAAGTATAATAGCTGTTTTTAAGTTTTTGGTTCACTGTTAATTCCCAAACACCATTTGTACCCTTATTCATTTTTAATGAACTTTCTGCATTTCCCCCAATATCATTTTTATATAAATTAAGTTTAGCATCTGTAGCTGTTGGTGCCCATATTTTAAATGTAGATGCTTTAGGTGAGTAGGTTAATCCTAAATCTTTGCCTGTATAAACTGGGTAACTACTCTTATTTTCTTGTGCAATAACTTGGGTTAGTGATGCTAACAATAATACAAATACAATGATATTTTTCATACGGTGCAAATTGAGAAAGCTAAGATACGCACTTAGATAAAATTAATTTTCAATCAAATGTTATTTATCTTGCTGTTTAAGAAGGAATGATGCAAAAGAACCAAAAAATAGACGTAATTGAAAAGCTCCTCAGTTTATGTTATGAGCACAATAAAGACGCGTTGTTTATTATGAGTTTAATGCATCAATATGAAGAGCGGGGAAGCCTTAGTAAAAAACAATTAGAGGGCTTATTACTTAAAGCACAAAAAATTAAAGAAATACCTGCCCAACAAATAGCTGCAGTAGAAGCCATTGTTTTAAAAATGCCCACTCGCGATAAAACACCGATTCAAAAAAATAAAACAAGCCTTGATCCAAATGCAATATCTATACAATTGTCATTAGAAAAAACGAGCGCTATTTTGGCAGCATACCCTACACATAAGCAGGTACAACTCTTTCAAATAAAACTTCAAAATCACCAAGTGTTAACGCCACAAGAACAAACAGAACTTGACAAATTTAGTAGACTACTATTAAAAAAATGATTCAGCTGTAATCGAAAATTATACACTTACATTTGTATACTCGATTTAAATTTTCTACATAACAAATGGAAATAGTAGTTGGATATATTGCCGCACTTGTAATTGGTATTACCCTTGGCCTTATTGGTGGCGGGGGATCCATTGTAACGGTTCCAGTACTTGTATATTTATTGCATGTTGAACCTGTTTTAGCTACTTCCTACTCTTTATTTATTGTAGGCGTAGCAAGTATTGTAGGCGCCTATCCAAAAAATAAACATGGTAATGTAGATTTTAGATTGGCGGCTGTTTTTGGTGGGCCATCCATTGTCACCATCCTTTTGACGCG
>Ga0214921_10011115_pt1 | contig 10996 bp, 10 predicted proteins | sample LL1505_MetaG_FD_177992 | JGI IMG/M metagenome (GOLD analysis project Ga0214921, IMG submission 177992) | Freshwater microbial communities from Lake Lanier, Atlanta, Georgia, United States - LL-1505 | ecosystem: Environmental > Aquatic > Freshwater > Lake | place: USA: Georgia | collected...
TGGTTGCTTGTGAATGACCGAAGCGACGCGCTTTAGAGATTCGAATCATCACGATGAGAAAAGCAATCAAGCCTCCTGTTACGTGGAGACCATGGAATCCAGTTGCGAGATAGAAAACCGAACCATACGGGGCGGACGAAATGGTTAGTCCTTCATGAACCAATTCGGCATATTCGAAAACTTGGCCACCAATGAAGAACGCACCCATGGCGAATGTGAGAGCAAACCATTCACGCATTCCCCATTTTGAAAGCTGCCACAACGAACCAGTGCGAGCATTCTGAAATCTTTCGGCAGCAAATACGCCAAACTGACATGTCACTGAAGAAAGGACGAGAACTGTGGTGTTGACCGCTGAGAAAGGGATATTGAGGAACTCGACACCTTGAGCCCATTTCTCCGGACCTTGCACTGCTCGAGTGGTGAAATACATGGAGAACAGCGCTGCAAAAAACATCAATTCACTGGAGAGCCAGACGATCGTTCCGACTGCGACGATATTGGGTCGATTGAGCCGGGGAGGGGTGGCAACCGCGCTGGACATGAGGTGGATTATTCCCGATGGATCAAGAAATACCGCTGCCTAGGCGCTCATAAAGTGAGGGTTGGCCGGTGAGACGCATCACGCATGAAGGGAGGCGCTCATCTGTGAAGTTTGAGCCCTAGAATTGCCGAATCATGACTGATGAATCAAGACCAAAGTTGCAGATTGCCCTGTATTCCGATGATTCGTCGGTTCGCGAGACGGTCGTCAAGGCTCTAGGTCGACGTATCTCTCCAGATTTCGATGAGCATGAGATCTCCGAATTTGCGACAGGTCCGGCCCTTCGAGCAAAAGTTGATGCTGGGAAAAATTTCGATCTCTACATTCTTGATGGCGAATCCGTTCCTGAAGGCGGGATGGGTATCGCCAAGCAACTCAAAGATGAAGTCTTCAACTGCGGCGTTGTCATCGTCATTGTTGCCCGCTCGTCTGATGCATGGCTTGCTGGCTGGTCTCGTGCTGAAGGAGTTGTGAGCCATCCACTTGATCCATTCACACTTGCCGCGACGGTGTCTGACATTCTTCGCAAGTCGCGCGTCACCGCTTAACCCGTCATGATTGCTATTGATCCCTCCTGGGATCAGATTCTCTCGACTCTTCGTGCACGCATAGAACTGCCCGAACCGCAAATCCAGTGGGCAATGACTCAAATCCTTGAAGGCAATGCCGATATAGACCAGATTAAATCTTTTCTATTAGCTCTGCGCGATAAAGGCGAGACTGCGGCTGAAGTAAATGCATTAGTAGAAGCGATGTACGCCAAAGCAAATCTGATCGACATCAAAGATCGAGCGGTAGATATTGTCGGTACTGGTGGAGATGGCGCCAACACCATAAATATTTCAACTGCAGCTGCAATTGTTACCACGGCCGCCGGAGCCCGAACTATCAAGCATGGAAATCGGGCAGCGACATCGAAATCAGGATCGGCAGATCTGTTGCAAAGTCTTGGGATTGAGATAAATCTCGGTGCCGATGCCGTTGCTGAGTGTGTGAGAAAAATCGGTATCGGTTTTGCATTTGCACCACAATTTCACGGCGCGATGCGTCATGCAGCTCAAGCCAGGAAAGAATTAGGCGTCCCAACAATCTTTAACGTATTGGGGCCGCTTGCAAATCCAGCGCGCCCAAAATGCGTTGCGATTGGTGTGGCGAGAGCCGAATTACTGAATACCGTCGCTGAAGTTCTGGCTCGACGCGAATGCGAAGGTTTCGTGTTTCGAGGAGATGATGGCTTAGATGAGATTTCACTCAGCACTAGCTCCACAGTATTAGTCATCCATGACGGACAGATACGCCACGAGCGCTTCATTCCAACTGAGATTGGAATTGAGAGTTCTCCAGTCAGCGCGTTATCAGGGGGCACTCCAGACGAGAATGCAGCAATCACGCGTGAGATTTTTGCTGGAAAAGCTGGGGCACATCGTGAAGCGGTGCTTATCAATGCCGCGACATCTATCGCAGCCTTTAAAGGAGATTTCAAACTCGGAGTCGAGCAGCAATTCGCGAATGGATACGTGCTTGCGAAACAAGCGATTGATAGTGGTGCAGCCGCTCAATTGGTGGAGCGATGGGCAGCTCTTTCAAAGGAATTGGCAAACACTTCTTTGTAGCGAAGAGAGTCTGCTGCTTCTCGGGTTTTTTCCAGATTGTCGCGGGCGGCGCCGGAACCAAAGACCGGAAGAGACCATTCACCTTCGACGTCAACTAATCGCACGCCGTCTTGATTAAGGTAGCGGAGCAGCACTTCAACCTCTTCATGATGTGAAGCAGGCAATATCTCGCCATTGTCGACAACGATGTCAGCAGTGAGCTTGAGAGAGTCGATCACTTCTTTGTAGTTGGTTGCGTTTCCCTGGGCAGTCCCGGCTAACTTGCCATATCGAATTACAATGAATTCCCATGTGGATGGCGCAACAGGAAACGCTGCAATCAGATGCGGCAGACGGGTAAGTGAACGAATCCTTTGAGCGCGAGCAGTTCCACGAATAAATGCGCCAAGACGATTTCGGATTTCGGCCGCTTCTTCAAATCGTTCTTGCTCTGCGAGCTCTCTCATTCGTCGATCGAGCTCTATGAGTAATCGTGAGGCATCATGATGAAGTGCCATTCGTGTTGTGAGGACATGGGAAGAGTAAGAATCGACTGATTCCTTGCCTACACATGGCGCGCCGCATTTCTTCATGTCAAAGAGTGCACATGGGCTAGCAGTTTTCATCGAACGCAATGAGATGCGAGGGGAGCATTGGCGGATGTGGATGACTTCATAGATTGCTTCAATCGCTCGTTGCGCCTCATCTCGGCCATTGAAAGGTCCACACCACCCAGAATCATCGGAAAGACCGCGATGTCCCCGAACTGAAACTAATCGCGGAAAATTTTCGTCAGTGATCTTTATCCAGACGGCTTTCTCTTGGAATTTAGATCTCCGGTTGAAGCGGGGTTGTTTTTCAGCGATGAGTCGGAGTTCACGTACTTCTGCTTCAATGATTGTTGGAGTCTCGATGAAATCAAGGTGTGTTGCTAAAGCAATCATGTCGTGAATTCGTTTACGTGTTTCGGCCGCGGTGAAGTAGGAGCGAACCCGATTTTTAAGGTTTCGCGTCGTGCCGATATAGAGAGGTTCACCCCTTTCATCGCGAAAGATGTAAACGCCCGGGGATTGGGGCAGGCCTTCGCCAAGATATTTCTTTCGACGCTGTGCATCGGTGACTCTATTCGTGAATGACTTGAGATCTTCCAATGTCGTAACGCCAAAGGATCCAAGGCGATCAAGAATTCCATGAAATACATCGACAGTTGCGCGAGCGTCAGACAGAGCGCGGTGATCGGGATTTGTGGCAGCACCAAAGAACGATGCCAAAGTGGAGAGTTTGCAATTGGGCGCTTCATCTCGCGTAACTACATATCGGGCTATCCGCGCAGTATCGAGCACTTGATAGTTGGGCCATGGCGTTGCGCATTTTGCAGCGGCCGATTTCAAGAAACCGATGTCGAAAGGTGCGTTGTGAGCTATTAAAACCGTTTCTTTTTCAGATCCAATGAACTCAAGAAATGAGAAGAGCGCCGACCCAATAGTGGGGGCCTCAACAACCATTGCATCGGTGATTCCAGTCAAGACAGTGATGAAAGCGGGGATGGGTGATTCAGGATTTACCAACGTTTGAAACTCACCAATAATTTCGCCGCCTCGAATCTTGACGGCGCCAATCTCGGTGATAGAAGAGTTGGAATGTGAGCCACCAGTAGTTTCCAGATCTACGACGACAAAAGTCGTTTCAGCCAATGCGCGCCCTAGATCATCAAAGGAAGGTTGCCATCCTTGAGGGTTAGTAGCTGACATGGAGAGAAAGGTAGAGGGGATGAATGACATTTCAGAGCAATCTGCTTAGGGTTTGAGTATGGCAATCGAAGGCGCGCCCGAAGGTTGGATTCAGGACTATCGAGCTGAGGGTTCTGGAAAGAATAAAGAGATTGGCGTGCTTCTCGTACATGGATTCACTGGAACTCCAGCTTCCATGAGGCCCTGGGCGCATTACCTCAACGAACGTGGTTACACGGTTTCGGTTCCGCTTATCCCAGGACATGGAACAACATGGCACGACCTCAATCATGTCTCGTGGCAAGAGTGGCCAGCTAAAGTCGAAGCCGAATTGTTGCAACTCAAGAAAAAATGTTCAAAAGTCTTTTTGTGCGCTCTCTCCATGGGCGGTGGTAACTCTCTATATGTTGCCGCCCATAACCAAGGGATGATTGACGGAATCGTTCTAGTCAATCCCATGATTCATATTCCTGGCGTCCAGATTAAATTTGTCCACATCATCTCGCGAATTCAGAAATCACGCGCTTCAGTGGGAGATGACATCAAAAAGCCTGGGATAACCGAATGGGGTTATGACGCATTGCCCCTAAAAGGTGTTGCTCAGCTATACAAATATTTGAAATTGGCTCGTGCTGGTCTTCCAAAAATTCAAACGCCAACTTTGGTCTTTCACAGTATTGATGACCATATCCTTCCCGTTTCCAATACCGAAATCATCATGGCGGAATTAGGTTCGAGTGAGAAAAAGAGAATCGAGCTCGCTAATAGCTACCACGTAGCTACATTGGATTACGATGCTGAAACCATCTTTGAGAATTCCCGACTATTTATTGAGGAGCGCTCGTGAGTAGCGCAAATCCCTTTTTAAGGCCCTCTCAACTTGAATATGAGCTACCTCCATTCAATGTCATAAATGACAGCCACTATTTGCCTGCCTTTTATGCTGGAATGGAAGAACAGAGCCAGGAAATCGCGAACATCACATCGCAAAGCGAGATCACTTTCGAGAACACCATCGTGGCGCTGGAACGCAGCGGGCAGATTCTCACGCGCGTTGCAAATGTTTTTTACAACAAATCTTCGAGTGACACCAATGAGGCAATAGATGCAATCGAAGCAGAAATTGCACCGAAGTTGGCAGCACATTCAGATTCCATAAAATTGAATCCGGATCTATTTCAGCGGATTTCTGTACTTATAGGCTCCATTGACACTCTCAGTCCAGAAGATGCGTGGATTCTGCGTCGCTACTACGAGGACTTTGTACACGCCGGCGCGAAATTGACTGCGGAGAAGAGAGAACGAGTTAAAGCGATAAATGAAGAGCTCTCATCGCTCCAAACATCGTTTGCCAAGAACTTATTAGCGGACACCAATGATCTGGCCGTTTTCGTTGACGATGTGCAACTTCTTGAAGGTTTATCCGCAAATCAGATTGCGGCGTGCAAGGCTGCGGCCGAAGCTCGTGGCAAAAATGATACGTGGATGATCGGAATGGTCAACTTCACTGGACATCCGCTCCTTCGCTCCATGAAGAACCGTAGTTTGCGAGAGAAAGTAATGCGCAATTCCTTAATGAAGGGCGCACGATCTAATGCCAATGACACTCGTAAAACCCTTTTGCGAATGGTGGAACTTAGAACTGAACGAGCCAAGCTATTTGGTCTGAATTGTCATGCTGACTATGTGTTGAGCCAGCAAACAGCTTCAAACCTTGACAATGTTCACGCAATGCTTGGCAAGATTGCGCCCGCTGCAGCTTCAAATGCGAGAAAAGAAGGAGCAGACATTGAAGCTGCAATGAATCGCGATGGAGCGCACGAGTTACAAAGTTGGGATTGGGACTATTACACGGAGCGAGTAAGGGCAGAAAAGTACGACCTAGATGCCTCACTGATGAAGCCGTACTTCGAACTCAATCGAGTACTCCACGACGGCGTCTTTTTCGCAGCCGGCAAACTCTTTGGCATGCAATTCAAAGAGCGTTCTGACCTTCAGGCTTACCATCCTGAAGCGAGAGTTTTCGAAGTATTCAATGAGGATGGCTCGGCGATCGGTTTGTATATCGCAGACTTTTATACCCGCGATTCAAAGCGAGGTGGTGCGTGGATGAATTCGCTCGTCAAGCAGAGCACCTTGCTTAATCAGAAGCCTGTCGTTGTAAATAATCTGAATATTCCAAAGCCACCGAAGGGTGAACCCACACTTCTCACCTACGACGAAACCACAACTTTGTTTCACGAATTTGGACATGCTATTCATGGTTTGCTCTCAAATGTGAGATACCCACGTGTTTCAGGTACGGCCGTACAGCGAGACTTTGTTGAATTCCCTTCTCAAGTAAATGAAATGTGGATCTTATGGCCCGAAGTTCTCGACAATTACGCGCGTCATTACGAGACAGGAGAGCGGTTGCCGCAGGCGTGGGTAGATAAACTCAACGAGTCCTCGACCTTTAACGAGGGGCACGCAACCACGAGCTATATGGCCGCATCGGTACTGGATCTTGCTTGGCACTCACTCGAATCAATGGATGGAGTTACATCAGTGGAAGAGTTTGAAGCTAAGGCCATTTCGGATTACGGCCTGGACTACCACCCCGTTCCAACGAGATATCGCTCAACCTATTTCTCGCACATCTTCGCAGGCGGTTATTCATCTGGTTATTACGGATACATCTGGAGTGAAGTCCTTGATGCCGACACTGTTGAATGGTTTAAAGAGAATGGCGGGTTGACGCGGGCAAATGGCGATCACTTTAGAAAATCCTTACTCAGTCGCGGTGGATCGGTCGATTCAATGCAGATGTTTCGAGACTTCAGAGGCAGAGACGCAGAAATCCAACCATTATTGCGTCGTCGTGGATTGGTGAATCATGATTGATGCATTGAAGCCAATAGTTCTTCGCGTTGCAGCTCTCAATCTTTCGTATTTCGGAATCGAATTCTATTTTGCTCACCGGTATAACTCAGTGGCACTCTTCTCAGATAGTTTGGACTTCCTTGAGGATGCATCAGTCAATCTGTTGATTTTTCTTGCCTTTTCCCTCGCTGTCATTTGGCGTAAGCGCCTGAGTTATCTCTTTGCTTTTCTGCTTCTTTTGCCGGCTATTGGTTTCTTCTGGAATGCGATAGCAAAACTTTCCGAGCCGGTTGCCCCAGAAGGCACGGGCATGTCTGTTGTTGGATTCGGAGCGCTTGTAGTCAATCTGTACTGCGCGATCATTTTGAACAAGTTCAAAGACATCAAGGGAGGTCTTGCGAAGGCCGCCTACTTCTCAGCCCGGAATGACGCGGTCTCGAATATCCTCATTATCGTTGCGGGGCTGTTGACTTTGGTTTGGATCAGTCCAGTTCCTGATCTCATCGTGGGAGCAGTCATTTTCTTTATGAATGCAGATTCGGCTCGCGACATCCTAAACGCCGCACGCGCCGAACATCGGGAAAGTGCACATTAGTAATGCTTGAGGCGATCTTTCTCGGCATTGTTCAAGGCCTAACTGAGTTTCTTCCCATCTCCTCCAGTGCGCATATTCGAATTCTCGGAGAGTTCTTGCCATCAGCTCAAGATCCTGGAGCCACTTTCACTGCAATTATGCAGATTGGAACCGAAATCGCTGTTCTTCTCTATTTTCGTACAATGATTATTGGAATCATCAAGTCCGCAATTTCTTTTGTTGCACGCGACAAGTCAATGCTCAGTCCTGGTCAAAAAGAAGAAGCTAAATTGGCCATGATGATAGTTGTTGGATCAATCCCAATCTTTATTCTCGGTTTCCTTGCCCAGGATTACATTCGGAACAACTTCCGTTCCTTGTGGCTGATTGCCATTACATTAATTGTTTTTGGATTGTTGCTCGGATTCTTAGATCACATAGGTAAACGTGACAAAGGTTTGAATGATTTAAATGCCAGTGACGGCATCTTGTATGGCCTCGCCCAATCTCTGGCGCTTATTCCAGGAGTTTCTCGTTCCGGTGCCACGATTGCGATGGGTCGATTGTTGAAGTATCGACGGGAGGATGCGCTTCGCTATTCATTCCTATTGGCGATACCGGCAGTACTTGGCAGCGGTCTCTATGAATTGCTCCAAGCCCTGAATGGGGGAGAGAACGTGTTTTCAATGAGCGAAATTTTCGTTGCCACGGCCGTTGCTTTTGTCGTTGGCTATGCAGTGATCGCCTGGTTGATGAAATTTGTTCAAACAAGAAGCTTCATGCCGTTTGTGATCTATCGGGTATCTCTCGGAGTCTTGGTTTTGATTCTTCTCGCTACAGGAACAATTAGCGCTTATTTATGACTACGGGTGGCTTTAGTTCAGTTCAGCTTCTCAAAGAAGAAGCGGCTTTAACTCTCGGATCCTTGTCAAACATGGACGCGATTGAGCTTGGCGAAATCGCTGTGGCATTGGGTAAAGAGCGAGCGCAACCCATTGCAATTGAAGTTCGAATTGGAGAATGGAAAGTTTTTCACGCGTCGCTGCCGGGAAGTAAGCCTGAAAATCAATGGTGGATTGACCGCAAAGCGCGGGTTGTGAGCCTCAAACATCATTCGACGATGTTTGAACGTGTATATGCGGAAGAGCGGGGTGCGGATTGGCATAAAGAAAATGACGTTGAAGATGAAACTCATGCGATACATGGCGGGGGATTGCCATTAATAGTCAAAGGTTTGGGTTATCAAGGGGTGTTAGTAATATCAGGGCTGCCTCAAGTAGAAGATCATCTGCTGGGAGTTGAAGTGATCGCCGAATTCTTAGCGCGTCGTGGTGAAGTTCTTTAATTGTTCTGAGCGTTTGTAACTTCAACAATTTCGCATGGCGCACCATCGCAGCAATTCGTTTTCATGTGGCAATGCGGGCACAACCAGCGGGTGGCAACGGGATCGTAAGGTTGATGGCAGCAATCGCACGGCATCTGATTATTGGCGCCCATGTGCTGAATATAGTTTCGAATTCAGAAAATCTGGTGGACGATACTGGGATCGAACCAGTGACCCCTTCCATGTCAAGGAAGTGCGCTACCGCTGCGCTAATCGTCCGAGGTAAAACTATGAAGTTGTGAACTTATCGAGGTGGAGACGGGATTTGAACCCGTGTAGCGGGATTTGCAGTCCCGAGCCTCGCCTCTCGGCCACTCCACCAAATCTCTAACTCTCCGATACCTCCAACTCGAGCGGACGACGGGGGTCGAACCCGCGACCTGAACCTTGGCAAGGTTCCGCGCTACCAACTGCGCTACGTCCGCATTCGCAAAGAAAGCTCTTTGCGGGAGGCGAAATCTATCGCAACAGGCGCGCTATGCCCAAGTCAGGGTGCAGAAAAGCTCGAGACGCGCGGTAGCGTCAGGTTTATGGATTCGCTTTTCTGGATGGGTGGGCGTTTAGCAACCAATCTCGAAGAGATCTCCCATGACCTCTCGTCGCTACTCAAGCCTGGATTTTGGGCGGTAATTGGGACGTTTGAAAACGCTTGGACATTGGCGCGATTCGGAACCGTTGTAGATGCTCCATTTCCTGAAGTGAAGACGGAGTGGCGCCCTATAACTACAGAATCATGGAAAAGCTCCTTAGATAGTGATTCCTATTGCCACTATGTTTCAAAGATCAGAAATCACATTGCTGACGGCGATGTCTATCAAGTTAATGCATGTCGGATTCTCTCCGCTCCGAATGGGCTAAATAAGGATTTGAAACCGCTGATGCGAAAGATTCTTCGAGAGAATCCAGCACCTTTTGCAAGCTACCTTCAATTGCCTTCAATCGAGATAGCGTCCGCTTCTCCCGAACGGTTCATATCGATTACTAACCGAGTGTTGACCTCAAGTCCCATAAAGGGAACGTCAGCCTCGGAAAATTTTCTAGAAAAGGATCGCGCGGAAAATCTCATGATCGTTGACTTGATTCGCAATGACATGAGTACCACTGCCCGCATTGGAAGTGTTACGACACCGAGATTGCTTGCGACCGAAAAGCACCCAGGTCTCTTTCACTTAGTTTCTGATGTGAGAAGCGAGTTAAGAAATGATTGCTCTATCACCGACGTACTTAATGCAATGATGCCGCCAGGATCAGTAAGTGGCGCGCCAAAGAGCTCCGCCCTTCGGATCATTGAATCGAACGAAGGCAAACGAGGTCCTTATTGCGGCGCACTTGGTTGGGTACAAGGCGATTGCGCCGAACTAGCGGTGGGAATTAGAACTTTTTGGCAGAGCAACGATCGATTGAATTTTGGTACCGGTGCAGGAATAACGTGGGGTAGTGATCCGATCCTCGAATGGGAAGAGACAGAATTGAAAGCGCGAACATTGATTGGAATAGCGAGCTCATGAAGATTTGGTTGAATGATCGAATTGTTGAGGAGCTGACTTTGCCCGCTACTGGCGGCGGCTGGTTGTTGGGTGATGGCGCTTTCGAATCCCTTCGAACTTACGATTCGAAGCCATTCGCTCTACAACGCCATCTCGAACGGTTAGCGCAAACTGCGAAATCAATGGAAATCTCGCTGCCTGAACTCGACTTGATTCGGACCGGTGTCAGGTCTGTTATTCAAGAAAATCAAGTTTCGCCATTTGGACGACTTCGCATCACTTTAGTCAGTGATGGAAACTTAGTGATCACTCATGTGCCATTCAATCTGGAAGCAAAGGGTTTGAAGCTGACGACTTCTCATTCGATTCAATTTAGCTCCCGTTTGAGCGCAGGGCTCAAGACGATCTCTTATGCGGAGAACTCCATGGCTCTGCGGAGAGCACAACGTGATGGTTTTGACGATGTGGTCTTTGTAAATGAGCATGGGCAGATTGTTGAGACCGCCCTGGCAAATATCATTTGGTTTGATGGGAAAGACTGGTCTACCCCAAGCCTCGCCAGTGGCTGCCTTCCAGGAGTAACACGAAGTTTGCTTATAGAAAACTTCGGCGTACGAGAAGCAGAGATGACTCCGTCAGGTTTAATAGAGGTCCAGGCGTTAGCAATCACTTCGAGCGTCCGCGAAATTGTCCCGGTTGAGAAATATGAGAGCAAACTCTTTGCTCTTTCTAAGCCACTCAATCAACTGAGGGATTCCTTTCACGCATGGGTTTTGGGTAATCTAGAGCCGTGAATATCCGCCAACAGATAAAGAAAACACCC
>Ga0214921_10011116_pt1 | contig 10996 bp, 11 predicted proteins | sample LL1505_MetaG_FD_177992 | JGI IMG/M metagenome (GOLD analysis project Ga0214921, IMG submission 177992) | Freshwater microbial communities from Lake Lanier, Atlanta, Georgia, United States - LL-1505 | ecosystem: Environmental > Aquatic > Freshwater > Lake | place: USA: Georgia | collected...
ATTCCATTGGGCTACGACCGCCCGTAGGACTCGCCCCTCTGGATGAAGACCGTCATTTCACCGAGGTCGTTCAGCCTTACGGGCGGTCATAGCCCGCCCCTCCACACACAAACACCCCTGGCACATTTTGTGGGGATACCTCAGTGACAGGCACGACATCCCTACTTCTACCGCAGCGCCGTCTCAAGCCTCTTAAGCTTCTCGAACAACTCGGTCGCCTCCTCAAAGCTCAACGTCTGAGCACCGTCCGAGAGCGCTTCCTCGGGACATTTATGTATCTCGATAAGAAGTCCATCAGCTCCCGCAACTGCCCCCGCTAGCGCCATCGCAGGCACGTGCTTGCGAAGTCCGATACCGTGCGATGGATCGACAACTACGGGAAGGTGTGACTTCTCTTTGAGATACGGCACTGCGTTGAGGTCGAGGGTGTTGCGATACGCCTTCTCGTAGGTGCGGATTCCCCGCTCACACAGAATCACCTTCTCATTACCCTTAGAAAAGATGTACTCCGCGGATTGGAGCAGCTCCTCAAGGGTTCCTGACAATCCACGCTTGAGGAGCACCGGTTTATCAACTCGGCCGAGTTCATCCAGGAGGGTGAAGTTTTGAGAGTTGCGCGCGCCGACCTGAAATACGTCCACGTATTCCAACATAGGTTCGATCGTACTGACATCGAGCACCTCGGTGATGACCTTTACCTTTTTAGCTCGGGCTATCGACGCGAACATCTTGAGCCCTTCAAGGCCGAGACCTCGAAAGGAATACGGCGAGCTGCGGGGCTTATACGCTCCACCACGCATCACCTGAACCCCTTGAGATACAAGAAAATCGACCGTCTCGGCGACCTGCTTCTCGTTCTCGATAGAGCATGGTCCCGCCATCAAGGTCATCGAGCCTTCGCCGATGACAACACCATCTCCGAGATCTATCCGTGTTGGTTTAACCTTCCACGCCCGCGAGACGAGCTTGTAGACATCGGTCACGCGATGAACGTCGCTCACTCCGGGAAGGTTGCTTATCTGTCGAAGATCGATCTCCTTTGAGCCGATCCCCACGAGGTACCGAGCGCTCTGTGTCTTCACCGGGGTGGTTTTCCAGCCGATTCCTTCCAGAAACGTTGCGATCCCTTCAATCTGGTCTGTAGAGGCGTGTGGTGCGAGGGTGACGATCATAGTTACCTTACCTGTTTAACGAAATCCGACACCACCTTCTCCAGCGCGGAGCGGTCGCTCTCAGTTGATGACGCTCCTTGAGGGGCCTGTTGTACCGCGCGAACGAAGGCGCTCCCGATGATGGCGCCAGCGGTATGCTTCGTGACGGCTTGAAAGCTCTGGCGATCAGAGACCCCGAATCCTACAAGCAAACGGCTTGTAAGCTTCATATCAGCGAGGCGCTTGAAGAAGGCGTCCCGTTCATCAGTAACGTTCGCTGTTCCACCGGTGACCGCATCAGATGAGACCACATATATGAACGCGGGCTTCTCAGCATCGAACGCTCGGATGCGGTCCTCATCGGTGCGTGAAGTAATAAGGAATACCGGCCTAATTCCGTGTCGTTCATAGAGTTGTTGATACCGAGCGAGGTACTCCTCAAAGGGCATATCAGGGAGGATCAGTCCATCAACGCCGCACTGAGCGGCCTTTTCAAAAAATCGCTCGCGTCCGTACCGTTCGATCGGATTGAGGCTTCCCATGAGGAGCACCGGAACCCTTATCTCGCCCGTTCGAAGACTCTCTAGTTGCTCAAAGAGCTTCGCGACCGTCATGCCATTTCCAAGGGATATGTGATTACTTGCTTGGATTGTGGGGCCGTCCGCTACCGGATCAGAGAAGGGAAAGCCGATCTCGACCATATCCACCTCACTCGCCTGCAGCGCTGATATGATCGGCAAGGTGTCATCAAGTCTCGGATACCCAGCGGTGTAGAACACCGTCAACACGTTCCTCTGCGGCAGTTGTTCAAATCGACTACACGTCATCGCTTATCCTCTCACCAAATGCTTCAAGATAGGTTCCCATGTCCTTATCGCCCCGTCCCGAGATAACCACGACAACGCGGTCACTCGGTACGAACGACATCTTGGAAAGGTGCGCAACCGCGTGCGCGGTTTCAAGAGCAGGGATGATCCCCTCCCTTCGAGCGAGTATCTTTGCTCCTCGCAGCGCGTCCTCATCGGTGGCTTGTACGTAGTGCACCCGCCCAGAGACGTGCAGGTGCGCGTGCTGTGGACCAATGCCAGGGTAATCAAGCCCCGCTGAGATGGAGTGCGCCTCTTCGACCTGTCCATCATCGGTCTGCATAAAGAGGGTACGGCTGCCATGCAGTATGCCTTCCCGTCCCAGCGCGATAGTGGCGGCGGAGCGACCGCTCGATACGCCGTGTCCGGCTGCTTCCACCCCGATAAGCTCTACTGAGGGCTCCTCGACAAAGTGAAAGAAGCCACCCATGGCGTTACTTCCACCCCCGACACATGCGATCACGTGGGTCGGAAGCTTTCCATCTCGCGCCAGACATTGTTCTTTGATCTCGGCGCTGATAACGGACTGAAAGCGGGCCACCATATCAGGGAAGGGGTGAGGGCCCACCACCGAACCGATAATATAGTGGGTGTCGTGGGGGTTTGCGATCCAATCACGCATCGCCTCATTGGTCGCGTCCTTCAGGGTCTTGCTTCCACTTGAAACGCTTCGAACCTCAGCGCCGAGAAGCCGCATACGGCCAACGTTGAGCGCTTGTCTTTTGATATCAACCTCACCCATGTACACAACGCACGGCATCCCCATCAGAGCGCATACGGTCGCGGTGGCGACACCGTGCTGACCAGCGCCCGTCTCCGCGATGATGCGCTTCTTACCGAGGCGCTTGGCGAGAAGGATCTGCCCGATCGTGTTGTTTATCTTGTGAGCTCCGGTGTGTAAGAGATCCTCTCGCTTGAGAAGTACCGTGCAACCGTGCTCCTTCGAGAGGCGCTCCGCGTGAAAGAGGGGGGTGGGACGCCCTGCGTAGTCCTTCAGGAGCGCGTCGAACTCCTTTTGAAACCGAGGGTCGGAGGTTATCTCTACGTATCCCTCCTGGAGCTCTTTGACGTTTGGATAGAGCATCTCGGGAACGTAGGCGCCCCCGAAGTCTCCGAAAAATCCCTGTTCATTCACTTCTAGTTTCATATCGTTACCCTCGTTAGCGCCTCTCTGATCTCTTCAACGTTCTTGATCCCGGGAGATGTTTCAAATTTAGAATTGATATCAATTCCGATACAGGCTGGATGTCTCCGTGCTGCCGCTGCTGCCTCTACAATGTTAGCGAGTGAGATACCCCCAGCTAGGAGAAACGGAGCGGTTGCTGTATACGCCGCAAGCCATGACCACTCAAACGGAGAGCCTGTCCCGCCAGCGCCACTATCGAGGAGGTAGAGGTCGGGACATTCGCGATGCGCAGAGACCGATGAGATATCCTCCTGCGAGGTTACCTTAATCGCTTTGATGATAAGAAGAGAGGGTAGCCGTTTGCGCAGCTCTCGAACGTACGCGTCATCTTCATCCCCGTGAAGCTGCGCAGCGCCACATCCGTTGCGCGCAACGATTTCGCACAGCTGGTCAAGGGGAGCGTCACGGAAAACCCCTACCCTTGTCACTGATGGAGGAAGTAGGCCTACCTCAGGAGGTAGCGTATCGCCGATATAACGAGGAGAGGAGGGGACGAAGATAAACCCCATGTAGTCGGGCATAAGCGCACCAACCGCGCTTATGTTAGCGCCGTCCCTCATGCCACACACTTTGACCCGCAACCGCTTCATCTTACCCTTCGAGAGACCGTACCTGTTCGATCAGCTTTCGGCAGGCAGCCTCAGGCTTCGAGGTTTTCATAAAAGTTTCGCCGATCAGGAATCCCTGGTACCCGAGCTTCTTAAGACGGACTATCGTCTCCGCATCTGAGATTCCGCTCTCCGTTATCTTGATAAGGTGGGAGGGGATCTTATCCACGAGGGCTTCGGATATCTCTGTTGAGACGGTAAAGGTCGTTAGGTCTCTATTATTGACCCCGAGAAGATCGACCCCCTCGCACAGATGGGTGTCGATCTCACGCTCGTTGTGCACCTCAAGAAGAACCTCCATCCCGAGGGATTTCGCGAGCGCAGCGAGCTCTTTGGTGAGCTCAGGCGATATCGCTGCGGCGATGAGAAGGATCACGTCTGCCCCGATCGATTTTGCCTCAAGGACCTGATACGGATCGACCATGAAGTCTTTGCGCAGGATAGGACAGAAATTGAACTTGCGCCCCGTGCTCAGGTCTTCGTTCTTTCCTCCAAAGAATTTCGTGTCGGTAAGGATGGAGAGCGCGGAGGCCCCAGCTTGCATATAACCCAATGAGAGCTGCTCAACGGAGATATACTTGTTGATGGTTCCCTTTGAAGGTGATCGGCGCTTAATCTCAGCGATGACACCGATCATTTCGGGGCGTTGGAGATATTTTCGAAGGGAGACCGGTGTTGAGTTGAAGTAGATGCTCTTTTCAAGGAGCTTCACCGGATGGAGCTCCTTACGTTCAGCGACTTCGACCCGTTTGTGTTCAGTTATCTCTGCTAAAATGTTTTTCATACCGACGTAGCGCTCCTTTCAAGAATAGTTGCGGCATCACCTGATGTTATGATCGAATGTGCTCTCTGAACGTGCTCAGCGAGGGTTCCCGAGCCTTCTTTAGTCCACATCGTGAGCCCCGCGCTGGCCGCGACGACCTTGTGCTGCGCAGCGGTGCCTTTTCCGTTTAGGATCGCTTGCACTATCTGAGCAGATTGCTCGACAGAGTTGCCGGCCGCCAAATCACAAGCCCGAACGGCGGAGCATCCAAAATCGGTTGGCGCAAGCTCGTGACACCCTCGATCGGTCCTCACGATGACCGGCGCTGTGAGCGTAACCTCGTCATAGCCGTCCGTCGTATGAATCGTAGCAAAGCGCTTGCCCTGACGTCCCAAAAGATAGCCGTAGGAGCGTTGTAGCTCCCGGCTATAGACACCGTTCATCTGAAACGATGGGCGGGCTGGATTGACGAGGGGCCCAAGCATATTGAATACAGTACGGAACCCGAGCTCCTTTCGAACACCAGCAACTCTCTTCATCGCGGGGTGAAAGAGGGGAGCGTGAAGGAAGCAAACTCCCGAATCAGTGAGGCTCCTTCGAAGTTTCTCCTGGTCGTTCGTTAAGGTGATCCCTAAACCCTCAAGGACGTTTGAGCTTCCACACGATGAGGACACGGCGTAGTTGCCGTGCTTCGCGACCTTATATCCAGCCGCTGCAAGTACGAACGCTGTCGCGGTTGAGATATTAAACGTTCCCTTTCCATCTCCCCCCGTTCCGCATACGTCGATCAGATCGCTCTCTCCAAGCTGGGCCGGGAGTGCGAGGTCGAGCAGCGCGGCAGCGAACCCCTCCAACTCATCCACGGAAACTCCATGAATGCTTAGCGCGGTGAGGAGGGCCGCCACTTGAGCACCGTTAATCGGCTCCTTGAGGGCGGCGAGCATGAGCGCTCGCGCCTCTTCGGAGGAGAGCTTTTCGCCCCTTAACGTCCTTTCAAGCTGCTCGTTCATGATTGATCCAATTCTCAAGCATCCCGCGACCGTGTTCGGTCAAGATCGACTCAGGATGAAACTGTACACCACGAACATCGAAGCGGGTATGGCGGAGCGCCATAATACTTCCGCCCTCGTCGGTTGCGGTTACCTCAAGCTCTCCCGGTAGCCCCTCGTTCTGCACTACCCACGAGTGGTAGCGCCCAACTGAGAAACGTTTGGGAAGTCCCGCAAAGAGGGGCTCAGCAGGGTCCGTTACCTCTAGCGGCGTCGCCTTCCCGTGTATCGGAGCCTGAATGTTCAAAAGTGTCCCTCCAAAGATCTCACCGATACACTGATGTCCTAGGCAAACGCCAAGGATACTCTTGGTCTCAGCGAAGGTGCGTACGATCTCGGGCATACGCCCCGCCTCCGATGGGATTCCCGGCCCCGGCGAGAGGACTATCTTTTCGAAGGGAACCACATCATCCAAGGTTAGTTGGTCGTTTCGTTGTACAACCACGGACACACCATCGAAGGTCTCGAGCATGTGCACAAGGTTGTAGGTAAATGAATCGTAGTTGTCGATCATGAGAATCTTCATGCGCCCTCCGAGATCTCTTCAGCACGTTTAATGGCGAGGCGAAGGGCGCGAAGCTTCGCGTGAACCTCCTCTACCTCCGTTTCAGGGACGGAGTCGTGAACCACCCCCATTCCCGCTTGATAGATAAGTTGGTTGTCCTTGCTCAGGAACGACCGGATCATGATCGCAAGCACCGCGTCACCGTTGAATCCGAAGAAGCCCACACACCCTCCGTAGTGGCCACGCCGGTGCGGCTCGTTCTGATCGAGGATCTGCATTGCTCGATACTTAGGAGCTCCAGACAACGTTCCGGCGGGAAAGGTGTCGCTCATGATCTGCGGGGCGAGCCCGTCCGCGGGAAGGGTGCCCTCGACCTTAGATACGAGGTGGATCACGTGCGAGAAGTACTGAACGTCCCGAAACTCACTCACATGCACATGTTTGCAATGTCTGCTCAGGTCGTTTCGAGCAAGATCCACGAGCATGCAGTGCTCAGCGTTCTCCTTTGGATCCTCAAGGAGTCGCTCAACTTTTTCTCGGTCTTGCGTATCGTCCCCGGTCCGGAACGTTGTTCCCGCGATCGGATAGATGCCGGCTTTTCGGTTCTGCACCACGATCTGCGCTTCAGGTGAGGAACCGAAGAGTCGGTATCCCCCGTAATCACAGTAAAAGAGATACGGCGATCTATTGATGACCCGGAGCGCTCGATACACCTGAAAGTCATCCCCCTCAAACGATTGCGTGTATCGGCGAGAGGGAACGATCTGAAACACATCTCCCCGAGCGATATGACGCTTGCAGGTATGGATCAGGTTGAGGAACTGCTCCTCACTTTGTTCCGATCGCTCACCGCCGACCGCTTTGAACGAATGGGTGCGGGGTTGTGACGAAAACGCTCGTCGCAGAAGCTCCGCTGCGCCGTCGTCCTGTTGAGCACCCTCGACACGGTTTTCAAGGAGGTACGCCTCGCTCTTAAAGGGATTAAAGGCGAGAACGTATCGATACGCGATGAAGCGTGCTTCGGGAAAGGAGACCCGAGGATCTCGTGGCTTCGTGAACTTCAGGCTCTCCATGTATTCGATCGAGTCCCATGAGGAGTATCCGAAGATACCGTTTACGACACCCTTGGGGAGGGTCTCGGAATCGATCTGAAAGGAACGTAAGAACGAGGAGATCTCCTCCGCGAATCCGGTGGCTGAAGCGATAGGTCGTGGCTCATCGCTCACCCCCGAGAACGAGCGCAGTACCATTCCGTTATCGATTCGTAGCTCCGCGATCGGCTCGCAACAGATGAAGGATCGGCTATCCTGTGCGGTGTGGTAGTCGGAGCCTTCGAGAAGGATCGTCTTATCGTAGTGGTCGCGGAGGCGTAGGTACGCCGCGACGGGTGAGGTGAGGTCAGAGATAGTGGTGAGGCAGGTGGTTCGTATCTTCATTGTAAATCCACGAAAGAACCCTAAAGGCTCGTTGGTGTTTTGTGCAGCGATGTGGGCAGGGGTGTATTGTGGGCTCAAGCCCAGATGGTCCAGAGAGCGGACGAAGCCGATGGAGTAGATATCTTCAGCATAAAGATAGGTTATTCGTGTGACCGAACGAGGTCAAGCGAAAAGTCCCTGTCGGAGTCGTTCTCTGATGAGGTGGCTGCGCCGGCTCATTCGAGGGGTTATCCCTCCAGAGGGTCAGGAGATGGGTTTTAAATCGCTGAGTAATCGAGGCAAAACAACGAATTGGCGCTGTTTTGCCTCAGTTCCTTAGGACTAATTCCGCGGAAGTCTGTGCTCAAAGTATTGACCATCGCGAGCTTCGAAGATTCGCAAGGTGGTCGTAAGATTCCAATGCCTGTTAAGCTCTCGCTCCGCTTTCGGCGCTGATCTCTCAAGAACGATGACGTCCTCGAGCCAGCCGGCGCTATCAAGGTCAAACTGATAGCCTTGCGCGACCCTCTCCCTCTCTTCGTGTCGGGTCTGCTCACGTACATGAACATGGTGCGGAAATTTAAACTTCTCAGTCAGTCCACAATCCTCAAGAACGCGACGCATCTTATCAAATCCAACGTGTGCGTTCGCGTGACCCGTTGAAGCGAGCGCGTTCTCTACCGCGAGGCGGGTCAGAAATCGTGAAAGGCCCGTGTTTTTGAAAGGAGTAAGTAAGATGTGGTCGAGCTTCGTCACATCGGTCTGAACGTAGAACCTCTGATCGGGTTTCGAGAACCCCGCCTCCTCGTTATGGGCGGGAAGGACAACGATCTTTTTGTCGAAGTCCGCGAAGCGCACGACGTAGGGCTTATCGTTGTGCGTGAAGGCGGTGATAAACGACCCGCGCTCCGGTACTACCACAGGAGTGGTGACATCTGCGTGCGCAAGGTGAGCGGTAACCTGCGGATGCCGTCCCTCATCGAATGAGAGGGAGGCCATCTGAACACCAAGCTTCAGGTCTGGGACCTGGAACGTCGTGCGCGACATCGCTGCGCCACGTAGGGCGTCCAGGTGTATCGGCGATGGAGGGCTTTGCCTGAGCATTACTGGTTAAATGCAGTTTGGTGGCGAAGAGATGCCAGGATTTCGTAGGGCGGGCCTTGTTTCAGGGGGTTAGGTGACTATCCCCGAGAGCCAACGTTTGGTTTAACGGGGACCGTGCTGTTTTGCATACGGTGGGGGCTTATCCCTTTGCCATCGTTCGCAACTGCCCCAAAAGCGATTGCAGTAACGCCCGTTGGGGCTTCCACATCGTCTCTACACGGATGAGGTTGCCATCTTCGAGCTCCCACTGTCGTTGATCCGGGGCGATCGAGGCTATCAACTCCTCAAGGGGTTTCATCGAGTTGAGCTCATACGGATACCGATCCTCTACCTCCCGAACGACCTCCGAAAACGGTATGCCGGCCGCGAGTCGATTCTTGGTAAATGCGCTCGTCTTGAGGGCGTCGTCGATCCGTTGCTCCGTTCGCTTCAATGCTCGTTCGACTCGCGCAATTTCGTGCGCGAGGAGGGTATCTACATCAAGAAGCGACGCGAGCTCGACCCGCAATGAGTGTGGAAAATGCGCCCCTTCACGCTCAACAAGCCCCTCAAGTCGTGGTCGATAGCTCTTCACGAAGCAGATGCGAAAGAGCGCCGTCGAGGGGTGAAAGACGTTCTTCGAACCTATAATACGGTTCAGCAGTTCAAGGAGGCCAAGGCGGGTGAGGCGAAAGATCGGCGTGCTCTTTTTTGCTACCCGCTTTGCGAAACCGTTCTCGGTGAGCGTTGAAAGAAATCGTGCGAGCTGGGTGTTCTGCAGCGAGTGTGTCGCTGCTTCGACATCCTCTGACCAATTCAGAAAGAGCTCAACGAAGAACTTGACGTCGCGTAATCGAAACCCCTCTTCAAAGAAGCTGGCGTGCGCGGCGAGGGTGGCGCTCGCCATGAATATCTCAAGTCGGTCGACGGTGGAGCGGAGGGTCATGGGTACAGTGTAACAAAGGCCTGCTGGCTTATATAGTATATTCTAATAGCTTATTACAGCCAGTTAGTGGTGCTGTGAGACTCTTGCGTTACAATGTAACACCATGCTTGGCCGTTTTGGCCCGTTTCTCTTGATACCATTGGTGAAGATAACAACTTCCCTTTTGAAGGAGGAACTATGAATAGCTTACGACGATTGACCGCCAGCATTTTCTCAAGCTTTGAGGGGGTGATCGGGCAACTTGAAAATCACGAAGCTCTCGTGACCACCGCCATTCGTGAAGCGGAGCACGCAGCTGGTCGAGCGAAAGCACAGCTCGCCAGGGTGCAGAAGGATGGTATCGCGATGCGCAAGCGGGTGGAGGGGCTCCGCGAGGAGGCCTCGACCTGGGAGGAGCGCGCCAAGCGTATCGCCGCCCAGGATCAAGCCAAGGCGCTTGAGTGTGTTCGGCGTAGGCAGCGGCATCTCGCAGAGGCCGCCAAGATCGAGGAGCAAGCGATCGGACACGTAAAGCTTGAACGCCAACTCAACGCCGACCTCGCCGTTGTTCAGGAGAAGTTGAGCGCACTGCGAACTCAACGAAACATCATGCGTACCCGGGAATCTCGAGCTGAGGCGCTACGTGTTGTTCACAGCGTTGACTCATCAACGATTGGTGAGATCGACGATATCTTTGATCGCTGGGAAGCTCGTATCAGTGCGTGTGAGCTTCACGTCGAGTGCTCGGTGTCGAGTGATGTGGATGAACTCGCCCAGGAGTTTTCGTCGAAGGAGGAGGAGGGTGAGCTGCAAGCCATTCTCGCAACTCTTGTCTCAGAGAAAAAGTAACAAAACGCGACTACCAAAAATGGAGATGTATATGAAGAGTAACGGACTACCTGAGCTTCGAGAGATCGATGAGGCACTGGCCGCGGATATCGCGAGTCGGGAGAAGCGAAATGAGGAGCGACTCGCCGCGGTTGCCCGCGAGCGCGACAGGGTCTCGCGTATCGGAATGGCCCTGCGATTCGTCGGTATCTCGGTCCTTTTTGCGGCTACCGGATCCTTTATGTTTCAGCGTTGGGGGGATATGACCCACCTCGCGCGATACCTCTCGTTTCTTGTCTTCACGGCGGGTGTGTGTGGAGCTGGACTCCTGTGCGGGTTGAAGATAGGGGAAAATAAGGGAGCTCGAACGCTGTTGGGAGTAGTTGTGACGCTGATACCGGTTCACGCCGCGCAGCTTGGAGCGATCCTCTTCTCGCGATTCGGCAGCCCATCGATACACCCAGCGAGCTATCCGAGCGCGCTCTACTGGCACGTTTCTTCGCTCTCCGACGCGCTCATCGCGGTGGGGGTAGGTGTGGTGACCCTCGTGCCGATGGCGTTTATGGCGTACTCGGTGCTGGCTCGTTCACATGCTCGGCAGCTCCTCATGCTTGGAT
>Ga0214921_10011117_pt1 | contig 10996 bp, 9 predicted proteins | sample LL1505_MetaG_FD_177992 | JGI IMG/M metagenome (GOLD analysis project Ga0214921, IMG submission 177992) | Freshwater microbial communities from Lake Lanier, Atlanta, Georgia, United States - LL-1505 | ecosystem: Environmental > Aquatic > Freshwater > Lake | place: USA: Georgia | collected 2015-05-28
ATTATATTAACTTTGAATTTCAACTATTTCTCTTTGATAAATACTTGAATGCATTCATTATATTAACTTTGAATTTCAACTATTTCTCTTTGATAAATACTTGAATGCATTCATTATATTAACTTTGAATTTCAACTATTTCTCTTTGATAAATACTTGAATGCATTCATTATATTAACTTTGCCCATTCCATACGTAGCTCTAGATAGTCTTACTATTTCAGGTGGATATTTATTGGTAAACTCTTCTGCAGTGATATCTTCTAAAGATATAGGGTATCTTCGTTCTTCTTCTGATTTAATCATTATTGGTGTTGCTGATAATAACATTGCATCTGCTATTTCTGATATATCTTTATTAGGAAAATTACTTTTTAGTACAGCAGCTATTCCACTTATAAATGGTGAAGAAAACGATGTACCAGAAGCGATAGCAAATTTGTTAGGTTCCTTATTTTGATTATTTTGTTTATTTTTTCCTCCTTTAGAGCTAGAATCTCTTGTATTAAAATAAGGATTAAATCTTATATCTTCATCTCCCATATCTACATAATCATTTATATCATCAGATATTTCATTATATAATTCAGGTGCATCTTTAAAACAATGAATAGATTTAATATATGTACCTGGTGCACATAATGATCTTTCATATAAATCAGGATTATCACCAGGTTGATTAGATGAAAAATGAATATTTACTCCATCTAATGTTATATTAATAGCAAATATATAATATTTTCTATATATAGGATTTTTAGCTATAGATTTTTCATAATACATTCCACAACCTTGTATATCTAGTGATTCATTACCTGCAGCATGAACTACTAATTTTTTTTTATCTAATAATTGTAAAAATTCATAAAAATAATATACTGAAAAAGGTATTTTATTTTTCTTATCTTCATTAGTAAAATCTCTCCATTCATTTGGATAACAATTTAAATGTGTACCAAAAGAACAATTAACTATACAACCTTTAAATCCTTTCCAATATAAATTAAATACACTTTCATCTAAATCTTTTTTATTTTTTGAATAAACATTCATCATATATTCACAATTTTCCATAGTATGTAATTGCATCATTTTATCATTCATAACTAATTTAGTAAATTTATCCATTATTTTATCTACATGAGGTCTATATGAAATCATATCCATTAATTCTATTTTAGTATTTTTAGCAACACCATAAGTATTATCACATATTAATCCTGTTACAAAACAACCATGTTTTTCAAGAAAACTACCTGGATTAGTTTTTGGATTTTCTTTTATTAGATTAGAATGAATAACATTCTTTTTAGCACGTTCATCAGTCATATCAGTTAATAATTTACCGAAAAAATCATAAACTGTAACTATTACATTATCTCCTAATTTAATATTATTATTTGAATTAGAAAATTCTATAAATTCATCTACTTTCATTATACTTAATTGATTATTAAAATTTCCTATTTTCATTGTACATTTAGGAATAATATATTCTTTAATTATAGATAATTTATTTAATGAATTAGTTAGTCTATATTCATGTTTAATATTGTCAATCATTAATTCTGTTTTATTCATTGTAACCATATTATAAGATATTTTATTTTTAAGTTTATTAACTTCTATAATATCATATTTTTTTTTCATTAATTCTTTATTTAACATTATTTGTTGGTTTATATATACATTCTTAAAATACATAAATCTATCCCATAATATATCTAATTGTGATTCTAACATTCTTAATTTTTTCATAAAATTTATTTCTTCCATAGTAAAGTTCATTTTTAAATCTTCATCATTAAGAATACTGAATGTTTTTGAATAAATACCCAAACCTATTTCATTAACTATTCTGTGATCTATAAAAAATAATTCTTTAGTTAATTTAAATTTAGATGCTACTAATCCATGTTCTATTTCTCTATATTGATAAATATCACGCATTAACATACTCATTTCTTTCTTTTTTTGGTTATTTAAATCTTTAGTAAAAACACCTCTACATAATTCATCAATATCTTTAATCTGTCTATTAAGTAATGATGTATTATTACTTGTAAAATTTACTATTTCATTTTTCATATCAAAATCTACTAATTTATAATATCTATTATTAGCATGTATATCACTAACTGTTTCTTTAAGTTTATTATCTGTTTCCATGAGATCTTTTGTATATGTATATAATTTAATGTATATTATAAAAAAATGAATATTAATATAATAACTTTAACAATAATGCCTAAAACTGCTTGTGTAGTTGCTAGGGTGTTTACTCGCAATATTTCAAAAAATCCATCAATCAAAGAAGCAACAAATCTTCTTGAAGATTTGAATGATATTTTCATTGATTATTCAGCTTGGCTTGCCATAAGCGTAAAAAAAGCATACATTGATGTTTCAGTGAAAACACACAATGAATTGATGAAAATCAACAAACATGTCACAAAACTTATTTCCGAAATCAAGACAAAACACAAGACCACCAATTTTGTCGAAGATCAAATCATAATCCAAAATGTCATCGAAATTCACAAGAAGTTCTTCATTGTGTTTGATCAATTCTCAAAAATGAGATACGAAAGATCCGCAATTGAAAGTGTGTTGGAAATGTTTGTGTTCAGATTTCAACCACACAATCTGAACAAAGATTTGAATGATTTCATCACGGTCAACTTTGACCGTATCAAGAGACGATATATCAATAATCTCTCCCGCAAGATGAACAGAATGAGAGAAGTGATGACAAAGAATCAAATCGATCAAATTGATGAACGTTTGATTCAAACACTTTTCAAATTCAAAGAGATTTATATTTCCAAACAAGATAAATTTTATCTTGAAAAGGATCCTGTTCTTGACATGATGTCAAATTTCATCATTGAGTCAATCATTGGATCATCCACAGAGTCATCAAAAACTGAATCAAAAGCAAAAGCCAAAAGAGGAACAAAAAAGAAGGTATATGTTTCTCACAACAAATTTGTGAAAATGATCTAAACAACTCTCAAATATTTCTCAATAGAGAATCATTATTTGTTTTTTTTATATTTCAAATAATAATTTTATTAATAATAATGGATGATAAATATAATAATAATATGAAAGATTGTATAAAAAATAATTTAATGGATAAAAAGATTGACAATAATAAATCTTATATAATTAAAAATAAAAAACATTTTAAACAATTTAAATTTGATAAAAATATAGTTATAATAAGTAATTATGTAGTTAAATCTTGTTTATGAATTATTAATTATTGATTATAAATTGAACTATTGATCATTATAATAAATATGGGTTGTGATTATTATGTTATAAAATCTTTAATAATTTATTATGATAATATTTTTTATAAATGTGTAACTTTTGAAAAGAATGAATGTTATTATCATTTTGAAACCGAAAATGGTTATATGAATAAAGAAGAATTTGATTCTTATAAAAAACAATGTTTAACATCAGATAAAGATGTCATAATTTATATTAACAATAAATTTAATGATCCTCTATTTGAAACATTATATAAAAAATATATAGATAATGAATTAAATATTAATTTTATACCATGGAATAGAGTTACAAAGATATTAAAAGGAGAATATAGATATGAAAGAATATAAAATAATATTATTTTTTTTTGAATAAAAAAAATGAATCATATGAATAATATAATAACTATAACTTAATGAAGCAGTTTTCTGAAATACCTTTGATTCCCAAAGATTATGGAAATATACAAATTCATGAAAAAGTACAAAAAACAATAAATGATAGATTATACACCCTATCTAAATCAATAAATAACTCACCTCTATCAAGAGAACCTATAGTACAAACAAACTATTATAGTAAATTAAATAGAATATTATTAGATGGACTTATGAGTACTAAATTTCATTTAGATAGATTAGATGTAAAAAATATCAAATATATACCTATATGTAATGAATACAATAAAAATCTAAATTCTATACTTAGAACATTGATTATTGAAGAACAGAAATATATATGTCATAATGGGAAAAATATTCACACAATATTAATAACTAATATATATACTGAATTAGATATAGAAATTAGTAAAGGATTAATAGATAGACATACTGAACTATTTAATGATGATTTATTTATTAAACTTAGAAAAAGTATTGATAAATTTCGTCATAAAGGTAATAGAAGTCATAAAGAATATTTAGCTTACTTAGACACTTTATACTTATACTGGCAATCAAGAAAAGATTTAACAAGAGTTTTAGTATGCTCTAGAATATAAGTTATTATTTTTTTGATCATTTTTAATAGAAATAATTATAAATCACCAAACATGCACACTACAATAATAAATAATGTAATTTACTCAATTGATATGATGGTTGCTTATATTAACATAATGAAACCAGATATAATAGAAGTTAATGTTAAAGATTATAAGTCTGCTCTAGAAAATAAATGTTGGGGTAAAGTAAATATAGATAAGATCAAATTAGATCAAGAAAAACCAAAAGAAAAGAAAGAGAAGTATATTTATAAATTACCTCCTATATTACTTAAAAAGAAAAAGAAGAAATTAAAACCTGTACCAAAAGATACTGGTAAATATAGTGCTATTGATGTACTTGAAAATAAAGATAAATATAAGAAAGATTATGAAATGATTAAAGAATCTAAACTTAATTATCCTATTATAATTTATAAATCTAAAGTAATTGATGGTATTCACAGATTAGCTAAAGCATATATGAAAGGAATTAAAAAAATAAAAGCAATAAAACTAAATGATCAAATAATGAAAACATTTATACTAGATAAAAAAGGTAATTATCAAAAAGCATTATCACATAATATTCATACATTAATTAATATGTTCTATGACTCACATATAAAACCATTTGTTGCAGTTCAATTACCTCTATCAAACAAATACAAATATGGATTATTAACTAAAAAAGCACTATCTCAACATGCACTTAAAATCTACAAAAAACATCGAGCAAAATACTGATTATTTTTCCTATAAAAAAAAGATGGTGATTTGATGATTGTTAGAAGAATATAAAATTCAACAATTATAGTTTTATAAATTCTGATTTTGTTGATTGTAGTCATATAGATATAATTCTGAGAATTCTGATTTCATAAATTATAATTCACTAAAATTTATACACTAAAATATGTAATCAAAATGAAACATATCATCTTATTTACTGGTTATGCACGATCTGGTAAAGATACATCTGCAGATTTTTTATCTGAACATGGATTTATTAAATTAGCTATAGCAAGTAAACTAAAACAAATAATAAATATTATGTTTAACATTAACTGTGAAGAAATAGAGAAACAAGATAAACAAAATATACCAATGGATGAACTCAATGGATTAACATTGAGACAAACTAAACAATTAATAGGTACAGAATTACTACAACACAATCTATCAACAATCATGCCTAACTTAGGAAGAAATTACCACATTAAACAATTAGTTGATTACATCAACAAAACATTTATTGAAAGAATCTGTATTTGTGATTTAAGATTTCCTCATGAATTAGATTACATAAACAAACACATAATCGATGCCAAAATAACCACAATAAGAATAATTAGACCATCTCTTAATATAAACACTGAAGTTTATAAACACTCATCAGAAAATAGTATCAAAGAGATCAAGACAGATTTCACCATAATCAATGAAGACCTACAAAAACTAAAAATAGATATAATAAACATAATGACTCAAATCAAAAAGAAATATGAATAATATGCTTAAAATTTTCTATAATATTAGACGAAAAAATCATAACTTAGAGAAGTGTAGATTAAATCTGAGAATCAGTTATTAGAGTTAATTTTTTTTTGTTAGTTTATAAATGATAATTATGTGAGTTAGTTTATAAATTCTAATTTTATAATTGAGTTCATCTGAGTTAGATTTAGAGAATCAATATAAGTTAATTATCTCATATAAATAACCAAAAAAAATATAAATTTCTCAGAGTTCAGAAACTCCTTTAAGAAACATTGTATGTGTTAATCCTTGATGTTGAGCAATATTTGATTTGCTTATTTTGTAAATATATCTTGATGGTTTTAGATATTTTTTATGAATATCGTATCCAAATCTTCGAACATCTAAAACGCTTTTCCTATTTGGTATACGTCTATTCATTCTCAAAGTAAATAGATCTCCATCTCGATAATTTAATCCAACAAGTTCTGTTATTTTAGATATTTTGATATAATATTCTAATCTGTCACGTTTCATTGGTGTTTTACATTTGTAAAGTCCAATATTTCTCAATTCAGGCATTTCACCATTGGTTGAAATGATCTTTTTAAGAATATTATGAGGAGTATAATTATCATATGTTTTATTTTCGTATTCCATCAATTCTTCCGTTTCATAAATTAATCTAGTTTCAACTAAACTAGGTAATGCAAACTCTGGAATTGTTTCTTGCATACAATTTTCAGGCAACCACCATCTACCTGGTATATCAGATAATTTGATATTTGACCATGATACTTTCAAATGATCCTTCATATTTCCCGTTAAACTACAAATCATTAATGAATTAAACAACATTCTGAAATTCACAAATGAAGTAGTATTAACTACATCTGTATGTGCTTTAGATAATTGATATTGTGTGATATCAAATTGTCTATGGTATTTACGTTCATCATTTATTTTTTTAACTTGTTCATTGAGTAAATCAAATGATTTGATATAACCTTTCGGAAAATTATCAATACTGTAAAGTTTTTCATCAAACCATATTCCCGGATATCTATGTAAAGCATTTGTTCCATTGAAGATAGTCTCACGTAAACTTTGTCCATCCATTTTTTTCTTGGTCTCTTGTGCAAATTTTTCACAAGTCTCAATATATTCTCGTTCTTCATCATTGATTTCCATCATTTCATTTTGATATTCATCACTCATGAATAAATCACTTAAATTATAATCAATACTTTTATTAATAAACTTAGATGATTTTATAACCCTACGTTTATCAAAGAATTTTCGTACAGATTTAATAACTCTTTTATTATTAATTAATATGATATCTTTTGGTAATACAATTTCATCAATAGGGTCAACCATAAATTTATAATTAGCAATCATAATATATGAGTATTCAGTTAAAGTAAATAATTTACTCAAATCTGGATGTAATATATATGTAAATATCATTGTGAATGGAGAATTTAACCAATCAAAATCAGATATTTTTGATTGAGATATTTCTGCTTGAATACGTATTTCTTCTGGATTTTCTGAAACATCAACTCCATCTATGACAGAGCATCTATGTTTTGCTATTTCTGCTATCCATCTAGCTTGATGTGGAATACATAACTTTTCAAAATCTCTCTTACCTAATGGATCTATATCGATTGGATATTTACCAGTATTATTATATAAATAATCATAGTAATGAGAAGCTGTATATATATCAGTATTTGATTTTTTGATCACATCATCAATTGTTAACTGATTCTCCTTTTCTATAGGAGTAGAGTTTTCTAGATCGATTGTATAATCTTGATATTCATCAAATTTATTGGAATTTATTGTATTTGTCTTGATCAATTCACGAACTATTGATTCACTATCATAAGAATTTTTGTATAATAAATAAGAAGATTCTTCTCTAGATACAATAATACTCTTTAATGATTTTGATCCAATCAAGAACATCGGGATGATATATTTACCATTATCCTTTATATAATATCTAAATATTTTATTTGTTATATCTTCTCCAAGACCACTAGAAAAGTGACCATGCTTACGTTTATGTTGGTGTTCTTTGAGTATTTCAAAGAAATCTTTAGTTGAATCTAATTCAGGAATAATTTGATCTCCTTTATTTATACACTCTTTTATGATATAATCAAATGATTCCATTGTTGATTTATAATTCTCAAATAATTGAGTACTCCCTGTTATGTCTAAAACTTTATCAAATGTTTTGTCTACAAATATTTTGACACATAAATCAACTGCAATGTTGATTCTGATCAATACCTTTAATTGCTCAATAAAATGACCTTTTGGACCAGGATAGTCTAATTCTTCTGCAGTGAAGTCACTTGCTTCTTTCAAGACATAATTCTTTAAATCTTCATGCAACATATAGTGACTTTTGAAGTCAATCATTCTCAAAGTTTCTCTTCTAAGATCTCTGATATTGCCGTGAACTAGCATAAGGGAGTTAATATGTAAAGCTAATATTGAATCTATACTATTATATTTCAATTTTATTAAGCTAATAATTTAAGATCTTTTCTAACTCCAATAACCTTATTTTTAGATATTTCAACTAATACTGATTTATTAAAAGTTAATTTACCTCTTAATATAGATTCTTTGAATATATTTACGATATCTATACAAAAATCTATATTATTAACATTTTGATATAGATTATTGATTACAGTTATAGGTAATCTATATTCTATCTTATATCCTCTTATAAATCCATTAGAAATTAGATTCATATAATCTCTAGTATGACTAGCTCTAAATAATGCTAAAATATCCTTATCTGTTAGTTTATAATTAGTAGTTTTAAGTATCCTATAAAATTTAGATTTTATTATATTTCTTATTTTGATGTTAGATTTAAGATACATTGTATCTATAGTATGTAAATCACGATCCATAAATATATTAATATTATATATTTTATGAGTTATTATATCTAATATATCAGTAACATCAGAATTAATATCACTCAATTCATACGAATAATTTTCTAATATTTCAGATACTTTATGATAATGAAAATTATTCAATAAAGTTACTTTAATATTAGGTATACTTTTTTTATATATTTCAGATATTTTTTCATTAGTTAAATTAACAATTTTATCACTAGTAATCCCATCTTTTAATAAATATAATATATTATTATACTCATCTATATTATCTGAAGATGTTTCTTGTAAAAAACTTAATAAATCTGTGTATTCTATATTACATATAATATTATATTTATTAAGATTATTATGTATATATCCATTATCTTTTATTGTTTTAACAATAAATAATAGTTTGTCTAAAATAAGACATAATTCTTTAGTATTTAAATCATTTAATATTCTATCTAATGTATATCCTTCTATAACTTTAAATAATGAAAATGCACACATATTAGATCCAACATATTTATTAAAATTTTGTTTAATATCTGTGTGAAAATATAGATAGTTAGATTTAAGTAATTCAGGAGTTGTTTTATAAACATCATATTTATCTATTACAAATCTCTCTATTTCTATAAATCCTTCTTTACCACTAAAATTAAGAATAGTATCAAAAATAGTATAATCTTTTTTGATTACTTTATGTATTTCTAACATATATCTTTCTCCTTTTTTTAATACTATAAATATAGCTCCAAGCCCACTATCTTTAATTCTATCAAGAAGAATAATATCTTCAAAAAATATTTCTAAATTATCACATGGCATATATTTAGATTTTTTATCTGTTAATATCTCTATCAAATTAATCTTTTTATTATCTATATTATTATTTACAAATGAATCAATATCTTCATCATTTTCGTTCATGATGACTGAAATATCACACATTTTATATTTAATAAAGATAAATTATTGTATTAGTTATGTGTTAATAATAACAAATGAAATATTCTGATTCGAACATTTAAATTTTTATTGATAAAATTATGTGTGGTATCTGGGCATTGATAACTAATGAAGATGTCACTAACTATGATATTAATAATATAAATAAAGATTTTAAGAATAAAAAACTTGCAAATCGTATAATAGATGTTCTTAATAAAGGAAATAATGATAATATAGTAGAAGATAATAATATAATCAGAGATTATTTTAGTGAGAATAAATTCTATGAGTATTTTAGTAAGTCATCTAACAGAGGACCTAATAGTTCTACATTTAAAAAAATACATAAAAATATATACATAGGATTTCATAGATTAAATATAGTTAATGATTCATCTAGTAGTGATCAACCTTTAAAGTATTCAGATGAAAAAAGAGATGTATATCTCATGTGTAATGGTGAGATTTATAATACTAACTTTATTATGAAAAATATGTTAAAAATGGAAAATACTTTACCTGAAGATGTTAAAACAAAATTATCTAATAAATATGATGTAGATGAATATGGTATACTTAAAGATAAAACATTAAGTGATTGTGAAATATTACTTGATTACTATGTTTACTATAAATATTTATATAAACAATATTTTGAATTAGAAATATTTAATGGTGAATATGCATATATTATGATTGATATAGATAAAATTAACAATGAAGTTAAAGTACTTTATGGTAGAGATAAATGTGGTATTCGTCCATTATATATTTATGAATCTAAATCAGCTATATGTTTATCATCTGATATGAAATCTAATATAGGTTTACATTATCTATCAAATGTTAATGGATTAGATATCGATAGTAAATTACTTAATGGAACTATTAGTCAAGTAGGAACTAAACAAAATTCATATTCATTTACAACTAAATTAATTAATGAATCATATAAAAGATTTGTAAGTTTATCAGATAAATCATATGTAGAAATGAAAATGAATAATGAACCATTTGTAAATAATCTATATATGCTTACAAATATGTATAATATAGTACCAGTAACTAATAATTTACACAATATATTAAAATCTATTAATTTAGCATTTTATAATGCAGTATCTATTAGATTAAATACTAATAAAAAAGTAGGATGTTTATTATCTGGTGGCTTAGATAGTTCTTTAGTTGCTTCTATTGCATCTAATATTCTTAAATCACGAGGTCAACAATTATATACATTTAGTATTGGACATGATTCATCAGAAGATGTTAAGTATGCTGCTAAAGTTGCAGAATTTATTGGATCAAAACATACTCATATTAAATTATCTGATCTATTTTATCCTAATGATTCACAAACAACTGGTGAA
>Ga0214921_10011119_pt1 | contig 10995 bp, 10 predicted proteins | sample LL1505_MetaG_FD_177992 | JGI IMG/M metagenome (GOLD analysis project Ga0214921, IMG submission 177992) | Freshwater microbial communities from Lake Lanier, Atlanta, Georgia, United States - LL-1505 | ecosystem: Environmental > Aquatic > Freshwater > Lake | place: USA: Georgia | collected...
CGCTCCACACATGAAAAAGGGAAGCTTCTAGCTTCCCTTTTTTCTCTGTATATGGCGCGATAGCAAAGCGGTTATGCACCGGATTGCAAATCCGTGTAGGTCGGTTCGACTCCGGCTCGCGCCTCCAGTTAAATCAACAACTTAGCCCCGCAAAGGGCCTTTTTTGTGACTGATTCTGACTGCTTGTCCAACACTCTGTTGGACAGAAATTGGACACAATAGGTTACCAGTTTTGCATGTTTGGTCAAGCCGACTGCGTATTGTCTAGGAGGCGCACCATGTCGGTACTGGGATGGAGCAGTGGCAGGACAATCTCCTAGGGTACCCTCCCCCACCAATTTCCCGCTAAACCGACCCCACCGTACCCCCCACCCTTCATCAGCCTTGGAGTCCCAGGTCTGATGCCATCTTTCAATATTACCTTGCGTATGCGGGTCAAGCCCTGCTGCGCAGGTGCAGTTGGTTCAATGAACTACTGCATCTTCGTCTTGAAGGCTAGGCTTCCATTGGCCTCGTGACTCTTTGACCACAATCTTTTGCTTTATTAACCGCTCAACTGTCTTGACGCGATCAACGGCTGCGCTAATAGGCTCGTTACCTTGCGCTTGCGCCAAATACAAAAGCCGAACCAACTTGTCGGCCCATTTGGGCACCTTCCCCGTTTTTTCCCAACGAGCAACGGATTGGCCATCAATGCCCATGAGCTTGCCCAACGCGGGCTGTGAGAGCAACATGCCTGCGCTGCGGATGTAGCGGAACTCTATACCCGTCAATACACCCGCCTTCTTGGTAAGCGCGATGCAAATAGAAGTGGTGAGACCATCAAGGTTATGGAAAGACACGCCCTCACCGTAAGGTGTTTGCTTGATTTCGTAGCCGTTAGCCAGCCACACGTTGCGTAGACCGCCGTCTGTGTAGTGGTACATATCAATCCTTTTTTACATCAATCACTGTTACAACAACCAAATCCGTGGCGGGGTACTCGACATACACAACCACTGCTACTTGAACACCGGCAACATAACGCTGCATCCGGCATTTAACTCCTGAGTGTTTGATATCTGACTCGGGCTTGGGAGCCATGACGCCGTTCCTAAGAACATCCAAGACCATCGGATCATTGACATACCGCTGACGCATTCTTTGACGGGCGTGATCGGTAAAGACCACATGGGCTGAGTCAACTGCGCTTAACTTGATGTGTTTTTCTAGTTGTCGATCTGATGGAGAAGCCACGCTCAGGACCTATCATTTTGATAGGATGGATTATGCAGGCACTTTGAGGCGTTTGTAAAACAATATTTTTAAGGGAGGTCTGCTTACCCAGTATGCGGATGGTGCGCCGCTTAGCCAGTGCTTGATGGGTAAGTGAGCCACGACACAATGCTGAATGCCATAATATGTCAAATATTGCCATATAAAGGATGTCCGCATGACACTCAACGTATCTTTGCCAGCAGAGCTTGAATCACGAGTTCGAGCGCATGTAGCCTCTGGCCTTTATGGCTCGGCCAGTGAAGTCATTCGCGAAGCCTTGCGCCTGTTCGAGGCTTACCAATCAGTACAGCAATCCAGCCTTGCAGCCATCAGAGCCGACATCGCTCAAGGCATGGCAGATGTGAATGCGGTTCACGTCAGCAAAATGGATATGGCCGCCATCAAGTCCAAAGGCCGTGCGCTTAAGAAAACGTCCTGATGGCATCGGTATTCTTTACTCGTAGTGCTCAGACTGACCTTCTGGAAGCGTGGTCGTTTATTTCGGAGCAAAGTTTCGAGGCTGCTGACCATGTCATGGATGTCATCGAGAAAGAAGCCCAGACACTGGCCTTGCAGCCCTTGATGGGTAGAGCGCGCCCCGAGCTAAGCGCCGGCATCAGGTGCTGGCCGACATCTACCTCGTACAACCTGTACTACTTGCCTTCAGAGGGTGGCATCACTGTGATACGCGTACTTCACCATGCGCGAGACATACAAAGTCGCGAATTCATGAGCTAAGGCATAGCTGGGTTTACCCAGTATGCGGATGGTGCGCCGCTTAGCCCGTTCTAAAGGGATTGACGTTGGCGAAGTTGCCCCCCCATTTCATTGATTGATCCTAGGCCTTAAACATGCCAATTACCTCTAGATACAGGGCTATTACCACTTTGTAACAACTAGCAATCGTAATAAAAAAAGAGATAAAGCTAGCCTTGTATTTAATTTCTATTTTGATAAAAGATGGACTGGAATCTTCCACGTCACTAGCAATGCTTAAATGATCATCTTGTGCTTGGCAACTTAACAACTGGAGGTGAAAAAATGACCAATGAAAAACAATATAAATTCAGTCTCAACATCGCCAAAGATGAGTTAATCCAATTCTCAGACTTAGCACACCGAATCGCCATTACCTTGCACCCAGATGAGGATATGGAATATGCAGCAGCCAGGGTAAATCTAGATACTGAGTTAGAGCAAGCGGTCCGCGACGGAATCCTCAAGGTTAGGAATCGCTTTGGCTTAGGGCACCACTCCTTTCCCTTTGGCAACGCACTTCAAGAATCAGTTCTCATTCCTGACATAGATTTAGAGCCGTTTCTCAAGCAACGTGGAATTGCATTAACTATCTCAAGTTTTCAAAATGAATCAGAGGCTCCACCCTTACCGAAAAAAGAAAAATACGTTCTAAAGCAGGAACAACAAAGAAAACGCATCATTGCTCTTTTGATTGAGGCAGGTTTTAAACCTTCATCGTTAGGTCAAAGAATTCAAGGAAAAAGCACACCTAAAAAAATTATTAGGCTTCTAGCCTTAAAAGAGCCTTGGCTTTTTACAGGAAGTTCTTTTGATAAAGCATGGCAGCAGCTTAGAGATTCTGGCGAGATTAATGACTCTACCTAAGTATCATCCAAATTAGGTGATAGTTGACACTTGCGGAGGATGAGAGTTTCCGAAAAAAACTCGTGCACCAAGTTTAGAAAGGTGCATTCGATGTCAAGCAAATCCAATACTTTTTGTGACGCTTACGATAGATCGTTCGGAGGTTCAATATGAAACCTCAAAACGTAATCGATTTAGTCCTGAAACTGCGTCAACAGTTTTCCGAAAACTACGTCAATATCCCTGACGAATTGAAAGCACTTAAGGCTTGGCTTGTTTGGGAAACAACTGAACTGCAGCTAAACGGAAAGTTCAACAAGATTCCTGTCTATCCAATAACTGGACGGCGAAGAAATGGAGAGCAAGGTTCACTAGAAGATTTGGCCCATCTTGGCACGTGGGCTGATGCTGTTGCGGCGATGGAGAATCCTAAATATGCGGGAGTTGGCTTTGCCTGTCTGCCCTGCTTTGGGATTGTTGCCCTAGACCTTGACCACTGCGTCAAGGACGGTGTTCTTGCGCCCAAATGGCATTGGGTACTTGATGAAACCTATTGCGAGATTAGCCCTTCAGGAACGGGGCTTAGAGCCTTTTGGACTGGCATTGCTCGTGATGGAAAGAACCACGATGCTGGAATTGAGTTATTCAATTCCAAGGGATTTGTGACGGTTACGGGAGGTGGCTTTGAAGGTGGTGAGTTTGCGCCCTTAAAGCCTGAGCTCAAGGACCGGTTGGAGCAACTAAGCGTTTCTAGGAGTTCTATCAGCTGTAGCACCCTCGACTTAGTCAATCCCAAGCTGTCTACACATGATCGGTTGGCGCTTAATGCAAAGAATGATCACAGGCTTAGAGCACTTATTGACGCTGGCTTGTATGAGCGTGACATCGGCAACGGGAAGCATTCGATCAAATGTCCATTTGAGTCTGAACACTCAGACTTTGGTAGGTCAGGTGGAGATGCGGACACCGTGTATTTTCAAGCAAATACGAATGGCTATTCCGAGGGGCACATACATTGCCTTCACACTCACCCTAATGATCAAACTGCATATTGGAAGAAGCTAGGCTTAGATGTCTCACATGATGGTCAGATGATGCCTTTGACAACAGACGAAAAGACAGGGGAGCTGGTAGACGTACTAAAACCTGTGATCTTGAGTGACATTCACACTAATCCTCCGTCACCACCAGCTTTCGTTTGGGACGGCCTTGTTCCAAGGGGTGAAGTGACCTTGTTTGCTGGCCATGGTGGGACTGGTAAAACATACATTACGTTAATGCTCGCCGTATCTGTGGCTTTGGGTCGTGATATGTTCGGCATTGCCGTTGATCGCTCTAAGGCTGTCTTTGTTAGCCTTGAAGATGATGGCGACGTTATTCGATGGCGTTTGGCATGTATATGCAAATTTTGGAATATCGATCCTCAGGAACTAGACGGGTGGTTAACTGTTCTTGATGGAACTGAATATCCTGAGATGTACGTTGCAACAAAGCCATGGGAGAAGGCTGACTTTACAAGCACTTATGAACAACTAGCTCAGCGTGCAGTTAATCTCAATGTGGGTTTAATTGTGATTGATAACGCTTCTGATGCCTATGCTGCTAACGAGAACATTAGAACAACGGTCCGAGCCTTCTTGCGGTCTCTCAAGCGGATTGCAAAGGCAACCAATAGCGGAATCCTCTTGCTTAGTCACGTCAATAAGGAAACATCCAGGGGATTGCTTCCTTCAACAGAGAACTATGCTGGCAGTACAGCCTGGCACAACAGTGTGCGAAGTCGCTTGTTTCTAAATAAAGAAAAAGAACCAGGCCGGCTTTCTCTAGCACAAGGAAAGAACAATCATGGGGGGCAGCTACCCCCGCCGATCGACTTGGAATGGCTACCTGACGAACTGCCAAAGGTAGTTGGTGATTTGACCAATAGCTCTTCATTACAACTGGGGGTGCGATCAGATGATAAAAAAGCCGTCATATTGCTGGGTCTGATCTATGAGTTTGCTAGCCGAGGGACGTATTGTGATCCGGGGATCAGTTCACATTCTCAAGTTCATAAGGTTTTAAATAGCGAGCCTACATTCAAGAAGTTGAATCTTCGAAAGGAAGATACTAGACGGATCCTTAATCAGTGCCAACGCAACGGATGGCTTGCAATTGAAGAGTACAGTACTTTTTCACGAAACAAGAAATTACGTTGGGTTTTAACTGAAATGGGTAAGTCATTCGCTGAGTCAGCAGTTTCTGCGTCAAATGCGTTGAATGCGTCAAATCAGTCATTTAACGCAATAAACGGTATTGACGCCCCTGCGTCAAATATCGTAGGGGGTATGGGGGATTTACGCACGCAGCGGAATTGACGCAGAGCCGAACCCTCGAAAACTCTTGGCGATGTTTTGTCAACTCGCATTTGCGTTTTAGATCAAGCCCCCCGTGATCTGCACCTTGGGCTAGTTTCCCCATCCTTGACTATAAGGTGGTGTTATCTAAACCCCAAGACGCGCGCGCGCCGACACCCTTGAGGGCTACCTTAAACGTAGAGGGATGATGCCAAAATGAATCCATAGTGGGTTGCGCTTCCAGTGGCGTAAGGCGGTTGATTTGGCAATGAGTTCGCGTCCACCTGACTCCAGCCATCGCCTGTAGCCCTCTCTGGCCCTTTGCCCTTGCAAGCCGCTCATTCGTTCTTTCAGGGCTTGCTTGATGGCGGATTTGCCTTGCTCTGTTTTTGGCCCCGTGCTCATACCACCGTGATTGCGGCATTTGCCATTGTTCATTGCTTTGGCTTTGCAAGGCATCCCCGTACTTCTTGCATGTGCCCCGCACCTTGGGTGATAGGTCTTGAATGCGGCTGATAACCACCAGTGTTGAGCGTTAGGCATTTGATACCTCGGACTGATTACTATTTACATCATAATTATAGGGCTCATTAATGTAAGTAAGCACTTGCTCAATATCACCTCACCCACATCTTTACCCCCCAACAAAAACGCCCGCAACAGCAAGGCTCCATGCATCCCAAAATGGGCCTGATCAAATAACCAGCAACACCGCCGCCCCTGCCTGCGGCACACCGACTACCAGCACCTCGGTGGCGTTCTCATCGCTCACATGCAGATACACCCCCTCTTCCAAAGGAATCCAGCCGATGGACTCGGCTTGGATTTGGGCTAACTCTGCCGAGAAGTCTGACTCGATGGAGGGCATCAGTTGAATTTAAGCGTGTCGCTAGCAGGCATGGCAGGCAGTGCTGATTGCAGGGCTTTGGCGTATGCCATGCGGGCGGTTTGCAAAGCAGCGGCTTGTGCTTGCAATCGGGCCAGTTCTTGGTCACAGAACTGGATTGAGGCTAATTGAGCTTTAGCTTCGTCTGAAAGTTTGTCAGTGTCGTAGTCAATGTTGTCGATTTTGATGGTGGTCATGGTTATGCAATCTGAAGTGCTTTGAGGATGGGTAATTCTTTTTCAGCAAACAAATTAGCCTGAGTGGTGATCTCGGCTAAATTTTCCTCCAGACTCTCAAGCGGTTTGCCTTCTTTAACGATCTTCTGGCCCTGCGACGCTAATAACTGCCAAGTGAACTGCACCCACTCGGTGGGTAGCTTCTTGCCTTGGCTAAGGGCCAGCAAAAAGAGCTGTTCAACTCGACCTAAGCCTATTCCTCCGCCGGTAACAGGGCTTGCTAAGGTAATAACGTCTGCACTGCCGCGTGCTTTATCCATCAAATAAGCATTCAGCTTATCGGTGAACTTTTTTGCATTTAAGATTACATCATCGTCTTGTACTGCACACAATATGGCAGGGCCGGACAGAATCATTACCGCTTGGATGATTTGGCCAAAGGCAATATTTTTGGGTTTTAGTAATAACTCGATTTGTCCTAGCGAATAGGGCTTATGGTCAGCTAATACATCAAGAATGGGGTTGTAGATAGCCTCTTGCATATTGGCTTCACCAAGTGCGCCTGATACCTTCAGCGACACGTCAGCTCGGGGACGTATTAGCATTAATTTTTGTGCTTTCAAGCCCTCAGTCTGCTCCAATACGCTCAAATGGCGCCCACCTTTAATCCAGTAATCTTTCCGGAAATTTTGCCCTACGATAAAGTCACGCACTGTTTGATTGAACATTGCATTTGGAATGTCTTTTAGCAAAGCTTGTTGTTCGGCAGTGAAGTTCAACACATCTACGTTACCCAGATAGTCTGCAGAACAGGCAAAGTCCACTTTGGCGGGGCTAAGCCACTGCGCCATCTTGGAAAAAGGCATTGGCAACCAGTCACGGTTGAAGTATTCGTGGGCTATATAGTTGCGGTTTTGGGATTTCAGTGCTACTAGGCGTTCTGCCACAATTGGATTTACTTTAAGGTATGTGGGGTTGGTTGCCATCAGCTTGTCAGCGAACTCTAGCGCGCCGTCAATGCGCTTCACAATTCCTTGCCCTGCAATACCCATCACCTCTGAGTGTTCGGTCAGCAAGTCCCGCATTGGGGTCATGGCGGCCCATCCGGGTTGCGTGTTGTAGCTTATGTAAAGCACACCGCCCACTTTGAGTTTGCGCCTGATGAAGTCCACGATGACTGCGCGGTTCTCGTCATTGATCCAGCTCCAAATACCGTGCAGCCCAATGCTGTCGAACTCGGGTAAATCTGTGCGTGTGCAAAAGTCGGCAAATGCTTCGTCCGTCAAGTGAGCATTAGCACCCGAGGCTGCCGCCAATGACTGTGCAAAAGCTGCTTGAGCCGGTATGAAGTCCGTGGCGTACCAAGTACTGGCAGATGCTGCTGCGTGGATGTTGGCGCTCATTCCTTGGCCGTACCCCAATTCACAATGAACGCCCAGATTCGGCGGCACCAAACCAGCATTCAAAAAAGCCAGACGGGCACGTAAAGGATTTAGTTCATGGTAATAGCCGAATGTGTATCCAATATCTGCTACGTAGCCAGCATTCCAATTGTCCATAAAATAATTTAAGTTAGTTATTTAAAATTAAACGGGTATTAAATGATCATTGATGTTTATTTATCCGAACCTGTAGGTTGTTTAAGTTGGATGAAAAAAACCCCACTGCCTTGTGAGCAGTGAGGTTTTAGTTAACTCCAAACTAATTCATCTCAAATTTAATACACGGCCAAGCGTGTATTTTTTTGATTGAAATAGATTAAGCGACTCCAGTAAGGGTCGAAACCAACTGGCTACCAACTAGGGTAATTGCTTGGGTATCGTTTCCAGTGATAGTAAAGTCAACCCTCAAATCTGTTGCATCGATGATGCCATTGCTGTTCGAGTCTTGATAGATCTGAAAGCTTTGGTTTGTCGTTGTCAATGTCGCAGAACCACTACCAACTGCCAGGAAACCGCCAGCCGTAATTGTTGTAGTCCCAATGGTGACACTCGTCGCTCCAACCAGAACCGATGACAGTACGCCAGTTACCAGTGTGGAGGTAGTGGTTGTAGTGTCGGTATGATTAGAGTAAGTCACTGTATCAAATGAACCAGTCGTTGCAAATGATTCGGCTGCAGTGGTATTCAAAGTGATGACCTTGTTACCGGTTGCCACACCCTTAAGGTTGATAGCATCCGCACCAGTACCACCAGTAATCACTGTTGCAACCGTACCAGTTGTCACTGCCGTATTGATCGTGTCGGCACCTGCACCGCCAACCAACGTATCACCACCAGCTAATGTTGCACCTGTCAAAACGTCAATCGCTGAACCACCTCTGATGATGGAAGCCGCGTTTGCACCAGTCACAGTGATTGCGCCTGTAGCTGCTGAGGCATCAAAAGATGCTGCTGCCGACAAAGATGTGATGGTCAACGCGTTTGCACCAGTAACAGTAAACACAGCATTTGCGGTATTGGTCACAGCACCAATGGTGTTAGCACCAGCAGTAGTCGTAGCCGTAGTTGCCGACAAAATGTTGATACTTGCTTGGCTTGTTACGTTAAGCGTACCAGTTGCAGCAACAGCAGCACCACCATTCATCTCCAAGTTCAGTGTGTTGAAACCCAGCGCTGCAGTTGCATCGACGGTACCAGCAGTAACGCCGTTCACCTGTACTTTGTCCGCCGCCTCAAGCTTGGTCACCACAAAGTTGCTTGTTGCACCCAAGGACAGAATACGTGCGGTAACTCCACTCATGTCTACAGTAGCAGCGCCAGTCACCAAAATTGTTTGAGCCCCAGTAATACCGTTAACGACAGTATTCAAAGCTGCAGTTCCAGAGCCACCTAAAGCCGTGTCAGCAATGCTCAGCGTGTTGTTACCAGCACCAAGAGTAATGGAGTCAGCAGCGGTCAATTCACCAGCAGCAAACGAAATGGTGTCATTACCTGCACTACCTCTGTATGTCAAAGTAGTGGTAGCTTCTGTCGCTAAAGAAATGTTTCCAGTTGAACCCGAAGCATCAATTGTTACTGTTGCTGCAAAGTCTGTGGTTCCCAAAGTAACCGCACCTGCGCCTGTGATGTTTACCCTCGTAGCACCAGTCGCTGCAGTAGAAGTGTGTGTCAACGCTGTTGCTGCAGCAATGTTGACTGTTGTGGTAATAGTCGCAGGGCCAATAAAGGCAGCCACTTTATTTGCGGCCGTCGTGGAAGCAATATTCAAAGTGGTCGCTGCGGCACCCGTCACAGTCAAAGCTGTTGGAGTACCAGAACCTTGGTAACCTGCCAATGTCAGGTTCAGGGTTGTATCGGCAGCGTTTGCAGCCCAAGTCATGGTGCCGGCAGCGGTAGCCGCGCCAGCCGCCGTAGCCAAGGACACGGTAGTCAAACCCAAACCGCTGGTGATAGTTTTACCACCCATCGCCGCAGCATCTTCAACTCTTAAAGTTGTCAAAGTAGTCAACGTGGAGGCATTCAGGTCAACGTCGCCTGGATTAATCATGGAGATAACTTCAAGCCCAGTAATAGAAATAGGTGCAATGGCTGTGGCTAAAGCAGTAGCAGAGCCAGAAGAAATTCGCAAGGTGTCAGTACCAGCACCAAATGCAAGCGAATCACCAGCATTCATAGTAGCCCCAGTTCCGATAACAGCCATAACTGAGTCGTTACCGGCTGTTCCATTGAAGGATTCAATGCTTGTTGTGAGCGGTTAAGTGCTTATTTCTCTAACCTATTGATTTAATTTATTTTTTCAGCCTTTAATGACTTTTTAGTGATACATCCTGTATCTTTCCTGTATCTCAATGTTATTGACCATTCAATCTTTACTTCTTTGGCTATTAGAACAATTGATACATATAGGTGATTTATTGATTAAGCAGGTAACTGCACATACCTGTGCATGTCCTGTAACGTCCGTTAGATTTTGGCTATCAGCCTTTGTTAATCAAACCAGAAAATTGTTCAATCACCTTTTTGGTGACTTCTATCTCTTGGCGGTTAATCTCATCTCGCTGGGCTTGTAGTGCCCCGCTTTTGACGATCATTGAAAAGCCTCGCTCTGGTTGATGATCAGAAAACTCAATGCCAGCGCTTCTGAGCGCATCCTTTAATTTTTCTGCTGTCTCTAATTTCGGCTGCATGCTGAATGATTCGATGCGCGCAACAGTAGGCCGAGCAACACCTGCTCTTTTTGCCAATTCCGACTGACTCCAGCCTAAAACCGTTCGCCCAGCCTTGATCTGGATAGCGAACCTAAAGACGTTTTCCTGCATCATTCCATACTTTTATGATACAATTTGGATCGTGAAAGTATCTTGGAGTTACCTTCATGGCTCAAATTTCTCTTACCCAGCAACACGTGAGTGCCGCCAAATGTCCAGACAACCAGTCCAAGCAAGAAATTACAGACTTGGCCTGCAAGGGGTTAGTCCTGGAGGTTCGGAAAAGTGGAGGCAAAACATATTATCTAAGATACACCAACCATCGCGGGAAACAACGTCAGTATCGTATCGGTGACGCCACAGTTTTGACGCTGGTACAAGCACGTAGCAAATGCCGCTCAACCCTTAACCAGATTGCCAATGGACAAGATCCCTGCGAATTAAAGGCTCAATCGAGGGCTGTCCCCACCTTCGCCCAGTTCATCGAAGACCAGTACATGCCTTACGTGAAGTCGTACAAGCGGTCATGGGAGACCGATGTAAGCCTGCTCAAGAACCATTTGCTACCGCGCTTTAACAAGCGCTACA
>Ga0214921_10011120_pt1 | contig 10994 bp, 9 predicted proteins | sample LL1505_MetaG_FD_177992 | JGI IMG/M metagenome (GOLD analysis project Ga0214921, IMG submission 177992) | Freshwater microbial communities from Lake Lanier, Atlanta, Georgia, United States - LL-1505 | ecosystem: Environmental > Aquatic > Freshwater > Lake | place: USA: Georgia | collected 2015-05-28
TACTACGCAATGGGTTATGTAGTCCTGGGGCTCTTATCGTTGATGTTCTTTGGGCCTGAATTACAGATGTTTCAACCAGAAGGAAATGATGGAAGCTATCTAGTAATTGCTACGCTCTTTGCTTTCTCCTCAATGCCCTCCATGGTTATGGCTTGGCGTGAACGAGATATTTAACTCCGGCTTATAGGGCGACTCTTCTTGAATCTATTTTTTACTACTCAGGGAAATGACAAGCAACTTGAGTCTTACCAATTTGCAGTAAAGCAGGCGGCTGAGTTGCGCAGATTTCCGCAGCTTTCCAACATCTGGTTCTGAATCGGCAACCAGAAGGTGGGTTGATTGGATTTGGAACATCACCGGTTAGTCGAATTCGCTCTCGCGCACCTATTGCGTCAGGATCGGCTTCAGGAACAGCAGAGAGTAGAGCCTTTGTGTATGGATGTTTTGGAGTTGCATATAAAGTATCTCGATCTGCAATCTCCACAATATTTCCTAGATACATCACTGCTACACGTTGGGCAAAATGTCGGACAACTGCTAAATCGTGGGCAATGAATACAAAAGTAAGTCCAAAATCCTTTTGAAGGTCCTTCATTAAATTGATGATTTGTGCCTGAATCGAAACATCTAAAGCACTAACAGGTTCATCAGCAACAATTAATTTAGGGCGTAAAGCCAAAGCTCGGGCGATGCCTATTCGTTGACGTTGCCCACCAGAAAATTCATGCGGATAGCGGTTGTAGTGCTCAGGGTTTAATCCAACAATTTCGAGAATTTCTTGTACGCGCCTTTTAACTCCACCCTCTGGCGTAATTTTATTAATCTTAAATGGAGTTGAAACAATGGTTCCGACTGTATGACGGGGATTGAGGGAGGCATAAGGGTCCTGAAAAATCATTTGCAATTGAGTTCTAATTGGCCTCATCTGTGAATTAGAAAAATGCGAAATATCTTGACCTTCAAAAGTAACAGTTCCGGCAGTTGGTTCTAATAGACGTGTTATTAATCGACCAGTAGTTGACTTTCCGCATCCAGATTCACCGACCAGACCTAGAGCCTCACCAGCTGCAACTTCAAAATTTACGCCATCGACTGCTTGAACTACGTCGCGCTTACCGAAGAATCCATCACGGCCACCAGGAAAGTGTTTGGTGAGCCCTTGAACACTCAATATTGGATTGTTTACAGATGTCATAGTTGTGGCCCAACTTGATTAGCGAATATACCTTCGCGCACGTTAGCGCTCATGTGGCAGCGCACAGAGTGATGTTTGCCTTCTGAAACAGGAAGTAGTTCTGGAATTATGTTGGCGCAAGCAGCGCCTACATTTTCTACATATGTGCAGCGAGGGTGGAAGGCGCATCCTGATGGTACGGAAATTAAACTTGGTGGTGCGCCTTGAATTGCGGTCAAAGCAAGGTTTGGATCACCGGTTAATCGTGGAATGGATGTTAAGAGACCCCACGCATATGGGTGCTGCGGTACTTGCAGAACATCTCTGACAGTTCCGAATTCAATTTGTTTACCGGCATACATCAACAAAATGTCATCTGCGATTTCGGCGACGACACCAAGATCGTGCGTGATCAAGATTATTGCTGTGCCAAATTCTTTCTGTAAATCTCGCAATAATTCAAGAATTTGTGCCTGAACAGTTACATCAAGAGCTGTTGTTGGCTCATCTGCAATTAGCAAGGAAGGATTACAAGAGAGAGCCATCGCAATCATGGCTCTCTGGCGCATTCCGCCAGAAAATTGGTGCGGATAATCATTTACTCGCTTATGCGGTTCTGGTATTCCAACACGATCAAGCATTTCGACTGCGCGTGCTGCAGCGACTTTTTTAGAAACCTTGTTGTGAACTAGATAAGCCTCAGCGATTTGGTGACCAACTGTGTAATAAGGATGCAGTGCTGCTAAGGCATCTTGAAAAATCATTGACATGGCTTTACCACGCAACTTACGGACTTCTGATTCAGATGAGGAAATTATTTCGTTTCCATCTACCCAGATCTCACCTGAGACTTGCGCTTTGGAACCTTTTTGTAAACCAAGAATAGCCAAGCTAGTTACAGATTTTCCTGAACCTGACTCACCGACTATTCCTAGAGTTTTACCTTTTTCGACAGAAAATGAAAGTGAGTCAACGGCTTGAACGATGCCATCTTCGGTTGGAAATGCAACCGAAAGGTTCTTTACTTCAAGGAATGCGCTCATGTGAGTCGTACCTTTGGATCAAGTGCTGAGTAAAGTAAATCAACAACGATATTTGCGGTTATGATAAAAAATGCGGCAAACAAAACGGTTCCTGTAACAACTGGTAGATCTAAATTAGTTACAGCTTCGGTTGAAAGTTTTCCTAGTCCGGGAATATTAAATACGTACTCAGTAATTACCGCACCACCTAGAAGTGAACCCAGATCAAGCCCAAAGACGGTAACTATTGGGGTCATGGCGGCACGTAAAACATGCTTCAAATTAATATCTCGAGAACTCAAACCTTTAGCACGCGCAGTGCGGACAAAGTCTTCGCCCATTGTCTCGATCATTCCGGAACGAGTTAGGCGTGAATAAATTGCGGAAAGCAAAAAAGCCAAAGTCACCCAAGGCAGCACCATCTGCTTGGCCCAATCTAAGGGGTAATCAAATGGCGAGGTGTAACCGGGCATTGGCAACCAAGCTAATTTATCTACAAAAATAAACTGCAGAACTAAACCAACAAAGTAAATTTGAAGTGAGGCAGCTGCTAAAGCAAAACCTTGGGAAGTTCTATCAATCCAAGTTCCACGGCGCAGCGCAGAGAGAATTCCGCTGGAAAGTCCAATGAGCAACCAGAGAATTGAAGCACCAACTGCGATAGACAGAGTTGCTGGCAAACGGTCAACAAGAAGTTCGGTTACTGGTAAATCATTTTGATATGAATAACCAAGGCATGGTGCACCGCATTCGCGAGCCGCATCTGTATTTTCCAGATATGTCCGGCCCACGAATATGCCTTTTATGAAACGCCCATATTGAACTGGCAGGGATTGATCAAGTTCAAGTGCAACTTGAATACGAGCAACTAATTCTGGGGTACATGATTTTCCGCAAGCAAGTCGAGCTGGATCTGACGGAAGAATATAGAAAATTGAAAAAACTATGGCAGAGACAATTCCGAGCACGAGTGTTCCACTTACTATGCGACGTAATGTGTACTTGAGCATCGGCCTGCCTCCCTTTCCTAACTTTTTGAACTTTAACTTAATAAATCTAGTAGTACTTAAGTGGGGATGAAGTTTTATTCATCCCCACTTAAGCGATTACTAATTTAGGTAATTACTTCTTGATGTAAGCACCTAAAACGCTGAGTGAGGAATATCCACCATCAACCTGTATTCCGCCAACTTTTGAACCAGCCATGAAGTGCGAAGTTTCAAAGTAGACAGATACGTGAGCAGCTTTATCAACGATCAAAGACTGCTCAATGTCGCCCAAGATTTTTTCTTGAGCAGCTGTTGCTGATTTGTCAGCCTTCTCAAAGAGCGCTTGCAGGTCAGCGAACTCGCCACGTGACTGATTGCTCTTTGCATCTTCTGGACTCATTGTGCGAGCATCAAATAGCGCATAAACAATTCCTGAAGCCGCAGCCCAGTCAAATGCCCATGATGTCTGAATGATGTCTGGCTCATTTGCCACACCACGCTTTGCAGCAGGTGCATAGAAGTCAGATGATGGGTACTTATCCATGATTACAGTGAATCCTGCAGCCTTAAGGCTCTGCTCAAGAGCAGCGGCGCGAAGTGGCTCTACGCCACGGTCACGGTAGGCAAGACGCAATGTTGTCTTTGGATTTGTTGCCTTCGCAAGGAATGCCTTTGCTTGTTCTAATTGAGCTTCTGGCTTCTTAGAAACATCGCGACCGCAAACATTGAAGTTACGGTAAGCACCCTTGATTGACTTAGGAATTGTTGAGTTTGCATAAGATCCAGCAGAAGTTCCGCCGGCAGCTAGCAGGATTGACTTAAAGTCAATTGCGCACTGGATTGCTTTACGCACATTTAGATCTTTTACAGTATCAACGTTAATTGCGTAGTAACGGTTGTACGCGCTATCGAAGTTAAATAGGCGATCCTTGTACTTAGCAACATTTAGAACTTTTGAAAGGTTTGTAACGATGTTTGTATCAAATGAAACAGATGTTTTTGCGTTACCTGAATCTGAAATCAAGCTTTGCTCGATTACGTTTTGATCTGCACCCATGATTACGCGGTACTCATCTGGATAGTTCCAACGTACTGGATCTGTCTTTGCATCCCACTGAGCGTTACGAACTAATAGAAGTTCCTTACCACGTGAGTAAGACTTGATCTTATATGGACCACTTGAAAGTGGACGTAGTTCGTAGTTCTGCTTGGTGTCTTTTGCTTGAGGAATTGGCGAAAACGCACCGAAAGTAGTTACGTATGGGAAATACGGAACTGGAATAGCCAACTTGAAAGTAATTGCGTCGCCATTTGCGCTACAGATTACAGATGGAAGATCTTTCCCTGGCTCGGTATATGGACCCTTGTAGCTCGTCGGATTAGCAATGAAATCCTTGGCATAAGTTGGACCACCATCAAGAATGTCGTCGTTGTATGAACGCATAACGCCATACTTCATATCCGCACAAGTGATTTTCTTTCCATCTTCATACTTAAGATTTGTACGAAGCTTGAATGTCCAAGTCTTTCCACCGTCGGTGGTTGTACCTAAGTCAGCAGCAACGTCAGGAACAAGATCAGTTTTTCCATTGACGGTGCGGTACTGAGTAAGTGTGCGAGTAAATAGGCGGTAGAAATCTAGAGTTCCACCAACATAGTTACGGGCTGGATCAAGGTGTTCGAAATCTCCCTGAGCCAAGATAGTTACTGTTCCACCCTTTACAGCGCCCTTAATTGGAGCAACTGGAGTAGCGAACGTAGTCGCTGCGTCTGCAGCATTTACCGAAAGCAGTGGTGCAGCAGCTAGTACAGCTACTCCAACAGCCGCTATGGCCTTTTTCTTTAGACTCATTTGAGTCCTTTCTTATCGATTGGGGGTTATTTGCGCCCGATAGTCATATGTTCTATCGGGAACTCCGTGGGTCTAACGCGTCGCGAACACTGTCGCCGAGAAGATTGAAAGCTAAAACCAAAAGGAAAAGTCCAAATCCTGGAATAAATGTATATGTGGGATCGACGCTATAGAAAGGTACGGATGCCAAAAGCATTGCTCCCCAATCCGATGTTGGGTCAATTACGCCAGCGCCGAGAAATGTTAGTGCCGCCTCGGCAGTAATCATGGTGGGAATATTTAATGCAACAGTTACCAAGATAGGCGCCCATAGATTGGGAAGAATTTCTTTAAAAACAAGGTGAGTTCTTGTAGCACCAATTGAGCGTGCAGCTTCGACAAACTCTTTTTCACGGATAGAGATAACTTGGCCGCGAACAATACGAGCAATGTATGGCCACCCAAACATCGAAAGAACAATGATCATGACGGGAATGCGTGTTGTATTTCCAGTTGGAACTCCCCAACCTTCTAACATATTTTCAAAGACTGGGGTGACAGCTAATGCGAAGAGAATTGATGGAAATGCCAAGATGATTTCCATTGTGCGTGAGAGCACAAGGTCAACTTTCCCGCCATAAAATCCCGAGATAAGTCCGACTAGAACTCCTATAAAGGTTGCTAGAGCTGTTGCGGATAACGCAATAGACAAAGAAGTTCTAGCACCATAGGCAAAGCGTAGAAACACATCGCGCCCAGTTCGTGGTTCGACTCCAAACCAATGTTCTGTGGAGATTCCACCAAATTTTCCAAGCGGATTTGTACCAAAAACTGGGTCAAGAGTTTCAGGGTGAAACTGATCGGGGGAAGTATGAAGAATCCACGTGAAAACCGGAGCAGTTAGGGCGAGAGTTACAAATAAGCCAATGGTAAAAGCAGAAATTTTTGCGGTTCTATCCTTCTTGATGCGATCCCAAGCCATTCGCGCAGGCGAGCGACCTTCAATGGCAGCGCCTACTTCCAAGCCGGTTTTCTTACTCAAGAGATGAGGACCTTCCAGGCAAAATCTGCGTTGGGGAATCAAGCATGGGTGAATTCTAATTGATTGTGAGTACGCTGAATACCCACTTTTTCCGCGTGAGTTCGGCCAGGGCTTCTAAGGCTTCAACTAGATATCACTAGCTGCCTTGCTTCGTTTGCTATTCAGAGGTCTTGGTCTTATATGTGGCTTTAGCTCTTTTAGCAACTTTGCGAGCCGCAGCTAATGTTTTAACAAACTTACGTGGACGTACGAAAAGATATGGCCTTTCTGCCGAACCGCCTTCGCTTGATACGAGCAGGATTCGTGGGCGAAAAATAAAGTGTGTGACAAATAAGCAATAAATAAAATATGCAATAAAAAGCCAGAATGCTAATTGCATTTGCTGATCATCAGTCGTTGAAGATCGCAGATGAAGTTTCTGTAAAAGTGCGACTGCCTGTGCGTGGGCTGCTGCCGCATCAGAATTTGGAGTCAGTTCTACCAACACTGCCGATTGTAATCGAATAATGAACGAGAGAAATTCTGCGACCCACCACGCAAAAAGTCCATAAACAATGAGAGGTACAAGCAGGCCATATACCCGAAATGGGTAAGTAACTTTGCAAGAGGCCACATCTTTTGCCGGTACTACAAATTCACCAAGCGAGATTTCGGTATCGCTAACTTTTAGTTGAACTTTTTTGGGGCTCCCAGTGGGATTGTGAAGCCAGACCGATCTAGATTTCATGAAGCCAGATTAGTTCCTAGGGAATAAAAGGTATAGAGGCCTGGCATTGAAAACTACTCTTATTCATTAAAACTTAGCCAGTATCTCTTTCATTTTAGATATTTCCAATTCCTGTCCGTTTATGATCGAGGCGCTTAAATCAACAGCCTTAATTAGTAATCAAGGATGCCTAATAAAGCGCTCTAATTCAAGTAATAGCTTTGCCATGAACTCCGACATCGGCAACGTGCCCACCTGAACCTATTATCTGAGCCGCTATCCGAAAGGCACTCGCGTGTTTTTGAATTAATAAGGTACGGTTAACTAAAGAGAGTCTAGGTAGCGTGAAGGATGATCACATTGCAGCGATTAAAAGTTCTTTTGATTTCTGCGCTACTGCTAACTCTCTCTGCCTGTGCTAATAGTGCTCACGAGACAGTCGAGATAAGTCTTGCGCCTATTCCTTACGTCTTTGAAGTTCCTGCTGATATCGCAAAGCGCTTAACGATTGAGAATATGGAATTAGGTACTTCAAGCGACTTTACTAAGCAAGCAAAGCAAGCTGGCGCGATCGCACAACTATGGATTAATTACACAGCAGATGACGGTTCAGTTCATGGGTTCGCCGGGGTTTACTACTTTAAAAGAGCTGATTTTGAAAAAGCTCAGAACCCAAATGAACCGCCTTTATATGGCAGCAAAGTAGTTGAAGAGCGCGCAATGGTTTTAGCTATTGCTGGGCCACAAGATTCGATATTTGAGCCAACTACGCAAGATGGTAAAAATATATCGGCTCTTTACACCTTGGTTTACGATCCAAAATCATTTAAATCTTCTTAGTTTCGAGCCGAGGCCTTTAGATTGCCTAAAAAGGTAAGATAAGCCAATGGAAATAGAGATTCGGGCTATCTCGCAAGAGGAGCATCAGAGCTTTATTTCTAGTTTACCGAACGCCTCTTTTTTACAACTGCCCGAATGGGGCGCGGTTAAGAGTGACTGGAAGAATAAGTCTCTTGGAATTTACGAGGGATCGTCACTTATCGGTGTTGCACTTCTTCTTACACGTGCACTTCCTAAAGTTGGAAAGTCTTTCGGCTATATTCCAGAAGGTCCATTGTTTCGGCCAGAACACAATTTGACCCCAGATATTCTTACGGCCCTAGTTGATTACGCAAAGTCTGCGCAGATTTTCTTGCTACGCGTAGGCCCAGTAATTCCGTTTCGCGATTGGCAGGGCGAAGTTATTAAAAACGCTCTTGCCTCTGATAAAGCGAGCTCTTTGCTCAGCACAAGTTCGAGTACTGAGTATGAAAATGGTCGAACCGCAATTGAAATTTTTGAGAATGCTGGCTGGCGAGCAGTTGTATCTGAAAGTGGTTTTAGCGAAGGTCAACCTAATTTTGTCTTTCAATTAGATTTACGAAATAAGGACGAAGAATCTCTTTTAGCTGGCTTTAATCAGCTTTGGCGTAGAAACATTAAGAAAGCTGATAAAGAAGGTGTTGAAGTTATTCACGGCAGCCGTGCAGACCTGGCCGATTTTCATAAGGTCTATCTGGAAACGGCAAAGCGTGACAAATTTATTCCAAGACCACTTCGTTATTTTGAGCGAATGTGGGATGAACTAAATCGCACTGAGACTCACCTAAAACTCTTCTTAGCTAATTGGCAAGGACAAACGATTGCTTCAACAATTGCGATTCAAGTAGGCGATCACTATTGGTATTCATATGGCGCATCTTCTGCTTTTGGTCGCGAAGCGCGCGGCAGTAATGCGGTTCAGTGGGTGATGATGAAAGATGCCTTAGCCAGTGGGGCCGCCTGTTATGACTTGCGAGGAATCACACCAACCTTGGATCCAAATGACTCTCATGTCGGGTTAATTCAATTCAAAGTAGGCACGGGTGGCTATGCCCGCCAACTCGTTGGTGAATGGGAGATGCCAATAAGTAAGTTCTGGTCCTTCGCCTTCGCGACATATTTACGAATTCGCAAGTAATCTACGGTTATGCCACTTTCACTACATGTCGATGGGCAGAAATGGCGTTCTCATTTAAATCAGATGTTGAGCGCAAAGCCTGGGCTAGTTCCGGTAATTAAGGGCAATGGTTATGGCTTTGGGCTCGAACTTCTAGCCGCCGAATCAACTCGCCTTGGTGTTGAAACAATTGCAGTTGGTCTAGCCAGTGAAGTAGCAAAGGTGCGCACAGCTTTTGCTGGCGAGATTGTGGTTCTTTCGCCTGATCAAGTTACTGGTGATCTAACGGATTCAAAAGTTGTCCAGACTGTTTCTAATTTAGAAGTTCTTCAAAGTATCGATGCGAACACCAATGTAATTGTTGAGCTCCTGACCCCGCTAAACCGTCACGGCATTGAGGTATCAGAGATCAATCACGCATTAACTATTATAAAAGATCGCGGCTTAAAGCTTCGGGGCTTTACGCTGCACCTGCCGATTGTAAAGATTGATAGCAAGTGGATTAGCGCAACTCTTAATCTGTTGCCCGAAGGAAGTACCGTCTGGATCTCTCATCTATATGGCGCGGATCGAGTGAAGAAAGAATTCGCAAAACTTATCTTCCGCGAAAGAATTGGAACAGCACTTTGGCTTGGCGCTGATTCAGCTCTTGAAGCCAGAGCGACGGTACTTGAGAATCGAAAGATTCAAGGAAAAGCTGGCTACCAACAACGACCCGCTCGTGGAAATGTCATTGTGGCAAGTGGTGGCACTGCCCACGGTATTGGTCTAACTGCGCCACAAAACGATTTCTCACTTCTAGGTCGAATAAAGATTATTGCACGCGCACTTGAAGCAGCTTTCGGTCGAATGCGTAGCCCGTATCGTCATAACGGAAAAACCTTAGATTTCTTAGAAGCACCACATATGCAATGTTCGCTCTTGATCTGCAGTGGTTCTAATCAACCAAAGCCAGGCGATGAATTAAAGGTGCGCGTTCGTTACACAACCACGACCTTCGATCAGATTATTTTTAGTTAAGTAGCTTTAGGGATATGAGCGAGCAATCAGTTCTTAAATCTTCAGCCATTATGGCTGTCGGAACCATCTTTTCGCGCATAACTGGGCTTGCCCGAAATCTACTTTTAGTGGCCGCGCTTGGCACCGCAATCGTTGGTGACACTTTTCAAGTCGCCAACACCATTCCAACTGTTGTCTACATATTGGTTGCTGGTGGCGCACTTAATGCAGTCTTTGTTCCACAAATTGTGCGAGAGATGAAGAAACCCGATGGTGGCCACGCTTTTGTTTCACAACTAGCTACTGCAACGTTTTCGATTTTGGCGGCAGCAACTGCAATCGGAGTTCTTGCCGCACCACTGGTAGTTCGACTTTATGCAGCTAAGTTCGGCGGCAGTGGCCTAGAGAATGAATTCGAATTGACTGTGCTTTTTACTCGTTACTGTCTACCCCAAATTCTTTTCTTAGGGCTGTTTACGTTATTTGGCCAGATAGCTAATGCGCGCGGAAGTTTTGGGCCAATGATGTGGGCACCAATTCTTAATAACTTAGTTGTCATTGGTGTTCTTGTTAGTTTCATTTCCGTTGCACCAGATGCTAAAGCCGGTGTTATCAGCACATCAGCTAAAGCTCTCTTAGGTTTTGGAACGACTCTTGGTGCATTTGCGCAGGCAGCAATCTTAATTCCAGTGATCGTAAAGTCTGGAGTAAGACTACGTCCGAACTTCCACTGGTCATCGCTAGGTAAATCAGCACACTTAGCAAAATGGACGATGATTTTCGTTCTGATCAATCAAGCTGGCTTTATGGTGATTGTAAATCTAGCTACGGCTGCATCAGTTCGCGCTAAAGAATCTGGTATTGATGTGGGAGTTGGCTTTACGCCATATCAAAATGCTCACTTCATTTTCTTATTACCGCATTCGATCATCGCCGTTTCATTAGTGACAGCGCTACTTCCACGAATCTCTCGCCTGGCAGCAGAAGCCCATATTTCAGATGTTAAAAATGAGATTCAGCAGACGCTTTTAAATCTCTATTCACTCATAATTCCAGCAGCATTTGCGATGTTATTTCTTGGCCAGCCAATAGCGCACTTAATTTTTGCCGGCTCAAGCAGTGCAGATGCGGGTCAGATTGGCATGATCCTGTCGGGCTTTGCATTGGGCTTAATCCCATTTTGTAGTTCATATGTAATGCTTCGCGGGTTCTATGCATTCGAAGACACCAAGACGCCAGCGGCAATCACGCTG
>Ga0214921_10011121_pt1 | contig 10992 bp, 3 predicted proteins | sample LL1505_MetaG_FD_177992 | JGI IMG/M metagenome (GOLD analysis project Ga0214921, IMG submission 177992) | Freshwater microbial communities from Lake Lanier, Atlanta, Georgia, United States - LL-1505 | ecosystem: Environmental > Aquatic > Freshwater > Lake | place: USA: Georgia | collected 2015-05-28
GTACTCACAGCAACCGACACCGACGCCGTACCCGAAGAACTAGCCGTTGGTGTAAACGTTGCCGTGTAACTCGCACCCGAACCAGCAAAACCAGTCAACGTTCCACCCGACACCGTCACATCACCAACCACAAAATTCGTTGCCGACTCCGACAACACAAACGTCAACGAAGCCGTCTGACCAGCACGCAACGTCCCAGAACCCGAACGCCCCACCGTGATCGTCGGTGGATTTACGTCATCAGAGACCGGAGTAAAAGATGCCGAGTATTCCGAGTAGGAATTAGGCCCGTTGCCGTTTGATGCTCGAACACGAGATTTATAGGCAGTGCCATTTGACAACCCAGTAATCGTTATCGTTGAATCCGAAGCAGATGCTGTCTCAGTGGTTACTTCGGAGTTTGTTGTCGCATCCGTAATGCTGATTTCGTATCCCGTAACTGCGTTTCCGCCGTCGTCAATAGTGGTATCCGAAACTCCACTGTCAGTTGTGGCTATTACTGAAGTCCAGCTCACCACTACGCTCGCGTCTCTCGCGGAAACTGATGGAGCAGCCATTTGGTCCGGCGTCGTTGATGGCGTGACTGACGAGGAAGCAGCCGACGCTGAACTATCCCCAACATTGGAACCTGTGGTCACCGTGCAAGTCGCGGCCACGCCATTGGTCAAACTCGTCACGGTAATGGGCGAACTTGTGCCAGTTTGTGAACGAGATCCACAAGTGGCTGTAAAGTTCGTTATGGAAGATCCGTTTGTTGCTCCACCAGAAAAGTCGACAATAATTTGGCCGTTTCCTGCCGTCACCGAACTAACCGTCGGAGCAGACGGAGTCGTTGCCGCGGTTACTGAAATTGCACCAACATTCAAAACAGTGTCGGAACAATCCTCTCCAGTGATGTCACAACCTTCCTGGCCCGAATTAACCCCAGAGACCGGTGTTGCAGTGACACGAATTTCATAAGACTGACCACCAGTTAGCCCTGATAGCACCTTCGACTCTTGACCCGCACTCACGGAGGCAGTTGTAAACCCACCGGAAGATCCGGCTCGGTAATACACCGTGTACGAATAATTGCCTGAAGTCGCTCCACTTGGAACAGCCCAAGTGACCGTCACAGCACCCGATCCAGTAACTGTTGCAGCAAGTGTTTGTACTTCAGCGGCTGAGACAACTTGGGGTTGTACTGTAATCGCCCAAGCTAGGACGACCATTGCAATAGCACTTGCGAGCCTGCGTATTCTCTTCACACGATTTCCTCTCATAACGCTTTCAAGATCAGTTCTAAGAGGCTTTACACTCAAGACCTGTGGTTGCATCATTGCCGTTAAAACTTGATCCCCAAGCAGTAAGTGCTTCCGAATTAGAGACGCTTCCGCCAGAGACAACTAGTTCAAAGCTTTGACAGGTGGCTGGTGAATCGCTGAAGTCAACTATCGGAGTAGAGCCATCAGTTGCGACTGTGGACAGTCTCTGCATACGCAACGTGTACGTTCCGTTGTCGAGCCGCAATTTCACCGATACCAGACCTGAAACTGGCGCCTTCGCAATCGTCGTAACCAGGGTTGTGCCGTTATATACGTAGAGCGAGCGCGTGTAGGTACCCATGTTGCTCATGTTGAATAGAACGTTTGGTGGCACCGCATCGAAATCAATGTCACATGGACTAGAGCCCGCACCTGGACAGGTAGCCACCCCGCCAGTCACTGTCACGGAGATTGAAACTGGAGATCGATCGGCAATATTGCCGTTCGAATACGCGGTCAACGTATACGTTCCATTCGCAAGCGACAATTTAAATCCACCCGTGGCATCTACTGGAGCGCCAGGCAGCCAATTGTCTCCATTGCGAACACCGATGTATCCGTATGGCATTACCGTTGGCACACTGTCCACTTGGTAGTACAACGTGCCAACCACATTTGGCGAACCCAAACGAATGTCAACTTGTCCTGTTGATGTAGAAATGACTGGGAGTGTGTTCTGTACCGAAGATCCAACCAGCAATCCTGCCGCGACAGTAATTCTTGAGTCAGTTTCCACCCGCACGCCGTCGGGGCTCATCCAATTCGGGTTCGCTTCAAAACGGTAATTGGATGCGTTGGGCAAACTAAACCGTGCGATCCCTGTGGCCCCTGTGTTTGAACCAGCAACCCACTGATTACCACTGAATACGTTGACCCAAGCATTTTGCACAGCGGTGCACGTAGTGCCAGTGTCGTCCTTATCGCACACGCGAATCGCCACATTTGAGGCAGGGAACGAAACATCTCTTGTGCCAGTCCATTCGTCGTCAGCCGTCACACAATCGGTATTCGACTGGGACCTTGAAGAACAGACATAAATGTCCTCCGTAGATTCTGCATAGAGATATACAGAGAAACGTGACAATGCGGAATTGAACGGAGGATTTATCTCAATTTGGTATCGACCTGGAGAGTCAATACGCAACCCGAAACTACCTGTTGCACTGGTGTTTGCTCCTCCAATCCACTCATACCAGATACCACTTCGTTCGTCTCCAGGACCAACAGGTCCATTTTGTTCGCGCATCAAACTCACCCAAGTGAACCCAACTGCATTTGCGCCGTCCTTGAGTGTGCCTTTCACATTGGAACCAGCTAATTGAATGTTTCGTACAAATGGGTTAGCACCTGCGTCGTTGCATACATTGTCAGCAGCGTCATCAACAGTGCACACAACACCACTTGTCTGCTTGAGCACCACCGATGTTCTCGTCAAGTTTTCAGGGTTGTTCCAACCAGGGTTTGCCGTGAGCCGGAAGTATCCATCCCCAAGGCCTTCTAGGTTGAGGTTGTAGTTGCCAGATTGATTCGTATTTGCATTTGCATCAACCCACATCCACATGAAGTTCTGTGCCCAACTTGGCTTCAGCCATTGTTCAACGTTCAACCACGCATTAGCCATGCCCGTAGTTCCGTCTGTGGTGACCTTGCCAGAAAGGTTGCCCGAAGTTAAGGCAACTGTCAGCACATCTGGAGTTGTTGCATTTCCGCTCTTTGCAACAGCAGCAGGACCAACGCACGCAGCAAAGGTTGAAGTCGAACACTCAACGTAGTAATTGGTACCAGAGCTTTGCCCAACAGATCCAACCCACAGTTGCACTTCCTTACGCGTGAGCGTTGAATTGCCCCATGGTGGCATCACTTCAATTTTGAAGCGTTGCTGAACACCAGTAGATGCGGTGTCACCGTCTTGAGTTGGGACAAGCGACAAACTGAACTCGCCGGATCCGTTAACTGGCGCACCTGCTACCCACTCCCACCATCCGAGTGAAGAGTTGTAGCGCATAACGTTCACCCAGCTGTTACGTACGGTGTCTGAACCTGACATCACCTTTCCACGCACATTTGCCCCAGCAAGTGCAACCCCAACATCAAGCGGTGTTGATGCGCCACCATTGCACAACGAGTCAGTCTGGTCATCCACCAGGCACAACGCGCCGCCTGCCACCTTCACGTATTCTGAAACGCTGGCATAACCGGCATAGGTATTGTTCCAAAATGGTGCTTCGGCCGTTATTTTATAGATGCCATCTGCGTCAAGGTTCATGGCAAACCGACCGGTACCACTCGTCTGCGCCCACAGATTCACCCACTCAAACCATTGGCCGTTCCATCGCTCAGCGCGCAGTTGACCGCCAGATACAGGGTTTGCACCTGCGGTGACCGTTCCCGTCAGATTCGCGCTACTGAGATGGAGGTCAAATCGAGATGAGGATGATGGTGACGCACCCAATTCACAGAACGAATAGACGGCGTCACAAACCACAGCTCCAGCCACTACTTTGAATTTAAAAACACCACGCGAAAGTCCACTTGCAGTGTCCTGTGGCCGCGCATTGACAATGACCTGATATTTGCTATCTGGATTTGTCGTTGTATTTCCTGCTGGCAGAGTTGTAGCAAAACGGCCTGTTGAAGAGGTGTTTACACCACTGAGTTGCGGAGACCAACGATATTGTTGCTCAATTTGGTTCCATTCCTGAACTTCTATCCACGAAGAGCTCACAGCATCTGCAGCGTTCGATAGAGATCCATCTGCCGAACGAGCAGAACTGGTTGTTTTCGCTACATATCCAGCAAAGTTAGGAGTTCCTAGCAACACCACATAACGATCATCCGTTTCATCGAGCCTTTCACACGGGGTAAGAGCCGCATTTTCAGCACACGCCTGCGACTTTGCAACACCCGCTGATGTCACCAAGCCACCAGAAATCTTCACATAGGCAACAGCCGGAGTTACCGATCCCTGGTTCTGAAAGCCAGGACGAGCCGTCAATTTCCAAGTGCCATCGGACAAGGAGGTTGAAAATTCACCCCGTGCATTTCCGTTTGCCCACGTTGATGACCATTCGAACTGCTGGATGTCTGCATTCCACTTCTCAAAACTCACATTCGAATACGACTCAGGTGTTGAACCCACTTTGACCACACCCTTGAAATTGGCCGAACTCAGAGTAAAGATATAAACACCGTCCGTCGGCGAAATTGAGTTTCCAGCACGTGCAACCGTAAAAGTTCGATTTGGCGAAGTTCCCGCAACGACCACAGTTATCTCAGTACGCGTTGCACCAGATGTGTCATTCCACGGAGGATTTAGATACAGCTTGTAGGTTCCCGCAGCACCAAAGTTGACTCCGAATGAACCGGATTGATTAGTCTCTGCACCACCAAACCACTCGTAGCAATTTTCGCACTGGGTATTATTCAGTCGCTGGATTTCAACCCACGAAAATGAGGAACCCCTAATTTGACCCTGGAACTCCGCTGCCGCGAACTGCATCAGCAAGGGCGAATACGCGGAAATCGTGAGCGGAGTCGTTTCGCACACTAGAGCATCGTCAATATCGACTTCTTGGTCGCCATTTCGATCGGCTGATAATGATGATTCAAAATCTGTGCACTTATAAAACGTTGAAGTGGATCCCGATCGGGTCACTTTAATCAATGCAGTTAGCTCAGGATACGGCTCAGTCGTCGAATTATTTGCAACAAACTTGAAATACCCAGGTGTAGACAGGCTCAGTAATGCTCGACCGTTTGCATCTGTTCGCGAAGAGTCGACCCACCTTGTAAAGTTCGCCCACGAACCCTGCGCCGTCAATTCCTGAACACTGACCCAACTATTTGAAACAGGAGCGCCTGGCGAGCCAGGAGCACGAACATCAACAATAAAGTTTGCAATTGCAAAACTTAAGTTGTACACGCCTGACGATGGTGAAATGACAACATCGTTTTGTGTCACCGTGAGCGTTTTTGATTGACCAGAAATTTCTACTGCAATGAACACCTCAGAGCGTGTTGCGCCAGATGTACCACCTTGTGGTGGATTAAGCACAAGACGGTAATCACCAGCCTGATCAAAGTTCATGGAAAACAAACCTGAGGAATTTGCACTTGTGCTCAGATTTGAGAGATAGTCATAACAATCTTCGCAACGACTCGTATTGCGCTTTTGCACCTCCACCCAGAAATATGCGGAGCCACTTACCCCTCCGGTGAAATCAGCGTCCCGGTACTGCAGACCGAAGGGATTATCCCATGCCATTCCCGTGAGAGGAACACAATCACCCAGCGAGCCACCCACAGAGTCAAAAGTGGCGCATTGCTCAATCACAGAGCCACTACTTGAGACCTGTATGTACTTACTGATCTGAGCAAAATTTTGGCCCTCTGGCGAAGGTATTTGAATTTGATAGCTTCCGTCTTCAACACGAATAAGGACTTTCCCACCCTCACCCGTCTGCGTTCCAATCCCACCTCCACCAAAGTAAAAATTACCGTTTGAACTCACAAGTGGTCTGAGTTCTACTCTGACACGGGCAGAGTTTGATACCGGAGTGCCATTTGGAGGCAACTGCACCTGACCAAAAAAGTTTGCGGGCTTGATCTGAAACGGATAGGCACCATCCGAGGCAATCAATGCAGCCCAATTTGAGGTGCAGCGACTGGAGTCAGTCAATAATTGTTGTAACGAAAACGAAGCACAGCGCTCAACAGTCGAACCTGTGATGCGCACAATGAGTTCCGAATCAGCAAAGGTTGTAGAACTATTGGGGCGAAATGTCAGTTTGTAAATTCCGTCCGACAATTGCAGACCAAAACGTCCGTTTGAATCAACCGACCCTGAAATTCTGGTTCCTTGATTATCCCAGCCCGGACTTCCGCCCCAAATCGTTGAACCAAAACGTGCTGCATCGACATTTCCGCATCCTGTGAATGGATTTCCTTGAACATCCGAGACGATTCCCTGGAAATTGCCCGTGCCTACTGATCCACAACCACCATCATTGCCTCCCGAATTCCACGGAGTTGTCGAAAACCACTGCTCGCCCCAACCCCAAGGTGTTGATTCTGAGTAAAGCGTCGTGAGCGATTTAAAAGGCGTGCAAGTAGGCGCTTCAATCGCAGATTCAGTTTCATAATCATAGCAAAACACTTGCTGATTCCAGTATTCACTGCGCGTTGCAATTTCTGGCTCGTCGTTTATACGAACATTGCGACTAAATATATTGATAACTGCATTGCGGCTAACGCCGTCATTCAAATTTGGAATGGTTCCATCAAGTGACGCCGATGGGATCGTTGTCCACGCAGCCCACAGAGTTGCCGACACTTTCGGTAAACTTTCACTGCTAAAAGTCTCCAATGCGATCGTCGGGTCGGCATCTCCAAGCATCGCCTCAAGAAATTTCAGGTTGCCTAAAGAGCCCGAACCGTCAGGATCTTCCTCTTGGATCTCATTGTTACTTGAGGCCCAGCGACCATTAAATGCAGCCAAGTCCACTGGCATTCCCGAAACTTCAAATGACGTCGGCTCAACTTCGGGTGTGTTGGAGAAGTAAAAACGAACTACCTTGGCTGATTGACCGTCATATTCAGTCGTGGTTGTTCTCATTGCAACAATGTCAAAAGGAGCAATCGTTCTGCCACGCGCCAATGTACAACTCGCTACTTTATTGTTTAGCGTGGACGGATTGTTATCAGCATCAAATGCAAAACATGCAACATTTGTTGGACCAGTTACGTTGTCCCTTTCCTGCTGAGAGTAAAGCAGCATTCTGTTGTTGGCGGGAGCAAGTATCACATTTCCCAATGCCAATGGGTTAACACCTGTTGCGATACCTACTGTTCGGCTTCCCAATTGAGTTCCGAAATCAGCAGTATGCTCAGGAGAGATAGTTATCCCCGCGCCAGCGATGTTTCTTAAAACATCAATTGTAAATGATCCATCAAGACCAGTTTCAACACAACTCATTTTGGATATTTGAAAACCGTCCTGAGTGCTCGCAATTGCAAAACTGAAGACCAATGCTCCTGACACTGGAGTACTTCCAACTTTTACTACACCTGACGCAGTTCGTAAAACATCAGAAGCTTCGTAATCCCAAGGCGAGATCTCACTTTCAACTTGACGAACTTGATCGCAACTATTTTCATCTTCGCTAAAGCTGAACGCTGGACTCGTGCCCCGAAAATCTCCTCCAAGTTCTGAAATTCCAGAAGCCCCCGATTGTCCGGGAACTGCTAACACGATCACCGAAGTAAACATCGCTGCAATAGCAATCAACTTGCTTAGATGGCTGTTTAGTCTCAACACAATGTCCACTAGCGCCCCCTATCTTTCCAATTGATCCTGACGCTATACCATTTTAGGTATAGCCTTGAAATAATGTGCGAAAAAAGTAGATTGGGATTGAAGAGGCATTACCTTGAACAATTGGGCCCGCGTAACTTTGGGGACTCTCCTAATCACGGTCTCTAACTCGTTGCCACAACCTGTTATGGCAACAACTAATGTGAGCATTGGAAGCGTAACTTTGGGCACTAAATCGGGCTCCCAGCTTGGTCGCGACCCGCAAACTGCCTACCCCACCCTCACGTACTGCATCACCTATCAAACAGATAATCAAGCAATGGACTATGGCTTCGAGGTCATAGATTCCAATGGAGTCAGGCCGCCTTTTGGTTCGGCATTTTCATCATTATTTGTCTTCGTCCCAGATCCTGATTGGAACTCCGGTTCAACTCTTGGCCCACGAACGATTTGCAACAGTACGGCGATAGAGAACAATAAGAGCTACACCATTCGTGCTTGGCTGTCCAGCGGTCGCTACGCAACCAGAGGGACTTGGGTGTTACCTCCTTCTTCTGCTTCAACGTCAGCGTCATATGTTTACACTCCGACAAACTCAACGTCCTCAACTATTTCCACAACGTCCCCGACAAATTCATCTTCTGACCCAGATGAATTAACAAAAAAGTGCCCCACTGCATTCCCCATAAGCGTTGAATCAAACGGTCAAGTCAGATGTTTGACCAAGGATCAATACTGCACATCAGTTCAAAACGGTTTAGACGCTCAACTAAACATTCAGTGCGACGAAGCATCTGTTGCTACTTCCCCGTCAATCGCTTCTCCATTAAAACCAAAGTGCACCGCAACTCTGATTTCTCAACAGGGCGGCCGAGCCTCAATTCAATTGTCATCCATTGGCTTGAAAAATACGAAGAATCGCTTTGATGTTCAACGATTTGGCACCTGGTTCATTATGGGTTCTGCGACGTTCTCACGGAGAGGAACAGTGGTTTTATCTACCCGCTCTTCAGTGATCAACACACCTGACAGGTACACCATTCGTGCTGTCAATAGAGGTCGAACAGTGTGCGAAGGTGTTCTTGTTGTTCGAAAGAAGCTTGCGTTGCGCGGACCAGCTCTTCCCGCGAAGCCATAACTTTTTGCCGATCTGAATCAGTCTCCACTACTTCATCTTTTATTCGTATTGATGTCGGATCAGAGGGTTGGCGGTTCGAGTCCGTCCGAGCGCGCCAGTTATATGTGACCTGAAGTCCGAGAAATTACAGCTGCAGGCTCTTGATCTGCAAGAACTCTTCAAAACCGTATTCACCCAACTCGCGGCCAATTCCCGACTGCTTATATCCGCCGAATGGAGCATTCGGGTTAAACGCACCGCCGTTCACTTCAACCTGGCCGGTACGCATGCGCTTAGCAATACCAATGGCCTTGTCTTTGTCGGCTGAAAACACCGCTCCGGCAAGCCCGTACACACTGTCGTTTGCAATGTTTACCGCATCATCAACAGTGTCGTAAGGAATAACCACCAACACTGGCCCGAAGATTTCTTCCTGCGCGATTGCCATTGAGTTCTTCACTTCAGAAAACACAGTTGGATTTACGTAGTAACCAGTTGTAAGTCCTTCTGGAGCACCTGGCCCACCAAAGATCAACTTTGCACCTTCTTCAATACCTTTAGCGATGTACGACTGCACGCGATCACGCTGAGCAGCAGATGCCAATGGTCCAAGATTTGATCCTTCAGCAAACGGATCGCCCACTTTCATTCCACTTGCTGCCGCTACCACCGACTTCTCTGCCTCTGCCAAACGAGTGCGTGGAACCAACATTCGAGTGAGAGCCGAACATGTTTGGCCACTATTCAAGAACGCCTTGCCAACGCCGCCCATTACTGCTTTAGCAAATGTCGCTTCATCAAGGTCGTCGCAAATAATGTTTGCACTCTTGCCACCCAACTCAAGAGCAATCTTCTTGATGGTCTCTGCGCCAACTTGTGCAACGCGCTTTCCGGCACGAGTCGAACCAGTGAATGACACCATGTCAATGTCGGCACTTGCCGCAATTGCTTCGCCCACTACTGGGCCAGTACCAGTAACCAAGTTGAACACGCCCTTAGGCAGTCCTGCCTCATGAATAATCTCTGCCAAAATAAATGCGTCTACTGGTGCAACTTCGCTTGGCTTCAAGACCACTGTGCAACCTGCCGCCATAGCAAAGGCAACCTTCGCCGAAATTTGATGCAATGGGTAGTTCCATGGAGTGATGCAACCAACGACACCTACTGGCTCGCGCACCACACTCGAACTGCCAATTTGGCGTGAGTATTCAAACGACTGCGCAACCGCTGCTGCTTGCTTAAATGAATTGATTGGTAGACCAACCTGAATCATGTTCGAAAATGGTTTATTCATTCCGGTCTCACGCGAAATAACTGATCCAATTTCGTCCATGCGAACTGCCAATGCATCACCGATCTTGTTCATGTAACCGGCACGATCGGCTGGCGTCAGCGCGCTCCATGATCCAAAGGCTGCCTTTGCCGCAGCTGCTGCCTTATTCACATCATCTGCTGTGCCTTCAGGAATAGTTGCCATCACTTGCTCGTTTGTTGAGTCAAAAACCGAAATGGATCCAGTTCCTGCTGAAGCGACCCATTGACCGCCGATATACACCTGTGAGTAAGTGGTCATGTCAAACCTTTCGTTGAAGATAGGTACAAAATACACGCTTTGTTGGCATTCTCGACTGTCAGAACTGGTTCCCACTTTCTGGCGCCCGCTGGAAATCTCGTAGTGTTTGGCATAGCCAAAAGGAGCACCTAGTGGGCCGCGCAGCACGAACAATTCCATCCACACACACGGGAAGCCTTCCCCGTCCCGACGATTTGATTCAGATCATGTGGGCAGTCGGCGACGGTATTCCTGTTGATGCCAAAGCACTAGACCAACGCGTAGGCAGTGCAATCGACGAAGTGGTGCGCAAGCAGGTTGAAGCCGGCGTAACCATTATTAACGATGGCGAAATGTCGAAGCCCTCGTACGCAACATACGTAAAAGACCGCTTGTCGGGTTTCACCGGCGAATCTGTGCAGTCGTATTTCTTTGAAGACCTTGTGGACTTTCCGCGCAGCGCCGAAGCAGTTGCGGGTAACCCAGGGCGCCGTAAGCGCAGTGCTCCGGCGTGTACTTCACCTATCGAAGTAATCGATAAAGACGCCGCTGTCAAAGACATGACCGAATTGCGTCGTGCAGCAACTGCGAACAACCACCAAGAGATTTTTACGAGCGCAGCATCACCCGGAGTGGTGTCGCTGTTCTTCGGCAACGAGTACTACAAGACTCGCGAAGAATATGTGTTTGCAATTGCTGAAGCGAT
>Ga0214921_10011122_pt1 | contig 10992 bp, 9 predicted proteins | sample LL1505_MetaG_FD_177992 | JGI IMG/M metagenome (GOLD analysis project Ga0214921, IMG submission 177992) | Freshwater microbial communities from Lake Lanier, Atlanta, Georgia, United States - LL-1505 | ecosystem: Environmental > Aquatic > Freshwater > Lake | place: USA: Georgia | collected 2015-05-28
GCTTAAAGATATGTTTATTATAGCTAAAGTATTTTAATTAGAGCGCGCGAGCGAGACTACGAAGTGTATAACTATTACATGAGTAGTCGATTGACGCATGCTCGAATTATAAAGACTTAGCTATATGAGGAGAGAATCAGATGAATGCAAAGCTGCTTCTGTTCATTTAGAATGTCTAGTTATTATCAAGTGATGCTTTTTTTTGGTAGGTAGTCGGCGCAAAAACTCTTAGGCCTTGTGATGATATATTGTGATGATATATTGGGATGACGCATTGGGGTGACGCATTGGGGTGACGCATTGGGGTGACGCATTGGGGTGATAATTCCCTTGCTCAAACTATCTCTTAACTAAGTTGATTTTTTTGGTAGCGAGGGAGGGACTTGAACCCCCGACACACGGATTATGATTCCGTTGCTCTAACCAGCTGAGCTACCCCGCCTCTATACTCTTCGTCTTTTTTGCTTTATTTCTTAAAAAGTTCTAAAGACTCAGAATGCGCACCTACAAGTGTAGGCTTACGCTTCTTCGCTCATCCTTTTTAAGTCTAAATCGAAAAATACTCGAGTCTAATCTTTATATATTTCTTCGTCTTTTTTGCCTTAACAAAGAATAAACCCCAGAATGAACCCGGGGTACAAATAAATATCATCCTAACGTTTAGAGAACTGCGTAGATTTACGAGCTTTATGCTTACCAAATTTCTTACGCTCTACCGCTCTTGGATCACGAGTCAAGAATCCAGCCTTGCGGAGAGCTAAGTGCAGTTCAGGCTCAAATTTATCAAGAGCACGAGATGCGCCATGGCGAATTGCTCCAGCTTGACCAGTGTGTCCACCACCAACAACAGTGCAAATGATATCGAATTGACCAGTTGTTTTTGTTGTCTCAAAAGGTTGCATGATTATCATGCGATGGGTTTCTCTTGCAAAATATTTCTCAAACTTACATCCATTGACGGTAACCACTCCAGAGCCAGGCTTAACCCAGACGCGCGCGACTGAATTCTTTCTACGGCCTGTGCCATATGATCTGCCTTGTGCATCTTTTTGCGGTTGACGCTTTTCAGCTACTTCTTTTGGCGCTGGAGCGGCTGCTGCAACTACGCTTTCTAGCCCTAAGTCTTTGAGATTTAATGTAGCCATATCACTTACTTCTTATTTTTTATATTTTTACTAGCAAAATCATATACAACTGGTTGTTGTGCGCTATGAGGATGGTCTGGACCAGGATAAATATGCACATTGCCACGTTGCTTATCACCCAGCGGGCCTTTGTGTATCATTCTATGTACAGCAAATTTTACAACGCGCTCTGGGAATTTGCTGTGCAAAATCTTGCCGGCTGTTGTGTCCTTGATACCACCAGGAAAGCCAGTATGGCGATAGTAAATCTTACCATCTTTGCGATCGGCTTTATTGCCGCTAAGATGGACTTCGGCAGCATTGATGATTATTACATTATCACCACAATCCATGTGAGGGGTGTAAGTAGGTTTACGTTTACCACGTAGTATCATTGAGACTTCGGCAGCAAGACGCCCAAGAACAACGTTCTTTGCATCAATGACCCACCATTTCTTTTCGATTTCCGAAGGTTTAGCAGAATAAGTTTTCACAAGTAGTAGCTTCTTTTATAGTTAAATTTGCAAAGCACTAGTATCGGCAAATCCACGCATTTGTCAAGTAATAAATTACTCAAAGTGTGTTTTTTTGCTCTAGACATAAGCCAGTTTATTATAGGCTAGTTGCCCAAAAGCGAATATCATTGATCTTTTGAGTCAGTCTATAGAACAAAAAAGGGCCGAAGCTCATAAAATAATTTTAATTCTATGGCCTATCTAGCTAGTCATAGTCAGGGGCTATATTGATATAATATCCTTCTCCTTATATGACTTTTGGAGCAATAAGGCGGAGTTTTTATTAACAGACCGCAAGATCATTGCTTAGCGCAATAAAACAAGGCTATTGCATATAAGCGCCCTATCCATTAGTATCTAGCTACACTAACAATGAGCATCGTTCGTGAACAAGGTATTGATTGTTGAAGATAACAACCTGAATATGAAGCTTTTTTGCGATCTTCTCTCGATAAAGCATTACGAGGTAATAACCTCAAAAGACGGAGTTGGGATTCCTCAGATGGTCAAAAACCAAAAGCCCGATTTGGTTCTTATGGATATACAACTCAAAGGCATCTCTGGCATTGATATAATCAAAGAACTCAAGGCAGATAGGGAAACGATGCATGTCCCCATCATCGCCATAACAGCTTTTGCTATGAAGCATGATGAGATTAAAATTACCGAATGTGGTTGTGATATGTATCTCTCCAAACCAGTTTCGATAGATCGCTTTTTTGAAGCAGTAGAGAAGTTTATTGGTTGATTTTGCTAAAAAGTGCTAGTAGAGCAAAAAACACTATGTTGCAGCTTAAGTTAAAAAATAAAAGAAGCTTTATTATGTCCAAAACCAAACCCAAAGCCAGCACGGCTAAAAAACCTGGATTAGCTAAGAAGGATGTCGCTGCTAAGAAGCCAGTGGTTAAAAAACCAGCGGATAAAAAAATGCAAACTCAGCCAAATTCGGTTGGGCTAGTTGGTCAAATTACTGAGTTTTTGAATAAGTACTTGTTTAAAAGAGGAAGATAAGCCTTTTATCTTCAAGAAATCCACTTGAAAAGCGGTCATAATATGCTAGTCTTGATCCTTAAATCATTGGAAAACTAGAAGTGATAGACGAGCGTTTTTATACCAACAAAGGCCCCCTACCCTTAACCAAAATAGCAAAACATCTTGAGTGCGAGTTAGTTGCGCCAAATATAGCTTCGAAAGAGATAGAAATAGCTAATATCACCACTCTAGAACTAGCCCAAAGTAGCGACCTTACATTCCTGAGCAATAAAAAATACGAAAAAGCATTCAAGCATACCAAGGCTGGAGCTTGCTTAGTTAATAATAACTATGCTGGCGAAGTTCCAGAAAATACCTGGCTACTTAAAAGCGATAATCCATACCTTGCTTATGCTAAGGCGATAGACATGTTTTATACTTCCCTCGGACTTGATCCTAAGGACTCGGGAAATTCACGAGATCCTTTGATCAAGTCCGAGGAGAACGCGGGAAAGATGATAGATCCAACCGCCCTAATAGGCTTTGGTTGCAAAATCGGACATAACGTTGTAATAGAAGCAGGCGCCCAAATAGGTGACAATGCAGTCATTGGAGCTTTTACTTTTATAGGACGTGGCGTCAAGATTGGAAATAATGCCAGGATCGATTCGCACGTCGCAATTAGCTATTCCATTATAGGAGATGATGTTGTGATTCTGCCGGGGGCAAGAATTGGCCAAGATGGCTTTGGATTCGCGACAGCTGGCGGGAGACATCGTAAGATTTTTCATGTTGGTAGGGTTATTATAGGCGACGATGTTGAGATAGGTGCAAATACCACAATCGACCGCGGTGGCATACTTGATACTGTCATTAGCGATGGTTGTAGAATCGATAACTTGGTGCAAATAGGCCACAATGTCTTTATAGGCAAGGGCTCTATAGTTGTAGCGCAAGTCGGTATAGCTGGTAGCTCTAAGATAGGCAGCTACTGCGCGCTTGGCGGACAAGTTGGCGTCTCTGGACATGTGCAGATAGCAGATAGAGTCCAGATCGCAGGACAAGGGGGCGTGATACAAGATATCACCGAGCCTGGTTCTATCTTAGGCGGGAGCCCTACAGTGCCCATAATGGACTGGCATAGACAGTCTATATTTTTAAAGAAAATGTCAGGTAAGAAATGAAAGTAGATATAAATATACAAGAAATCATGGAAATGATTCCGCATCGCTATCCCTTTTTATTGGTCGATAGAGTAATCTCGCTAGCACCATCTGAATCGATTATTGGCATTAAGAATGTCACGGCAAATGAACCACAATTTACTGGGCATTTTCCTGGTAATCCTATTATGCCAGGCGTTTTAATAATTGAAGCTTTGGCTCAGGTTGCTGCTGTGTTGGTATCCAAGACACTAAAAGCAAATCCGCATGAAAAGGAAGTCTATTTTATGGCAATCGAAAATGCAAAATTCCGTAAAGTCGTGACCCCTGGCGATACTCTGCATTTGCATGCCAAAATTGTTCAGCAACGTGGCCCGGTGTGGAAATTTGCTGGGCGCGCTGAAGTTGATGGCTCTTTGGCCGCTGAAGCCTCATTCACTGCTATGGTTAAAGATAAGGATTAAATAGACTTGCCTGGCATAAATATTTTTTAGCCAGGAAGTTTTAGGAAAAATGAAGGCTAGCATCGGAATGTACACTTCTACTTGAGAAGCGCAGCCGAGTTTTGACGGGCGTTATTACTGCTAAAAATTATTTATGTAGGAAGTCTAATATGAATATACATGCAAGCTCTATAGTCAGCCCATCAGCATCAATTGGAGATGGCGTAAAAATCGGCCCATTTTGCACGGTTGGTCCAGATGTAATACTCGAGGATAATGTTGAGCTCAAATCTCATGTCGTTATTGAGGGGCGCACAAAAATAGGCGCAGGCACAGTAATCTACCCATTTGCTTCAATAGGTCAGCCGCCGCAAATTCTTAAATATAAAGGCGAAAAATCCGAAGTTTCTATTGGCAAGAACAATACCATTCGTGAATATGTTACTATTCAAGCTGGCAGCGCTGATGGGGGCATGCTTACCAAGATTGGTGATGGCTCGCTCTTTATGGTTGGAGTTCATATAGGTCACGATTGCATGGTTGGTAATAACGTAGTTTTTGCAAATTACGTAAGCTTAGCTGGTCACGTTACTGTGGACGATTTTGCTGTAATTGGTGGACTTGCTGCAGTGCATCAATATGTACGTATCGGCGCATATTCGATGATAGGCGGATTATCGGCCGTGGTCCGCGATCTCATACCATTTGGCATGGCTTCATCAGACCGGGCTCATTTAGAGGGCATCAACTTGATTGGCATGAAGCGTCGTAATTTTAGCTCCGCTGATATTACCAACACCAAGAAAGCCGTCGAGATGCTATTTGCTGATTCAGGACTTATGGTCGATAGAATGCAAAAAGTAAGTAAAGAATTCTCTGGCAATAAGGCCGTCGAGCAAATCTTGAATTTTATGCATCAAGATAGCACTCGCAGCTTTTGTCAGTTTAAAAGGTAGTAATCGTGAAAGATCATTGCCCTCTTCGGACAAGCGCAAGCCAGATCCAAGGGTCTAAAAAGCAACTGGGAGACTCTAAACCCGTGCCTGGGGAAAGTCATTCACTGGGAATAATAGCAGGCAGCGGCTCTGTGCCAGAAATGGTTGCAAAGGCTCATATAGATAGAGGCGGGGATGTCTTTGCGGCCTCGATTGCGCCTGGGGCATTAGGCAAGCCTTTTGCTATAGGAGAGGTGGGTAAATTATTCGAATATTTTCACTCTCATAATGTCACGGATGTCGTCATGGTTGGTGGGCTCAAGCGCCCTAGCTTCTTTGGCCTCAAGGTTGACTCTACTGGCGCTTTGCTACTTGCTCGCGTCGTAAAAGCCAAGATGTTTGGTGATGATAAATTGCTTAGAATCGTCGCCCAGTTTTTTGAAGAAAATGGATTTAAAATAGTCTCTGCTACATCTGTTTTATCGGGTGAAGTCACCCTACCCTCTGGTGTCGTAACTCTTAAAACCCCCAGCGATGTAGATTACAAAGATATAGCGCTTGGGATGAAGGCGGCAAAAGAGCTGGGCAAAGAAGATCTTGGGCAGGCTGTTATTGTCGCTAGTGGCATTGTTGTTGGCAAAGAGGATGAGAGAGGAACAGATGCTTTAATTCTGGATCATCAAAATGGTATCCTTGTAAAAGCTATGAAGCCTATGCAAGATGAGCGCCTAGACATACCGGCTATAGGTCCTGTTACTGTTGAGAATGTTGCAGCTGCTGGCCTAAGAGGAATAGCCATTGAGGCTGATAAGGTTATTGTAGTTGATCATGAGAATGTGATAAAAAGAGCAAATGAACTAGGAATTTTTTTGGTTGGGGTTTGATGTTTCCCTCGGGCTCGGGTCTTCGAGGGTCTCGCTAGGCTCCCTCAGATCCTCGGGCGCAGGCCTTCGAGGGAAGCAAGGATGGAAAATGATATGACAAAAAAACTTATGCTATCTGGCGTCCAGGCTACTGGAAGCCTACACTTGGGCAACTACCTCGGTGCTATTCGTAATTGGGTAGTGATGCAGGATGATTTTGAGTGTTTTTTCTTTCTTGCCGATCTTCATGCCATCACTATAGACCGTTCAGCTCAGGAGCTGCGAAACTCAATACTAAATACAACAGCGGGCTACCTTGCTTGCGGCCTCGATCCCGCAAAGTCCATTCTTTTTGCTCAATCTCATATTCACGAACATTCCGAATTGGCATGGATCTTCAACTGCTCTACGCCGCTTGGATGGCTAAAACGCATGACGCAGTTTAAAGATAAAGCTGGCAAAGATCAGGAAAAAGCTAGCTGCGGGCTCTTCACATATCCCGTTCTTATGGCGGCTGATATTCTTCTTTATCAGCCAGATTTTGTGCCCGTTGGAGAAGACCAGAAACAACATATAGAGCTAGCTAGAGATATAGCAGGGACTATGAATCGTAAGTTTGGCCAAGAAATTTTTAAAATCCCAGAGCCTTTGATCAAAAAAGAGGCTGCCAGGATTATGTCACTGCGCGATGGAACGAAAAAAATGAGTAAGTCCGATCCATCGGATGCATCACGTATAAACTTAAGCGATGATGCCGATATCATATCGCAAAAGTTCAAGAAGTCTAAAACAGATAGTTTTGCTCATATAAGCTACGATAAAACGACTAGGCCAGATGTGAGTAACCTTATAGAGATCTATGGAGCGCTATCAGGAGAGTCTCATGAGAAGATTGTAGCTAACTATGCAGGAGAAGGCTTTGCAAAGTTCAAGGGTGATTTAGCAGACTTGGCCGTAGCAAAGCTTGCACCTATTAATGAGAGGTATAATCAATATCTCGGAGATGAAGCCTACTTGCGCCATGTTTTGAATGATGGCGCAAGCAAGGCTAGAGTCGTTGCAGCCAAGACACTCAAAGAGGTTAAGGAGTCGCTTGGGTATATTTGAACCCATTTGTTTCCTTCATGCTTGATGCGAAGGTCTCGGGCAACTCACGAGATCCTCGGATCAAGTCCGAGGAAGGCAGTTTGCTAATGACTCAAAAGAACGTGTCATCTGGCAGCGAGTGTATGCCCATAAGCCAACTTGTCATTGGCGGATATTCAATATCGAGGTGTGGTACGCTTGTAAATCCAACCGCATGAGCTGCTGCGCAATCATATTTGTTTGGGTGAAACGGCAATAACCTACTCAAACTTTGATAAAATCCTGCATTAAATGGATCGCACATAGATTCCTGGATATACCAAGCTTTTGCCATTTGCATTTGTGGATCAATATGTGGCACCATTGGCCATTCCATACAATGCACAGAGGCGCTACTTGCAGGATTTTCAATAGATCGCACAGCCTGTTGACCATCATGCGCCCCTTTATTTCTACGATTATAGGACAGCGCTTCCTTAAAATTATAACTTGCCTCTTCAAACCGTCCTGCATGAAACAACTCCCAACCAAGTTTCATGCAAGAGTAAGACATGTTACTTTTGGATGTATAGTCAGGAAAGATTCGAAGTCCTTCAGCTGCCACTTTTTTAACATCGCCCCACCCTTTTCCATTGCTCTTTGTTTTCTCTATGGCTTTCTGATATGAAGAACGATTCTGAGCTATAAGGTCTAGAGAGCCTGGGGTAGATGATGGCAGTGCTGCAGCCTCAAGAATTGCTGGCTCTGTCTTTGTCGCAGCTCCGTCTATTGATGGTAATGTCATTATTGTTTCGGCTGCTGGTAGAGAGGTAAGATCTTGATTTTCGAGCGCTGATGAAGCTTCAGTTGATATTGGATCGGATTTGTTGACTGAATCAACCAAGGCTGATGATTGCTTTGCTGCATCTGTTGTTACTGCCTTTAGAACCCCCTCTATCATAGTCTTTACAACTTCGTGTCTTATGGCCTTCTCCGCTTCTTCTCGAGAGGCGGCTTCTGCTGCAAGTTTGGCTTTGTGTTTTTCAACTTCCACCGCTATCAGCCTTGCTTCTACTTCGGCTTTTTCAAGTGTGCTAGCTTGTTTTTGCAAGTCCTTTAATGCTCTTTTGCACAGATAATCAAAAGCTTGATCGCCAGCTTTGCATCTCTGAGCTTGCTCTATCTCAAGCTTCGCTCTTGCTAATAAAGCTTCAGCATCTTTTCTTTCGACGCAACCCAGCGAAATTAAAATACGACCCTTTTGTAAATAGGCTTCGGCATTATCTGGCCACTTCTGAGTTATTGATGCGTAAATCTCAAGCGCCTCTTCTAAACGATTGAGCGAAAGTAGCATTCCGCCTTTATCAACATAATGATCGAGATTTTCCTTATCTTGCTCGATGAGGGCCTCATAAAGAGCCGAGGCCTGATCTATATAACCAAGGCGCCAGAGCACTATTGCTTTAAGGGTCAACGTAGAACTCTTTTGATCAAGATCAAGAGCTTTGAGCGCTTCTTCGAAGTACCATCTCCATTTAGCAGAATCTGGGTCTTTTGATAGGCCTTTATGACCAAGAACTGTAAGCATTAATGCTTTTTTATAATGATCCACTGACTCTACCTTTCTTAGCATTTGTGTATATTCTACAACATCAGAACGACTAATGATCATCTCGCCGAGAATTTCCCAAGGATGCTTGATTGCCGGTTTATTCAGCAACTGAATAACTTGCTGCCCCATATAGTACTCCATACCAAACTTAGTTTTGGCATTTTTAATACCTTCCTCGTCACCACGCAGCTCCAAAATCCTGAAGAAATGAAAAATGGCATCCTGATTTGTTGGATCATATTCCATAGCCTTTTCGCAAGCAAGCTTGGCTGCACCCAGGATTTGTGCAAGAGCTTTCTTGGATTTTGCGTCAGATTTACCAAGAATCGGTTCTGCTTTTTGTAGATAGAGTTCGGTCGTGCCAAGATGGTAATGGGCTAGATGACTTTTTAACTTGGCCTTCTCTTGGTTTAACTGGGCTATGTTAGATTGACTGAGAACCCTTAAGCAATCTTGGCCTAAGCACGGAATCATAACATAGTCTTTGACTAAAGGCTTCTTCTTTACTGACGTCATTTGTTCGTTAATCTGTTTTAGCTTATTAAAAGCTTGCTTTATACCGCCCTCAAGTTTTTGTATCGCAAGATCGTAATTACCAGACTGACTATCAAGCTTAGCCTTGTATAAATTAGCTTGCGCAGCTGCATGTATATCTTTTTCTCGCACTAAACCAAATTGCTTTATAGCCTCATCAGGACTGCCTCTCTCCATATAAACGGATCCTAAATGCAAATGGCACTCTGATATATCCTTAGCACATTCATCTTGACTTGCCTTATAACACTTGAGACTAAGTTGATAAGCTGTAATAGCTTCTTTATATCGAGCGTTGGTGGATGAGTCTTTTGTATCATAAGCCCATGATTGCCATGATCGTCCTATACAATAGAATATAGTTCCTTGTAGTTTTTTATCTTTATGATCTGCTAATTCGCTACTCATCTTAAAGGATTTTATGGCTTCTTCGTAATTCTTAATACCTAAATAGGATTGACCCATTTTATATCTAATGCACGCATCACTTTCTCTTATCTTGGCACCAATCTTTAAAATCTCTAAAGATCCTTGATGCTGGCCTTTTTCGCTTAAGGCATCTGCCCGACTAAGAAGCCCTTGATATATACAAGCTTCATGTTGCGGCAAGGATTTAGAAAATGAAATCAACTCCTGTGAGGCTTGTTTGTCTAATAGCTTTGATGAAGCTATATCACGATCTAATTGCTCAAAAAGATCATCAATCATCTGCTCTGGCGAAGTTACTGATGCCAAGCTGAGCGACTGCGGCAATAGCAGCGAATCAGCAAACACTCTCTTGTCATTTTCATCTGGAATAACCATGCCAGTAATTTCGCCAAGCAGCTTTTGAGCCTTTACAAAATCAGCCTTGAAAACAAGATTTGTATCGCAAGGCAGTGCCTTTTGAGCATGTTCTTGTGCTTGTTTTTTAAAATCTTCTTTTTTCTTGCTCACTTCATAATATAGCCTTGCAAGGCTATATTCGATCTCAAAAATAGAGGCATCATCATTAAGCGCTTGTTCAAAGCATCTAATAGCATCTTCGTTTTTTTGATATAATTCGAATATTCTGCCCATATCAGCATATATATGACTATACTGCGTCTTTGTCATCTCAGTACCAATCGGTTGAGTCTCTTGGATCATTGTAAGTGCTGTCTCTAGATCGATTATAGCATCCTGCAAACCATCTTCGCCTCTTGATAGACCCAAATAAGCTTTTATCACTCCTTTTATGGATAAGAATTGGGGTATATCAGCCTGCTTTTTGATTGAGCCATTTGCTAATGCAGCTTCGCAGATCTTTAAGGTCTGGGCCAAAGAAGCCTCGGCCTCCTTTGGATTATTTTTGTGCAGCTCCATCAGAACTCGTAGCTCAGCAAGTATTCTTGTATGATAAAGAGTAGCAAGGTCTTCTCCTATATCTGTCTTGGACTCAGAACTACTTTCTACCTTATCGACGACCTCTTTAGATAACTCTAGCGCAAGATTCCACATGCCAATTTCACTCATGATCTGAGCTTTAACGAATAGGGGTCTGGCAAGATGCGGGAGCTTTTTAATAGCAATATTAATAGCAGCTATGGCTTCTTGATATTCTCCTAGGTAACGACATACTGTAGCCAGATAGAGGTGAGCACCGGCTGTGGTATTAGAGTCCTGAGAAGCTTGAGAGCCTGAGATTTTGATAGATGAGCAAAAAGCTTGTTTGGCCTTTTGGTAAAGCGCTACTCTTTTTGCCTTATTAGATTCTATATTTCCATGATCCATGTATGATCCACCAA
>Ga0214921_10011123_pt1 | contig 10991 bp, 15 predicted proteins | sample LL1505_MetaG_FD_177992 | JGI IMG/M metagenome (GOLD analysis project Ga0214921, IMG submission 177992) | Freshwater microbial communities from Lake Lanier, Atlanta, Georgia, United States - LL-1505 | ecosystem: Environmental > Aquatic > Freshwater > Lake | place: USA: Georgia | collected...
TCAATTAATTTTTTTACTTCGGTAAATGTAAAATTAAAAGAACCGTTAGGTGTTGATAATTGAATATCAACATGTGGGGTCTCATCCTTACCAAAGTCATAAACCATAAAACCATTTTCTTGACCTAATTCAATGTTGGAAGTGTCAGGATAAACTGAAATGTATTGGTCGGGATTATCGTCAACCATAGTTTTAAATTCTTTTTCAAGAGATTCCAATTCTTTCAAACAATCGGAATATTTCTTGGTAAACTCCTTGTCCCATTTTTTGGTGTACTTTGCCATAATAATTTATTTTATGATACCAATATATGAAAAATAATTGATATTAAAAAATTATATGGATATTGTTTTTGGTTCTTTCTCTTTGTGGAATTTTTTAACGTATTTCTTAAAGTCGGTCAATCCTCCTCTTTTCTCGACCCATCTAACGGGGTTAATATCTCTAAATCCAAATGTACTTCCACCATCAGATAAGTAAACGGTACCAGTTGATATTGAACTTAACTTTATACCAACTTCTTCAAGTACTTTTATTTTTTGTTCTTCGGTTTCCCATGTATTTAAAAATCCCACAATATCTTCTTTCCATAATATATCCTTAATTTGGATATTGTTTACAACCGTTTCATTCCAAAGACCTTCTCTATGTATTTTAAAATCTGAATAATATTCACGTATTTCTTTCGCACGTTCTTCGATAAAATTATCAACCCATCTATAATAATTGATTAGGGTTTTTGGTTCGTTTATATTATTAAATTCATTATGACCTTTAAATTCTTTATAATATTCATTTCTAATTTTATTTGGTAATGTATGTAATGTAATCCATCTTCTACCCGAATCATCGGGTGTACTCATAATATCACCAGGAGCTTCAAATTGTAAGTCCCCCTCAATTTGGAATATTATACCTCCAGTAGTTTGTATTCCTTTAATACCATTAACCAATACCTTATTCATGTACCTAAATGTAGATAATGCTTTTCTTGTACCTACCATTTTAGCAATCTTATCAATACTATGAATGTCCCCTATATGAAATGTTGTTACTCTTTGTTTTCCCCATATGTAGTTTACTATAGATGAAGTTAAAGGTATGTCTAATCTATCAATATGTGATTGGATATTACCCAACCACCTCAGTTCATTTAACTGTTGTTGTTCAATAAGTTTTAATTGTGATTCTGTAACCTGAAGCTTCATTAGATATAAATATTAAAAATTAATGTAGACCCAAGCATTCTGTTTATATCTATCATATTTCTTAAGTGATGCTGTCGTTCTGTGCCACCCTTCAACCAAATCGTATTTACCATCTTTTGTTAAATAAACAATAATAGGTTCAGAAGAGATTCCATTTGTATCAAGTTTGGATTGTTGTGTATTATGTCTTTCAGAATCGTTAGGTACTTGTTGATTAATACTACCACCAATTTTACTCTTTAATCCTTGTTGATCTCCATCAATAAAAATATCTATTGAAACATCCAACACTCTAAATTCCCAATACCCTTTACCAAATCTTTGAATCCAATTATCAAAATATGTTTGGCCAAGTTTTTTATATACGTTATTATCAACACCCATTTCCTTTGTGTTTTTATACATCCAATCTCTAATGACGTACTCGGGCCAATCTATTCCAGTATATTCCTTACCCTTTCTAACCAAATAGTTCAATAACCCATGGCGAGTTTCGGTGATAAGTTTATATTGTGATTCTGTTATGAGGATATTCATATCATATAAATATTACTTAATTCCAGATAGATATTCGTCTATTTTTTTTTGTACCTCAGGATTTTGACCCGTATAAATGATATTTGTAAGGTATTGTCTCAATGGATATATTCTATCCGTTAATACTCTTTCCTCAACCTCGGGGTTTTTACGACTACGTGGAACTGGGTCCATCCAAGCTTTATTTGCAATTGTTCCATAATCAAAAGGAACCACCCTATAACGTGATTTAAGACGACTTCTATCGGCAACAAAGATTACGTTCAACATATCAGGTTTAATACGAGGACCGTCTCCTGAATTGCCAATAGACCCATCTGGTATAAAGTTCTTATCACGAGTAAATGAAACCATCGTTTTATGTTTGGATTGTTTTAATGTTCTATCCAAATTCATAACCTCCTCATATTGTTTCGACCCCACCAACATATTACCTTTCATAATACCCAAAGCACGTTCTTCAGTTGTATGATGATAGATAGGTATTGACACCATATCTCTTAACTTCTCCAATAATATGTCTTGTAATTTCATTACACCTTAAGTTTCTTTAGGATTTCTAAGTTTTTCTTAACGATGTTTAATGATTTAACTCCTGATTTTACACTTCTCATTGCTCTTGGTTTTTTTGGTCTTGTTCCCATATGTTTTAGTCTTTTTTAAATAAATTATCTAACATTGCAATGTCATCATCTTCAGATACATTTTGTACGAGTGGTGGGGTTTTACTAAGAGCGTCGGCCGTTGCCTGTTGTTGTGGTGTAAGTTGTGATAAATTTTTAATAGTATTATTAATAGTATTTTTAGAATCACTTCCCATTTGTTTTACCTTATCTGATGCCTGTTTTTGTTGTGCTGCTCTTGTTTTAGAACCCATAATACCATCAATTCCATCTTTATTTGGTCCTGTAAGTCCTAAATCATAACCCGCAGCTTTTAATTGTTTCTGTAATTCAATTACTTTTGGGTCAGGTTTAGATGAATTTTCAGCCGCCGCAAGTTTTTTTGCAACATCTGGTTTTGTTTTAGAGACATAAGCTTTAGCGTTATCAATATCAATATCTTGAATTTTGAAAGTATCTCGATACTGTTTCCAAGTCATTCCGTTTAATTTAGGGTTTGAACTTTTAATTAAAAGGCTTTGTGGGTCAATACTATTAATTGCATTGACGATATTTTTATTTCTCTGATTTTGAGTATCTTGAGTTGTTTGTTGTTGACCAATTAATGATTTAGCGGCCTGTAATTCAATAGGGTTTATGTCATATTTCACAATATAATCTCTTGGAAGAACCCCCTTATTTGCGCTTAATGTTTTTGCAATGTTAGCAATTCTTTCTTGACTTGATGAATTAGCAGGTGCAGTAAAAGTATTTGCGTCACCCATTGGTATCGATTGTTCTTTTATAACTTTAGATACGATGTCCCTAAGTTGGTTTTCTGTTAATTTAATAATTCTTTTCATATGTTATATAAATATTACGTTATTTGTGTTTAATTAATATTGTGAGTGGTATTCTATTTTAGTTATTTTTCCACCTTCTTGGTAAAATTCAAATCTCTGTTCCTTTGTGATGTTCTTATCCATCGTCATAAACATCGCCTTGAATTCATTATCGTTATATGTTTTCTTACCTGTATTCTTTTTCTCCAATAACCTTTGAGCCATTGGATACACCCTCTCATCATTGAATTTAAATATTTTTTTAAGGTCATTGGTTGGTGTGGTCTCCATTTCCTTATCTTCCCCTCTAAGAAATCTAGATAGAAACCCCAACATAGTTTGTTCAACCGATGTTAGGTTGTTAGATTGAACTTGTTGTTCGTTTAAAACAATTTTCTTAAATTGTGTTTCGGTTATTATTAACTTCATATTTCTTTATTGTATTGTGAAATCCCCCATTTCAGAATTACCTGATAATACATTAGGTGATGTTAATGTTAATTCAAATGCCTGTCCATTTAATTTTTGACCTCCGTACGTACCGGGACCAACAATTTTCATGTTAAAATTTTTACCTGTTACATTATCTAAATTTTGAACAGTAAGTTGGTATTTTTGATTATCCTTATCTCTTATTGCGGTATAAGTTTTACCATCTTCAAAATTACCATTGAAAGTTGATTGTTGGGTATTATTAGGTTTGTCAACAGGAGTAGATTTACCACCACTAATAGGAGGAAATGAATTAGGTTTTGTATAACGATAGAATATCTGTCTGAACGAGTTATTACCACCTTTATGGATATAATCGTTAACCTTCTCAATATCAATAGTAGATTCCTTAAATGTGGTCATTATTTTCTTCTTAGCGGTTCCCATATCATTTCCTTGTGAAACGGACTCAGCACGGTTAATAACATCGTTATTACATCCTGCACCACGACTGGTGAAACCCATCCACGCTTTACCATCGGAACTTGGGGAAATGGTACAAGACCAATTAACGGTCATACCATTAACGGATACATCTACCTTAGACACCATAGGGTTCATACCACCCTTATATAACTCCTCAAGTTTACTAACAACAATAACATTCATATTACCAATAACCTTACCACCTGAACCTTGAAATGCGTGTAATTCATCACAGTCATTTGCGGTATATGTACCACTTACAACAACCGTGGATGATTGTTCCGTTATTATACGTCTAAGTTGTTGTTCTGATATTATGATTTTCATATTGTATTAATATTTTTTAACGTATTCATTAATGATAATTTGGGTCCAGTTCTATTTGGTTTTTTAATTCTTTGACTTAAATCAACTCGATCTTTATGTACCGCTTCTTTAGGTAATTGTCTTTCTGGATAATCACCCAAACGTTTTATTTCCCTTGCTTCAACACTTTTTAATGCATCTAATAATAATTTATCATATGTACCCTTTTTCAAAGTATACGGTACACGAATCAATCCCAAACCAAGATTATTAGTTTCAATAAATTGGTTTTTTAAATTATCACTTTCATATAGTATATTATAATTTAATTGTCTGGTGTATTCTGATTTAGCAAATCTAGGTTCAAAATGTTGTTCACCATCATATTCAATAAGGATATTAACATACCCTGGTTCAGGTATATAAAAATCAAACTTTTGATTACCTAATTCTTTGAATTGTTTTTCTGTTTCAAATTCTTCGTAATCATTTTCAGATAATAAATTTTTAATGTGAATTTGATTTTTTGATTCTTGACATATTGGGCAACCTTGTCCTGCAGAATGGTTAGCGGGAGTTTGTAGAAATATTCCATGCTCTCTACCGTTAGAACCTATTTTGTGACATTCAATGTGAATATCATCGGTCATTCTTTTAAATTCACTATCAAGATTTGGATAAGAATATGGTTTTTCATTTTCATCTTTAAATCTTTCTTTATTTAAATTATAAGTTGTATTTTTAAATTTATTTAGTTGGTTAACTCTTTTACATTCTTTACATTCAATTGATCCGTATTTTTCGGTGGAACCCCCAATTGATGAGGGGCTTGCAACTACAATTGGATATGGGGTTTTTCCGTGTAACGTACAACCAAGGGTAACGGGTGAATTTCCTCCAATATAATCCGATAATAAAACAAATCTATCATTGTAGAGTTTACGGACTTTATCCATAAATTCTGTTTCTTTAACCGCTATTCTGTTACATTCGGGACACAAAGGTATACCGGTATAAAAATTAAGTGCCTTTACCCTTGTAACTTCTTCGTTATGTTTTTTACATTTTATCTTTGCACTTCTTGACGGGGTTTCATATTCCATATTTTTCCAATCATACCAACTTATTGGGATATGGTATAATTTCATCTTTTCTTTAACTTTTTTAATGAATTCACCACGAGAAAGATTACTCAATGATTGTCTAACTATTCCTTGTTCTTCTTGACATTTTTTACAACCTTGATATGGGTAGTTATCATATCTATAGTCTCGATATATATGACTTTGTGGGTTTGTAATAGTTTGTTTACCGTGAGGTTTCCCGTTTGAATCAATTTTAGGACAATAAAAATCAAATTCATTTTTAATACCACTATATCTCCTTAAACCCGATTTATTATAGATATATAAAGGATTTCCAGCTTCATCTTTCCATATTTCCTCAGCCTTATTATAAAAATTATTTATTTCTGAATTTCTTTTATTTAAAATTCTATCTTTTTTACATCCAACACATCCTTCTGAACCAATATTACCTTTTGAAATATTTTCAACTTTTACAGGAAAATCAATGTTATGTTTATTACAATGAGCATTTACTGTTGCAATTTTTCTAAAATCTTCCAAATTAGGAAAGTCATAAAGACAACCTCCTTTATATGGAAAAAGTTCTTTTATCTTATTTAAAAAACCTTCCTTTGTTACCAAAATATTAACCTCATCCAATGATGAGTTTTCTTCTTTCAATATAATATCTAATAATTTCATATACACATATAAATATCTCCCATTTACTAACGGACACAAAAAGAGAGAGACTTATAAATTTCGAACGGGGGTTCCGGCGTCGGAAAGTCGTGAATGGGGTTATCGGAGGTTAGAAATTAACGAATACCCACATAGACAGGATAATCAAATCCATCAGGGTTCATAATAAATAACTGAATCAATCGGTGCCAACCCTCCCACATTTCCAATTTACCCTTTTCAGAACGATTCATGGCCATAATCAATGGTTTCTTACTTCCGGACTTAAGGAGTTCCAATTGTTTTTCATGACGTTCCTTATCACCATCAAATAGGGTTGCACCCTTAATACGAGGTCCGATATTATGTCGTGACTCAGAATCCAACTTATCCATGGTAATATGAAGGTTAGGGAAGAATTTCCATTTCATCTTCTTAAGTCCTTGCATGTACTCATACTTAGGATGGTTAGGGTCCATCATCTCTGGATTAAATCTGGCCGTGGTATAATAAAGGTCATTAAAGACCCATTCAGGTACATCTGGAAGTTCCTTTCTCAATTCCCTATATAATCCACCACGTAGTTCGTGGAGGTCTAAAACGTTCTCATATAGGGTGTTAATTAAATTCATATTAATAAATATCTAATATACCAAGAGTTCCTGGGGTGGTTTAAGAACTGCTGATTTTAACACCGAAGTTATCAAACTTTCTTTTATAGACAAATGATATCTCATGACCACGATGCATCATAAATCTATCAATATCGGTGTCTCGTTGTGTTTCAAAGTTATGGAAGGTATATTTCACCTTACCCACAACATCAAATAGATAATCCACCACTTTCTTCATTTTCCTGGTGGGGTATGTAATAAGGATTGCAACGGTGTTTAGAGGGGGCAATTCGTAGGATACATCCAAAGGAGGGTAATTAGTACCGTGGTGTACCTGAACCAAACCACGACCCTTAGACAGGGCTCTATAGACATTAACCATCTTCTTAATCATCTTATGGTCTTCTGGTGTACCCTCATAACCTTTACCACTAAGACCATCTGGTGTGTTATAATAAACAATTCTAGGTTTATGAACATTCTTATCTAATATACCAAGATTTCCTGGGGTGGTATCTTCAGCAATTAATTTGTATTGAGATTCTGTTATAAGGATGTTCATATTCCCTGTAGTTTCTGTAGATTATGTATGATGTTATTAACCAACCTTACCTTTTGTCCCGCTTCACCATGAATAAACATAAATTCCTTCTGCATATTCAACCAATCAATTTGTTCGGATATACCGTACTCCTCACCTTCGGAGTATCTAATTGACCTTTCATTCATAACGGTCTTTAGTTGGGATTCTGTAAGGATGATTTTCATATGATATAAATATACATGAAATAAAGAACCCTCCCTACGGAAGGTTTCATTTAGTTATCCAAGATTCGTTCCCGATACTTGAACAGGAACATATTTTTCACCTGTCGGTGTTTTAATTCTTTTATATTGTTGTGTATTAAAACCAGGAACTTTACAGTTAGATTTTTGATTAATCATAATTCTTTCTTTAGTTTCAGGTCCGAACACCCCATCTAAACTAATTGGAGGTAAACCTTTCTGACAATTGCTTTGGTTAAGTTGTTTTTGTAAATTCATCACATATTCACTTTTATCACCAACACAAACGTATACTTCACCAAATCTATAACATTCTTGACCAGTAACAAGTCCTAAACCTTCATTCATTGGTTGTCTATACCCTTTATCCTGATGCATATTAAGGATTTGTTCTCTTTCTGATTCTGTAATTGTAAAATTCTTATACATGTTTAATTCTTTTGTTATATAAATATGTTAAAATGGATATATATTTCTAATATGATGAAATTGTCCCCCGATATATAGGGAATATAGTATGAATTGGAAATATAGTTCTCATTTACCATAATAAAAACCCTCCGAGTAGGAGGGTCTTAATATTTTATCTTGGCATATTACCTTTTTGTTCGAGTAGGTTCAATATAGATTGGAGATTAACCACCGAACTTTTAATCGACCCTTTCTCATAATGACCGAGACTTCGATTTAAACAATACATGTGCATTCCTTTCCCCGTTAAATGTCCAAGAAATAATACCATTTCATTAAACTCGGAAAGACCGTGTTTGGAACCGAACTCATCATAAGAGTTTTCTAATGTAAGTTCGTCGATTTGTTTTAAGTAAAAATCAATGTTAGATTTCACAAATCTAAATTCGTCCCTCAAGAACCTTTTGTTTGAGTCAAGAGACTTCTGTGTCATTTTCTTCATAGTATAATACGGTTTCCTATACTCCGTCAGGTTTTAATTAGATACAAAGATATGGTACCTTTATGAATATCCCGAAAAAACTTTTAATACTTGGACCAAAAACTTTCGTAGTATTTTTTGGCCTTAGAGGGTGTTAGACACGTACCATCTTTTTTGGTGGTAATCAATCTATCCTCTAAGTATGATTCAAATGCGTATAATATATCTCCAACAACCACAGGGTGGACGGAAATAGATCCTGAGGACCAACTAGTTGTAAGATTATACTTGTAGTGGATATCCTTCCATATAACGGTAATACCATCCTTAGGTAGATTATCCCCCTCATTTACAATACTCTTCTCAGAGATAAGAATTGATATACCTTCTTTAACCTTATTTAACATAGATGGTTCATGGTTATATTTCTTAAGTAACATAAGAAATGACGCCATAATGTTATTACTTGAAAACTTGTTTCTTTTGTTACCTTTTAATAATGGGAATACCTCATTACCCAAATATACCAACTGATGTATAAATTCATTCACCTCAGTCTTATAAGGAATATCCGTCTTTTTCTTTTCAATCTTAGTTTCAATATCCTTAGTCTTACCATGTATATTGTTATAAGCAATTTTGATAGCATTTACAAAGTCCCCCTTCTTAATCTTCTTATCAATGATATCTACCTTGAAGTATCTTAAAATACCACTTAGTAAGTGTGCGGTTTTCTCGACAGAGTCTTGAGAGTCAATTGACCTGTAGATTGCTTCCACATCCTCTTTACTGTAAGCATGGTAAATCCTTCTATATAACCCTACATTAGGACGAAGGTCCTCGTCATAAGACCATATAATTTTTCTTGTATTGGCATCTACAGAATAGATTATGTTTTGTTGATAAAACTCATCTGTAAAATGTGCCATTACATACGCCACTTCTAAATGGGTAGGTAATAGTCTCTCTAAAAGGATAGATGTAAGTTTCTCTATACGAGGTTCCTCTAACCTTTGACAATGAACACATTTTGATTCTAAAAATTCTTCGATTGAGACCATGTCCCTGTCGATTTGTAAAAACCCTGTAGGGGTTGATACCGTAGTGTTGTAGTGGTTTAAAATACCCATAAAATTTTTTTTAAATTAGTAATGTTTTAACAAATATAAAAAAGATATTCTATACCACCAAATATTCCTGAAAAAATCTGGAAAATTTTTATTTCACTTTTAGGGGTAAAGTCCATTTTTTGACTTTTTTTCCGGAAAAATTTCAGTCGAGGTATTGACCCCCCTGTGGAGAAGTCAAAATACCCCCTATATAAGGGGGGATACGGGAGGGGGGACCCCCCATACCACTACCCCCACTACTGCCACACAATATTTCTCCCGAAGGTTTCACCTATGGGTATCAACAAGTTATTAACAAGGGTATGTGGATAACTTTATTTGTATATTCTAACTTTGTATTGGTATATTCATTAACTTTGTATCCACAAAGAAAAAAAATGAATATTACAATCACCGAACTAAAAGACATTCTATCAGGTATAGAGTTCTTTGTCCCTAATGTGGGATTGACAACATTAAAAAAAGTTAAGATGAACAAGTACCTTGACTTTAAGACAAGTGGTAAGAGTAACCCTAACCCTTACTACGACCAAGTTTCCATTGAACAAAGGTTATCAAATATCCAAACGGGATTTGATTACGAAGGTCAATTAGGTAGAAAGTATGATAAAGAGGGTATCACTCCTATTGAGAACGAGGACAAAAAAGAAAGTTGGTTCAACCAAGTTTCAAAGTGTTTAGTTGTTAGTAAGAAGAATCCTAACAATTTTTACTTCCGTTACCAAGACCACCCAAGTAGTTATTTGGAAACCAAGTACATTTTTGAGGGAAATTCTATTGACAAGGTATTATTCACTCAATACCTTATTGATACGAAAACGGACTACTCAAAGTATCAAAATGGTTTAGAGAATACTTTGAATTTCAAGGTAACTTCATTAGAGAACATTAAGAGAATTAAAATCCTCAAAGAGGACTACACAATTCTTTAAGGTTTGTTCCCCCACAAACCGACCACTCCGAAAGGGGTGGTTTTTTTTTGACCATACTGACATCGTAATCCAAAATGTTGTTTGGCAATTGTCATACACCCACAGATGTCTCCATCCGGATATGGTTTGGCAAGTTTAGTGAAACTTTTATTCCCCCCGTGAATTTAAAATTTGTTGTTTGGCAAATTTTGTCATACAAGAAATCTTGAGTCAGGGTTCGGGAAAATTATTGTGTGGCAAATACGGATATGGTATAGAATATCTACGGATATTATCGGATATGCCACACAATATCCGGATGGTGTCCACAGGTGAAAAATTCTTTAACAATATTTTAACAAGGATTTTAGATAGACTACAAAGTATAAAGATATTTCCCTTATCTTTGTGTTCTAAATGATAATATTATGACTACCGAAGAAAAACTTTTGACTTATGGTTCTCAAAGACCTTTTGACCCAAACGAAACAATGAAG
>Ga0214921_10011125_pt1 | contig 10991 bp, 11 predicted proteins | sample LL1505_MetaG_FD_177992 | JGI IMG/M metagenome (GOLD analysis project Ga0214921, IMG submission 177992) | Freshwater microbial communities from Lake Lanier, Atlanta, Georgia, United States - LL-1505 | ecosystem: Environmental > Aquatic > Freshwater > Lake | place: USA: Georgia | collected...
CTAAGTATGCTGTTACAGATTGTTCCATAGTATGTGGTATGAATTTGTGCAGCAGTGTTGTGGAAATAACTAGCGATGAAATGAATTTAATAAATAAATATACGATGACTCAAATTGAAAAATCAGAATCAAGCACAGGAGTAAAAACAACAGCTGTAAAACCTTTTACGTGTGACATTTTATATGATGGCCTTGTGGTATTAAAAGAAAATACATTAATAACCTCGCAAACTATCCCTCCTTTAAATAGTTTGTATTATATTAAAAATAATAAAAAATATAATATTACCAACTGTTCTTTATGTAATCTAGAATTTTGTAGCCGAGCAAAGATTGTAAATTCATCTGCTCTTAGTTCAATACCTACTTCTTCAACTGATTTTGCTTGTAATTTATTACCTCCTAAAACTACACAACGTTCATTAAATTCGGCAGGAAATATCTCTTTTTCAAATGATATACATACTGGAACTATAGATACAACAACTCTTCTTACCAAACTACAACAATTATCACCATATTATCTATCTCCGGATACATTACAGTATATTACATCTTCTATAATATCTGGCGCTGACACACAATCAACCGTGTCAACATCATCAGATATTCTTATTAATATTTCAAAAATCATTAATAATATAAAAATACTTACAACAGGCGCATAAGTATCCCGTATTAAGATGAATTCAAAAATAGATGGTTGAAATAGAATGAGCTGGATGATTTATGCCCTTTTAGGGGTAGGAATCATCGTATTAATAATCTGTATAGTTCTTTTAACTCGAAGAAAACATACGTATATGGTGGAGGGAATGCTTGATTATTTTAATATTGAAGATTATCTAAAAACACTTCCAACTACACAAGGAAGATATATACGTATTCGCCCTGCTTCTGCTTCAACATCTGGAGATGGATATATTACCTTTTCTCAAATACAAGTGTATGATATGAATGGTAATAATATAGCAAAAAATAAGACAGTTTATGCCACATCAACCGCTTCTATTTCTGCTCCAGTAAGCTCGACAGTCGATGGAGTAGAGGCACCTAAAAGTACAGCAGCAAATGTATGGACATCTGGTTCTACTGATAGAATTGCTACATATTGGCAGCTAGATCTTGGTTCTGTTCAACAGATAGCAGAAATTACTTGTTTAGGTCAAGCAGATGGTGATTCTAGTATAAATGCGCGCTTGAAAGGAATGCGAGTTGAAATATTACTTAATATAGAATCAAACACTACGCCAACTGTTACTCGTGTATTTCTTACAACAGATGTTACGCAAACAATTACAATGCCGAATTCTATAAATTTAACACCAGAGCCATCAAGTCCTATTGTTTCTCCTATTAATCCACTTATATTACCTATAAACTCAAAACAACCAGAAGTATATGCGTTAGGACCTGTAACAAATTCACGTGATCGCGCCGAGTTTATGTGTAACGCGCAAGGAGCTACATTAGCAACATCAGGTCAGATGGAACAAGCACAGTTAGAGGGTGCTGAATGGTGTGAAAAATGCTGGGTGAAAAATTCCCAAGATTTGGTGTATTATCCGATGCAAATTTCAAGGACAGGATGTGGCTCAATAGGTATGAATTCATCTCCTGCTTCAGAAGCGAAAGCTGCCTGTTTCGGAATAAAACCTCCTACTAGTCTGAATGGAGAAATTCTCCCATTTAATTCTAATGGAACGTGGTCTCAATATACTTACGCATCAGTATATAGCGGTTCAACCAGTTTTACAGTACCAGATATTGATAGTATAAATACATTTGTATCAACACACAATTGGGCTTTTACCTTTTCAACAGAAGACCCAGTCACTCCTAGTAGTTGGATTACAAGACGTCCAGATCTTGCCGGCAATCAATTATTTTCAACATTAAAGTCAGATAGCCCTTTAAATTTTGTATACGAAGAAGGAACAATAGCAAATATCACAAGCCTAAATACAAAGATAGCTACAATTAAAGTATTTGGTACTATTTCAGATACTGTAAAAACAACTATGAATGAAAGTTTAAGTCTCTGTAGAAGGTTATATCTTGGTTCAATAAACGACGTAGACAAATTTATAAATATCAAATACGAGGATTTACAACCATATATTCGTCCTACTGCAGGTTATACAAAATTCTGTTATTCTGAAATAGAACTAACTTTGAATAGAGATACTAGTGATTATAAAATGACTTTGGCGAATGCTACAAAACGGAGTGGTAATACCAGTAATTGTAATGAATCTTTAACAACTAATATGTTAGGATTACTTCCATATCCAGCAAGAAATTTCGTTATTAATTGGATCTATAATCGTACGATAAGAATGATAGAATTTAAATTCGGGGCAACAGCAGATGCTGAAAAGAAGAAGCTCCAATATATGAAAGCAACTGTAGGTGGTATTCCTATCGCATTAGATATAACAAATAAATATAATTTAAATATAATTGGGCAAAGTTTTTATGAGGCTATGGGTGGAAATTATATAATGAGCAATATTTATGATATTTATACTATTGGCGGAAGTATATTAGATATACGATTTGATTTAACAAAACACGCTGATGTTTCTGCTTTACAGGCAGAAGCCGTAACTTTAAAGGAAAAATATGTTAAACTACGTAATTCCAATGTCACACAGGATATCTTAGATACTGCGAAAGAAAGTTATATTGACGCCTTATCTGACATTCAAGAAAAACAAACTGATAATACCTATCCTCCTGTATTAGGTGTAGTGGGGCGTTTCTTTTATACATATGATGGTGGTATTTTCAATATAACAGGATTTACTCTAGATGCCAGAGCAGTAACTTCATTTATTCCTGAACTAAATTGTGGAATACAAGTGGCAACAGGTAGTGATCCAGGATCTTTGAATTATGAACCAGTTATTAAATATACACTAAATACATCTGAACCACTGGATTGTTCGAATACAGAAACACTTAAACGTATTATGGAAGATTATGTAGATGCATCTCAAGCAGATTTAGCGAAAGTATTAAAAGACGCCACACCAAGTATGAATACATCATTAGGAACTATTAAAATAAGTCAGATTATTGGAGCTACACAAGTATCTAGATCACAATGCGCAATTACATGGAAAGAAACATTATGGAATGACTTAAGCAATACACCTATTGCACCTGCCACAACAAATATTACTCGTAATGCTCTTATTTCATATAGTGTAGATCAAGATAATTGGTATGTAAGTGAAAGTAATTTAGACGCAAAAGGCTTTAAATTTCTTTCTTCTGCTTCTGTTCCAGAATGTAGGTTTGATCCTGCAAAATATAAAGAAGTTATTAGTTCACGGTCTACTAATTTCACTCCAGAACAACTCAAAACCGATTACATAAATAATAGTTTCAATAATGGAAAAGGAAATCCTTGTGAACACATATTACCAAACTATAAATTTTCTCCTAGAGATTACGCAGAAGCAAATAGCGTTTTACAAACTGAATTTAAAACTGGTAATGTCTATAATGAAGTTGGACTAATAGATCATTATAAAACGACTGGGATTGGTGCAAATCTTGTATTACGTGCTGCACAGCCTATACCAGAATTTAATCCGAAAATAGATATTAGACAACCTATGCCGGCAAATAATACACTAGATAATGCAAGTAAAGCGTGCCTTTCAACAACCTGCGAAGATTTTAAAGTTCTATATAATTTGGCAGATAGTTATAATAGTGACCCAACAGCAGTTGGAAGTATTTTACGTATTACACGAGCATATACTACAAATTCATTTCAATGTGACGTTGAGGCCGATATGAATTATGATTCAATGGTTGAAGATACTAAAGGAAACATTGTAAAAAAAGGCTCATTTCGTGTAGATGATGCAGGAAAACAAATCGCTGTAACAAAATCACTACCATCTGGAATAAAAAAGGGAGAAAAACTCGCATTAAATGTTTATATGGATTCCGCTACGTGTACTATATCATTTAGCAGTTCAAATGGACCAGGTTCTGGAACAGCTATACAAGAGAATACACCCGCTCTATATAAACCAATGGAATATGCCACAGAATATCAAAAAGTGAATACAAAATCTCTGAGTTCTTCTATAGATAAGGTGGCAAAAGTTGTTAGTGATGTAGCTAGCGCAGCCACTTCTATTTTATCAACATACAGAACAGAAACTATAGCAGCTGTAGGAAATTTAGCTTTTTTGGGAACGTGTCCTACTGCCAAATGCAGTGACACCGTAAATCTAAATACAATGCTATCATATTATAAATCACAGAATCAAGGTAAAAAACAAATCAATACTGTTTTGCGTGTAGGTACATTAGATGAGCAAACGTGTGACTTGACATTTCAAGAAGATACATTAGCAGCTGGAACTACATCTGGTTCATACCGAATCGCCTCATCACAGACGGCAGGAATGCGATTTAAAATGAGCCCTGGCACAACTCCCTGTTCTTTTTCAGTAACGTCTATGTCACCTGTACTTCCTGCCCCCCCTCCTGATACTGTCAATAATATGGCAAATAAACCTAGTAGTGCAATTTGTGGTGAAGTATATGGAATCGGCGGATATAGCTATACTCCTAGCACTGCGGCGGCAAAATGTGCCAGTTATGGAGGTGTCCTAGCAACATATAAACAACTTCAAGCGGCACAGACATCAGGCGCAGATTGGTGCTCAACAGGATGGCTAGCAGATATGTCTGGCACGGCATACTATCCCATTACAACAAGTATACAAGCTGGATGCGGTGGAGGTTCTCCTGGTATTAAATCTTATACACCTGGAACCGCAGGCGCAAACTGTTATGGCGTAAAACCAAAACAAGGTCAATATGCTGACGTGTTACCATTTGCAGGCAGTACTTGGAATCAGAATCAATCAAATGCGTGCGGAACACTTGTAAACTATGGAAATCCCTACAAAGAAACGTTTGTAGATTACGGCAAACCCATTCAAGTGTCAGAATCTACATTTCCTCTAAATTCCGAACGATTCGGTATGGCTAGAAAGATGGATAGACCTATCCTAGATAATTTATTTAAAGAACCATTACGCCAGGATACACCCCCTTCTGAGATCGGCCCACAGCTTGTTACTGATGAAGCAGCCCCACTCAGTGAAAAGAAAGCTACAAGCTATAAATATATACGATTCCGACCTACTAAAACACGATATCCAATGAATCCTACTGTTGATGTAGGGAAGTTCCGTTTCTTTTTAGGAAAAAATGAAATAGATGTTCAGAATGCGAAAGTGACAAATCCTATGGGAAGCTGGGTAGGTGATATAGAAGATGTCGTCAGTAAAGAATATACACGTGGGTGGTCAGATGTGAATAAAAAGGCACTCGTATTTGCGTTTCCGTATGCTATACTCTTAGATGGATTTACGTGGACAACTGCAAATCCTGATAAAGGAATCGGAGGTGATCCAGTTCAATGGAAACTAGAAGGTTCTCAAAATGGTGTCTACTGGACGGTTCTACGGAATCAAACACATCATAACTATCCTGTTCCACAGAATCGTTATCAAGAACTACCCGTATTTAGGTTCTAACATTTACTTAACCACCATTTGTTTGCTGTCGATGAGGAGGCTTTCGCTTTTTTTGCAAGATCTGAATCAGTTGTATGATAAGTTTTTCCGCATAATAAGAATGAATGAACACGCGCATATCCCCACTGTTGTTGTGTGGCGCCGGGTCGATGACCTGTGCGCCAGGCAGCAAGACCCCGATTGTATGATTCCTGAATGTATTTGAGCGGAACACCTGTAGCCGCAGCTTTTGCCTTTAAAGATGTTGCTGCCGGAAATAAACGCTTCCAGGCAGTTGTATAACCTGATTTCCGTGTTTTAATACCACGATTTGTCTGAAAAGGTTTATAGGCGGCAGGATCGTGCCAGTCAGTGCTTTTTCCGTGGAGAATTTCTTTTCTTCTACGGGTAGCTTTCTGTTTAGAAAGTCCTGCATAATATTTACGAGGCCAGAAACTACCAACCATCTAATAAATAGACTTAATAGAATGAATCTGCGTGGAGGATATCGTGCTACCAGAAAGAATCGAAATATGCTCCAAAAATGGCGCCGTGGAATATCTATCGGCTTTACTGGTGTAGCTTCTTTAAAGGCAAAGGGATTGATTCCTCGTACAAGCCGTAAAAATAAGGGGAAAAAGATTGTCGGCCCTAAGTACCGTTAGATGCTAGGACTTACAGTAATAAAAGAAGAAGAGATAAAACCTCGGACACGATGTGGCTATGAACCACACGAATCTGTACGTGCTTTTGAAAAGGCTCTTGGAGAAGCTGGAGCACTCAGTACTGGACGGGCACTTCATTTTGCTGCAGATATTGTTACAAGTGGTGGCATAGATGCTTTCATAAAAAGTATATGGGATTTTGCTCTATCTCATATCGGTCTTGCGTCTCCCAGGATTTTTGTTTATCTTAAAAAACGAATTGAAGAAATACAAGAAATGTTAAAACGTCTCCCGGATGAAGAGGCATATAAATCGGAGGAATTTCAAGTGCGTATTGGGGAACTTGTTCTAGTTACACGAGACGCACCGACACGAACAGTTATTTCGTGGCCCAAAGTTGGGGTTGAGACACATTATGAAGGATGGATTCGCGCGGCAGCGGCTGCTCCTCAAACTGCTGTAGTAAATCGTGTTTGGAAAGCAGAAGGAGATTCGCCTCTTTTGAAAACGGCTGCGGCAGAAATGTGTAAAGCTATTACGGATGGGTCTATTGAAAAGGCACTTTTTTGGATAAAATGGTTATTTGAAGAGGAGGCGAAAACTAAAAAGGATGTGAAGGGAGCAAGTCTTACAAGTTATGATCGCGCACCTCCAGGCTCTAAACAAAAAGCAGGTGTTGCATTTTTCATATTAGCTCTATATGGCGAAATCTACAAAGAACTCGCGTCAAAACAGCTTGTTCGGATGCACGAAGAGTTTCAAGCTCTTTTAGATATATGGAAAACGGGGGATAAAGTTATACAAGGTGGTGGGCGAAAACAAATTTTTACTATTCTTACACAAATTTTATGTGAAGTACCTCGGTGGAAGATTCCTGCTGCCCCAGCATTAATTAAAGATCCAGTAGCAATGTCTCAAGCAATTAAACAAGTTCCAAAGTTTTTTCGAGAAGTCATTGCATATGACCCACCGGTAGGATTAATGGCTCTTATAAAGGCATTTCGTAGTCGTGGAAAAGTTCCCGTAGCCCCGAAAGTGAAAAAAGGGGCGGTGATTGAATCAAAAATGGATGCATTTGATAAGGCGATGGAGGATTATTTTTCTCGACAGTAAAAATAGAATGACTTCATTTATTCAAGGAATCAAGCAATTCTTTGGAAAATTAAAAAATGGCATTCAGTCCATTACACGAAACGTCTTTGGAAAGAAGAAATCTGCTTCTCGAAAAAAGCGTGTTGCTGCTCCTCCTCCTGCTCCTGCTCCTCCTGCTGCTCCTGCTGCTCCTGCTCCTCCTGCTCCTCCTGCTCCTCCTGCGGCACAAGGACCTGCTGCCCCTCAAGCTGCAGGTAGAAAAATGCGAGCAAAGAACTTACGTAGAATGAAGTTTTATAAGCCATCTCGTAGAGTTATAAAAAAAGGTCGTACAGTTTCTAGAAGAAATAAATATGTTTAGAAAATAGAATGGGTGCTAGATTCAGTAGAACTACACAATCTCTAAAAAAACGTTGGAACAAACTTAGAGGACGTAGTTCACCTACGCCCCCTTTAGAACCTATCGTTGCCTTTTCTGAAGCACCCCCTCTAGAACAATCCCAGCGAACTAGAAAACTAACTTCAGCTATTTTGAATAACTCTGCAAAAAAAAGAAGAAGAAATAAAGCAGCGCAAAATAGAAATGGGACAAGAGAACATAATAAGCCATTACGTCCAATGACATTAAACCGTATGAAGAAGAAGAATCGTCTTGGAAAGACCCCTTTACGTCACTCACCTCTTGTTCCCTTTAATTTTTTAACTGCAGAGGAACAAAGAAATATGGAAGAAGAAAGAGAAAAACGTCGTCTTCTTAATGATAAACGAGCAAAAGAACAAGCAGAATTTGCAGAAATATTAGACGAACTAGCAGAAGAATTATTCCTGTTAGAAACCAATCGCTAATTTACTTTTTCACAACACACACTTTTATTTTTGCAGGATGAATCGCATTTGCAGGAATAGACTTTTCTTGATGATCTTTCGTGAGAGGCTCTAAAGGAGTATCTCCCGATAGAAGATTCGGCATTGTTGTCACCATTTCAGAACAGAGAGTTCTATCACCAAGAAGTTCACAAATAAACTGCCCTGTCATTTGAGCTAAAAAACACATACTTGTGCTTGTTTGAACAACATACGCACCCCCCTCCATAAGAGACTTCTCACCATTTGCAGTAGGTTGTGTGCGTGTAACCCAAAGACGTATAACACGTCCTTTAAAATTCGGCATTCGTGCCATAATCCGCGCACAACAGTCGAGAAACTGACTGACTTCACGCTGATTTGTGACAAATTTCCATTTTTCTTGAAGAAGAAAGAGAACTGGTTCGGCGGACTCTAAAAGGAAAAAATGGTCAACACCATTGAGCGATTGTTCTCCAAACTCGTCACGAATCTGCTGTTCATTGAGAAGACGCGATGAGATTCCTTTTGAAGCCAATGGACTTATAAGCTTTCGGAGAGTTATATCCATAAGTTCTTCAAACACGAATCCTTTTGCGCCCGTTCCTGATAAGTCGGTCATCTGTAGGAACAGAATTTTTTGAGGATTTCAAAAATACTCAAAAAATGCTGCCAGCTCTGGGAATCGAACCCAGGACCTACCGCTTACAAGGCGGTTGCTCTACCACTAAAGCTAAGCCGGCATACTCTCTGTGGGACTTGAACCCACAACCTCCCGCTTAGAAGGCGGGTGCGCTATCCAGTTGCGCCAAGAGAGTATGCGCCCACCGGGAATCGAACCCGGATTACAACCTTGGAAGAGTTGCATTCTACCACTAAACTATAGGCGCGTCGAGGGCCCCCCCCTCTATTCTTCAGAAGAGCCATTTCTTTAAGTTTTAACCGCGCCTGGTCTAAGCCTTTAGTTTAATATCTTATCAGATACAGTATGCGTTGGCTATTTTTATTTTTAGGAATCGTGGGAACTTTATCCCACGATTCCACGGATATACAGTTTCATGTAGGACCACGTATTCTTCTTGATTCTTATATAGTTCCTTCACGCACATCTACATCTTCAAAAACTTCTACAAAAACCACTACAGTTTCGCGGAGTATTCCACCTACAATCTTACCAACACCCAGTTCAACATCTACAAAAAGTGTGAAATCAACAGTGATTTTTACACAAACCGGAGCTGTATCTAAAACATCGAGCGCAAGCCCGTTCTCTACAGTTAGTTCTTTAAGAAGCAAAACAATGTCTTCCACGACAACTGCTACAAAAACAACAACTATGTCTAAAACCACGACAAGCACAACGACTTCATCAAAAACAGCATCCACGTGTCCAACAGGGACACGCAGCCCTGCCACAACGAAAACGTCTTCTGCCAGCGGCTCTTTTACAGCATCTGTTCGAGCTTCTCGCACATCTACAGGAAGTACAAGTATTTCACGCTCACCTTTTTTAACAAAATCAATACGTTTTACAGCCACAGGGACTTCTACAGGAACAACTTCAAAAACAGGGACAAGTAGTCCAAGCGGAACACGAACAATGACATCTTCAAAAAGTTCCTCTATTTCGGGAACAGGCTCACGCACTACAGATTCTTCAAAGACATTTACTGCAAGTGCAGCTAGTAGTAAAACTTCAACTGCTTCTGTTACTCAAACAAGAACACTTGTGGCGACTAAAACACAATCCTCTTCTCCCACTATTTCTGGAACGATTTGGATTCCTACTCGGAGTACACGGATGTCCGTTTCGGCTACTGGCACGAGACTATTTACTTTTACAACAACCGTGACTCCTACCACAACTGTTACGAGCATACAGAGTAAAACATCCTCCGGCTCAGGAACTGTATCAATAACTGTGAATAGAAATACTCGCTCAGAAAGCGGCTCGGTAACTGTTACTCGTGTAGCTCCTCCTACACGAACAGTTCTAGGAAGCATATCAGATACTCCCACTTCTACAGATACAACTAGCTACACAACATCTGGGCGAGAAAGCAGATCTTCTACAGCATCCTCGACAACAACAAGTTCCGTATCCAGTTCTAAAACCTCCACTGTCTCCGTAACTTCTTCACATTCACCCCCAAGGTCTAAAACTTCTTCTGCAACTGTGTGTGTAACACGAAGTATTGCTGAAACAACTACGATACTTCAAACAAACAGTATATCATCTTCGACGACACAAACAAAAACATCTACAAATACTGTATCACCTTCTTCTACAAATAAAAATAGTATTTCTCCTACAGTGACTGTCTCCATAAGCATTATACAAACATATACCACAAGTCAAACGACATTTCCTACAGGTGTAACACAGACAGTAAGTGTAACACATACATTTTCTAAAGGGATTACGTTCACACCTACGCAGTCGTCATCTGCCTTGGGTACGATAACATTTAGTGATACGGGCACACTCAGTAGTAGTGGTTCAGCATCGGTGACAATTTCATCAGCGAATAGCGCATCTTCTAGTAACTCAATAAGTAGTTCTCCATCTCTTAGCAGCTCTACAAGCCAAAGTTCTACAACGACACCTACAAGCTCACAGACAAGCACATTGTCTCTATCAAATACGCCATCTTCTTTTGTTTCACGGAGTATTAGTGGTAGCACATCAGGAACTCGGTCAAGTTCTGCATCTAGAAGCCTAACTGTCTATGCAAGTGTTTCGGCAATACACAGTTCTACAAAGACTGCTTCTGTAAGTGGCTGTAGAACGACATCTTTTACAAAAAGTGGATCTGGGAGTGGGGCTGTAACGTAT
>Ga0214921_10011126_pt1 | contig 10991 bp, 10 predicted proteins | sample LL1505_MetaG_FD_177992 | JGI IMG/M metagenome (GOLD analysis project Ga0214921, IMG submission 177992) | Freshwater microbial communities from Lake Lanier, Atlanta, Georgia, United States - LL-1505 | ecosystem: Environmental > Aquatic > Freshwater > Lake | place: USA: Georgia | collected...
GCCTATTAATAAGTTTGAATTGGAGCAACAAGTTTCAATTAGTACTGCAAGGTTGGCAGGTAACCCTTCCTTTACATCTACAAATACCAACAATATAAATTACGGATTATCATTCAATCAAATCAATCAAATTGGCGGAAATGCTTTGCACAGTATGAACTATATGGGACAAGGAATTCAGATTGCTGTGTTAGATGCTGGTTTCCCTAATGTTGATACACTAAGCGTTTTTGATAGTTTAAGGCTTAACAACCGTTTATTGGGATATCGTAATTTTGTGAACGATAGCATTGGTGTTTTCAGTTCAACTATTAATTCGCATGGTACCAATACACTTTCGTGCATGGCTGCTTGGCGCGAAGGTCAGTTGGTTGGTACAGCACCCCGTGCATCATATTATTTATTTGTAACAGAATATGCACCCACCGAAACACCTTATGAGGAAGTATGCTGGGTGGCTGCAGCAGAACTAGCCGATAGCCTTGGTGTAGATATTATTTCGTCTTCTCTGGGTTATACCAGTTTTAATAATGCATCTCAAAGCTATACAAATGCAAGCTTGGATGGCAACACGGCAATTTGCACCAGAGCAGCCGACTATGCTGCAAACAAAGGAATATTAGTTGTGAACAGTGCTGGAAATGAAGGTGCAAATAGTTGGCAAAAAATTTCAGCACCTTCTGATGGGGATAGTGTATTGAGTATAGGTGCTGTAAATGCATCTGGCTTTCGTGCAAGTTTTAGTGGTAAAGGTCCAAGTGCCGATGGAAGAGTTAAACCTGATTTATGCGCACAAGGTGAGGCTACTATTATCGCTAAACATACTGGAGGATTTCAAAGTGCAAATGGAACTTCTTTTTCATGCCCTGTCCTTGCGGGTATGGCAGCATGTTTATGGCAAGCAATACCCAATTCATCTAACATGCAATTAGCGCAAGCAATAAAAGCAAGTGCTTCTCAATACAATAACCCTGATAACTTAATGGGCTATGGCATTCCTAATTTTTCAAATGCACTTTTTATCATTACCGAAACAAGTTTTTCATCCGTCTTAAAAACTGAGGTAAAAAACATTTTCCCCGTTCCTTTTTCCGATAAAATAAATATAATTTACCATTCATTAGATACCGAAAACATTGTAGTAAACATTGCTGATATTGCTGGAAAGAATGTTTACAGTAAAACGTTTAAAGCCACTACCAATGCACAAAATGTTTTTGTTTGTGATGATGTAGAGAAACTTTCAGCAGGAGTTTATTTAATGAGTTTAAGAAGTAGCAAAGAAGTGTTTACACATAAGATTGTGCGGTATAAGTAGAGAATTTAACCGCTACAAAAAATGATTTTGCTAGACAACCAAATGATTACTTAAAAATTGAAATTTAAAACCTTGAGGTAACAAATCTTAATAAATATATTCTTACCCTGATATTATCTGTAGGCAATATGAGTAAAACCATTAAATTGATATTACAATAAACGATGAATCCAAAAGTTGATTTTTACTTTACAAAAAATAAGCAATGGCAACCTGAAATAGAAAAGCTACGTAAGCTTGTTCTTGATTGTAATCTAACCGAAGAGTTAAAATGGGGTTGCCCTTGCTACACATTCCAAAATTCAAATGTTGTATTGATACATGTATTCAAAGAATATTGTGCATTGTTATTTTTTAAAGGAGTATTATTAAATGATGCTGAACGTATATTAATTCAACAAACCGAAAACGTTCAAGCATCGCGACAAATAAGGTTTACTAATGTGGAGGAAATATTAAAGAAACAATCCATAATAAAAGCCTACGTATTTGAAGCTGTAGAAGTTGAGAAAGCGGGTTTAAAAGTGGAATTAAAAAAACACACAGAATACTCTATACCAGAGGAATTTAAGACTCAATTAAACAAAAATACAATTTTAAAAACAGCTTTCGAATCATTAACTCCGGGCCGACAACGCGCTTACATTTTGTTTTTCTCAGCACCAAAGCAAATCAAAACACGTGAGTCAAGAATAGAAAAATCTATTTCTCAAATCCTACTCGGGAAAGGTTTAACAGATTAATTATAATTGAATCATGATCAAAGATATTCAATCATATAACAGTTCCTTTGTAGCATCAGACAAATCAATTTGCAATTTACTCGCAACTCAAATTAGTGAATATTTACCTAAAGCCGAAAACAAAATTTGGCATGCTCACCCTGTATGGTTTTTGAACGGGAATCCAATTGTTGGTTACAGTAAACTCAAAAATAATGTGCGTTTGTTATTTTGGAGCGGACAATCATTTGATGAGCCACAGCTAAAACATGAAGGTAGCTTTAAAGCCGCTGAAATGAGATACACATCAATTGAACAAGTTAATTTGGATGATTTGAAAAGATGGGTTTCAAAAGCAGAAATCATTCAATGGGATTATAAAAATATAATGAAACGAAAAGGTGTTTTAATAAGAATACAATAGAACGATTAACCTTCATTAATAACATTCTGATGTTACTATTTATATCTTAACAAAATAGTAATGGAAAGTTCAAACCGTATTTTTGTTCAAATAATTATACAGATGATTTTAAGAACCATTTCGAAAATAGCATTTTTCATAGCTGTCACATTTATTATTTCATGCGTTCCTGCTAGACAATTTGAAGAACAAAAAACTAAAACCACAAATTGTGAAACCGAGTTGCAAAAGCAAAAGTCAGACGCAAGGGAAGCTTTAGATAAATTTGAAGATATCAAAACAGAATTAGAAGGTGTAAAAAAGCGTGCTGAGGCTCTTATCCGTGATACAACTATTCAAGGAAAGTCATTGGTCATGATTACCCGTAACTATGATAAGTTAAATGAAACATATAACTTATTACTCGACAAAAATAAAGAACTTGAAGCAATGGAAAGGGCTGACAACAAAAAACTTGTTGGCGATTTACAACTTACCCAAGAGCAGTTGCAGCGCAAAGAAGACCGCTTAAGAAAAATTGAAGATGACCTTGAAGTGGAAAAAGTAAACCTTGAAAAACTAAAAGCAGATTTAGAAAGTACAACAAGAGATTTGAAGCTTAGAGAAGAAAAAGTAGCAGAGCTACAAGGCATTTTAAATCAAAAGGATTCGGTTGTTGCAAGCTTAAAGAAAAAAGTAACAGATGCACTTATAGGTTTCGAAAACAATGGTCTAACCATTGAACAAAAAAATGGCAAGGTGTATGTTTCGCTTGAAGAACGTTTGTTGTTTGCAAGTGGCAGCACAACTGTAGATACAAAAGGTATTGAAGCTCTTAAAAAGCTAGCAAAAGTATTGGAGCAAAATGCAGACATCAATGTACTCATTGAAGGCCATACTGATAATGTGCCTTATAACACTAGTGGTGGTGCGATAAAAGACAATTGGGATTTAAGTGTATTGCGCGCCACATCAATCGTAAAAATTATTGCTACATCTGCAAAGGTTGATCCATTAAGACTTACAGCAGCAGGCCGAGGAGAATTTTCACCAATTGATCCTGCAAGTAATGCAGAGGCAAGAAAGAAAAACCGTCGCACCGAAATTATTCTTACCCCAAAACTCAACGAATTATTTAAGGTTTTAAACAGCAACTAATCACTACTTTTTTGCGAACGATTACTGTTATCAAATACGGTTCATTACAATATGAACAAATGGTTGCTTTGCGCGATAAAGTGTTGCGCAAACCATTAGGCTTATCATTCACAACTGAAGAGCTTGCAAAAGATAGCAATGATATACTTTTAGGTTGTTTTGAAGGTATTGAAATGATTGCTTGTTTAATTATTACTCAGCTACCAAACCAAACATATAAATTAAGGCAAATGGCGGTTGACGAATCACGCCAAAACAATGGTATTGGTAGAGAAATTATTCAGTTTGCCGAAACTATTGCCATTGAAAATAAGGTGCAATTAATTGAGCTAAATGCCCGCAAAGTGGCAGTTGAATTTTATCTAAAATTAAACTATAAAATAGTTGGTGATATATTTTTTGAAGTTGGCATTGAGCACCTCAGAATGGAGAAAAATTTGCAATAGAATTTCACAGCTCAACTACTTTTTAAAGTACTTTTTTGATTGTGAGTATGAACCTAAAATACCTGTACCGCCTTTTACATTTGTAAATACTCTTACTGGTTCGCTAAAAGGACCACCCGAGTTTGTTTGTTCTAAAACAGTTCGCTTATATTCATAGTAGCTTTTGCTAACCGATTTTACATTTACAATGATGGTGTCATCTCCTGTTGTAAAACTTGGGAACAAATATGCGTTTACGTTATAAATTTTGCCATCAATATACTTGTCAGAAAATTGCAAATTATTAGTTGTATAATCACTATTGCCATCTAAGCTAGGACTGAAATTTTCTTTTAAGGCTTCATCGTTTATGAGCATAAAGTAAGGAAAAATATTTCTAATACTATCCTTGCTGTTGTTCGGATTTCTGTAGTCTGGCATATAAGTTACCATCAATACCTCTAATTCATAATAGTTTTTTACCAATGGCGGGTCAGAAATTTCAAATGATATTTTTGAAAGTGTGTCGCTTTGTTTTACCAATGCATTTTCCTCGAAAATAATGTTTGAAATTTGTGCTTGTTTTATCAGTGTCTCTGTAGCTTCGGCATCTGAATATCCTTCTGCTTTTATAACTACTTTATACTCCTTTCCATTGATTGGTTTAAAGCTTGGAGATTGATAGATGTCGGCTTTGATGTGCTTTAAATCTTCAATAAAAACCCCATTTTCATATATACTTACTGTTGCATTTGTAACATCGGTATTTGCATTGTCATCCACATACAATTTTTTGGTACGTGTTACAGATACTGTAAACAAAGAGTCTTCCGACATGATGCAGTTCATCACCAGCTGATATTTGCTTTCGGGCAATTTTACCTCTACTTCTTTTTTACATGATAACATCAAACTAAAAAAAGCAACTGATAAGATTATTTTATTGTGTGTTTTCATGTTTATTAGAACTTTATATTGTATGCAAGAGAAGGTAAAATTGGGAACAAACTGATTTGGTAAATTCTTTCATTGCCAGCATTATTATAGCCTTGGTAATAGAAATATGGGTTTTTTCGGTTGTAAGCATTGTAGCAACTCAGGTTCCAAGTTGCCTCAAAGTATTTTCGCTTTCTATGAAAATTAAAACCAACATCAACCCTATGATATGCCCTCATGCGCACATTATTTAGTTGGTCATATTGTTTTATTGTTTGTTGATAATTCTTATCCATCCCTCCACCACTAAAACCGCCATAGCTGTATGTTTCAGCTATACTGTTGTATGATTGTACTGGTAGTGAAATTGCATTACCTGTGCCATATACCCATGTTGCGGCCAAATCAAAACGCTCTGAAAATTTATGTGAAATGGTGATACCAATATCATGTCGGCGGTCAAATTTATAAGCATACCATTGACCAAGATTTTTTTCATCAAACTGCCTTGTAGTTTTTGAAAGTGTGTAGCCAATCCATCCTGTAGTTTTACCAATTTTACGTTGAATAAAAACCTCTAAGCCATAGCTTTTGCCTTGTCCGCGCGTTACTCTATCTTGCCAATCATTACTACTCACAAAGTTGCTTACGCCTTCTTTATACTCAATAACATTGTACATATTTTTGTAATATCCTTCAACAGAAAACTCATACTCTTCAAACACATTACGTGCAATACCCAAAGCAAATTGTCGTGCTCGTTGTGGCAATATTTTATCGGTTACTGGCACCCACAAATCGGTTGGCAAACCAATACCTTGGTTGCTTAATAAATGCAAGTATTGTGTCATCAGCGCAAAGCTACCCTTTAGTGCCCATGCATAGGGCAACTTGTAGTTTACGGATATACGAGGCTGCAAAGAAAAATATTTTTTATCGGATACTGTAAAGAATGCTTGGTGCAAACCAAGGTTCATATTTAGTTTTTCGAACAGTTTAAAATCATCTTCAATGTATAAAGATGCTTCATTTGAAAATAGTTGTGATGCACCTTGTGTAGTATCTTGAGTTAGGGTATTTGATGAGATTTTTGTTTGTACCGAACCAGGACTAAATATATGATAAATGTAAGTTGTGCCGAAACGTATAAAATGATTGTTGTTGGGGCGGTAATCAAAGTTTACCCTACCTGCATAGTCTTGTATGCCAGAGTAAATGCGCTGCACATACGATTCTTTGGATAAAGTGGTGTCTTTGTTTGACATTATCGAATCGGTTTGCGAATTAAAATCAGATTTTATTTGGTAACGATATTTTGTGTAGGTAAGTGTTGTATTCATAAAAAGTTTGCTGCCTAAAATGCTATTCCAACGCAGTGCACTAGTTTGGTTGCCCCAACGCAATCCAAATTCTTGCGAAGAATTATAAGTTTCATTTCCTGAAGTGTAATTGTCTTTGAAACCACCGTAAACTGAATCATCTCCACTATATCCACTTAAAAATAATCTGTTCTTATCATTAAACCTCCAATTTAATTTTCCATTCAAATCATAAAAATAAATGCCTGCGCTGCCACCATCTAACTGATTTTTTATAATTGGTCTAGCAAGAATATCAATATAAGTTCTTCGTCCCGAAATAATAAAACTTCCTCTGTCCTTTACTATGGGTCCTTCTACCGTCAATCGTGATGCAATAATTCCAATACCTGCAGTACCATGAATCTTTTTATTGTCTCCATCTTTCATTGTAATGTCTATTACCGATGAAAGTCTTCCACCATAACGTGCAGGAAATCCGCCTTTAATTAATTCTACATTACTTATTGCATCAGCATTAAATACGGAGAAGAAACCGAATAAGTGATTTGGATTATAAACAGGAACACCATCCAGCAAAATTAAATTCTGGTCGGGACCACCACCACGTACATAAATGCCGGTTGTACCTTCGCCTCCTTTTTGCACGCCTGGTAATAGTTGCAAGGCCTTTAATACATCTACTTCTCCAAATAGCGCTGGTATATTTTTTATTTGTTCTATAGGTATATTAATCCTACTCATGTCGGTTTTATTCTCGATACGTTCTTGTTTGGATGCATTAATTACTACTTCTTTCAATACTGTATTCGAAATAAGTTTACAATTGATAATAGTATCTTTTGTGGCTTTAATATTCATTACAACAGCTTGATAACCTAAGTATGATAATTTTATTTCGGTGGTTTTAGAAGTATTTATGCTAAGACTATAATAGCCATAAATATTACTCGTAGTGCCTTTGTTATCTTGTACCGAAACAGCTGCAGCACCAATTAGTTTTTCTCCATTTTCTGCATCTTCAATATAACCACTGATATTAATTTTTTGTGCAGCTGCTACCTGAACAATAAGATAAATACTCAAAAAAATTATTCTTTTCATTTAATGTATTTAGAAATAGTAATCGGGATTAAAAGTATTTTATTGTGTGCTGCTAAAAAAAATTATTTATCAATCACCTCATCAATTTCTTTTACTTCGGCAATGCCGCTAATTAAATAGTGTCGGTTGCTCGGAATTTCGGTACATTGAAAACGCTTGCGCAATAATTTCCCTTTTCTAAAAACCCTTCCGTTAATTTTAAAGAGAGTATTAGGTTTTAAGTCCTCAAGTAATTGTTTGTTTTGATTTTTATCGTAGCGCTTCAAAACCCGCTGTAAATCTGCGTCAGTGCAACTGCTTGCAGCTGGGTTATTCATATAGCCTTTAAGTGCATAAAGCACTTCAGGCGGAAAAATATCTTCATTTAAAAATCCCCAAATTAAATTTTTAAAATTTCGTTTCCATTCATGACCATGAGGCTTTACTCTGCGGTACTCTTTTTTAAATTGTTCATGCGTTACCAAATGCGCAATTTCATGAACCAGTGTAATGAAGAATGAATATTTATTGAGGTTGTGATTAACTGTAATCTGATGTACTCCATTTTCAGTTGGGCTTCTATAATCACCTAATTTGCTATTTCTATTTTCTGTAATCTTTAAATGAAAATGAAATTGAATAATCCAATTAGCAACCGTATCAACAGATTTTTCGGGAATAAAGTCCTTTAAAATATTTTTGTAGCTATCTATTTTATCTTCGTTATTCATCTGAAATTTGTGGTGTAAAACTAAATTTATTAATTAAAACTTTGTGTTTGTATCACTTATTATTGTGAATAGTTTTCTACTATATTTACTTCATATTTTTTAGGTTATGCAAGCAATTAAAATTAATAAATACCGCATTTTACCTGGGCAAAGCGAAGAAATTATTTTAAACACATACCAACTAGCTTCCCGCACCAATATTGACGTACCAATGTTTGTGATGCGTAGTGTAAACCCTGGCCCAGTGGTTTTGTTGCAAGCAGGAATGCATGGTGATGAAATTAACGGCATTGAAACATTGCGCAATCTTTTGCGAATGCCAGAAATAAAAAATCCCTTGCGAGGTACTATAATTATCATTCCTATTTTAAATGTAATTTCATTTATTAATGGTAGTAGAGATTTGCCAGATGAGAAAGATTTGAATAGGTGTTTTCCAGGTTCAAAAACTGGTTCGTTAGGTAGTCGCATAGCTTATGATTTAATAAAGCAAGTAATACCACAAATTGATTTTGGTATTGACTTTCATACTGGAGGTGCAAAAATAAATAACTATCCACAGTTGCGTTGCGTGTTTGAAAATGAGGCTAATATTACTGTTGCGAAAATGTTTGGACCATCGTTTTTGATTAACTCTGGTTACCGCGAAAAATCATTACGCAAAGAAGCCGAAAAACGCGGAAAGTCTATTTTGGTTTTTGAAGGCGGCGAGTCGTTGCGTTTCAATAAACAAGCTATTAATGAAGGCATACAAGGTTGTTTGAGGCTACTAAATAAATTGGAAATGATTGATGTGGAAGTGCCAGAAAACGAAACCATCTTAATTAATAATTCAACTTGGGTTAGGGCGAAGTTGTCTGGCTTATTTAGAACTACAAAAAAGTATGGCGTCTTTATTGAGAAAGGTTCAGAAATTGGAACTTTAGCTGACCCTTATGGAGAAAGCGAATATAAGATTCATGCACCTGATAATTGTTTTATAATTGGAATTAATAATCAACCTGTAATTAACGAAGGTGATGCAATAATGCATCTTGGTTTTGAAAAGTAATTGTTGTTTTGCCTTTACACTTTACAAATTCTTAATAGCTTCTCTTTTGCTTAAAGCAGGCAATTTATTTTGTGTAATAAATGTTTTTACCCAATTCGGATTTGTCTTAGCATATTCACGCAAGGCCCAACCAATCGCTTTTTATACAAAAAATTCTTTGCTATTTGCACAATGCGCAATGTGTTTTGATAAAATTAAAGTATCTGTATTGTCTTTACTTTTTAATTGAAATATGATACTCATGCGCTGCAACCAAATATTATTGCTTTTGTTCCAGTTGCATGCGTATGCTTGAACTTGTTTAGGGAACTTTTTAAAATAGTACCGAAGTAAATGGCTGTATGTTCCGTCAACACTATCCCACCAAGAATTTTCTACAATAAATAGCTCAATAACTTTGATAAAATTTTCGTCTGTTTCTTTTTTGTAAAAAGCAATAAATTCAATAGCGCAATAGTGTAATTCTCTATTTCTTTGCTTCCACAAAAGCATTGAAACCTCTTGCGCTTGTTGCCATGAAAGTTTTTTACTTGATAGATAAAAGTGTTTTAAAATGAGTCGGCGTTCAGTAGTCATAACACCATAAAACGAAAACTTATTTAATAGATAAGCTTCCATCTTTTTAGCTTTTATTGTATTGGCATTTGCTTCAAATTCAGCAATAAGAGGTTTTATGTAAGTGCTTGCTTCGAACATCATTGTAATAATTTCAAAACAAATATGATAAAAAATGATTTATTTACTCACTACACTTTACTTTACTGCTGAAGCAAAAGTCAACCAATTAAATATTGATTTTTTTGTAGAAAATTTTTGTAGCATTGTTTATTGAAACATCTTATTTACATTATGAAATACTTATTGCTTTTTACAACCTTCTCAATTTTCTTGATACAGTGCAAGAACAAGCCAACAACTGATGCATCAAAAATTAAGAAAGATGCAACCCTTGCGCAACTAGATTCAATCATAAAGACCCAGCCAGATAATGCAGATGCTTATTACGTAAGGGCAAATTATTACTTAGGTAAAATGCAGTTGGGCGAATCTACAACCGATATCAATAAAGCTATAGAATTGGACAGTACAATTGCTAAATATTACGTTACTGTTGCCGATTTACATTTAATAACTAACAATAGTGGTCGCTGTAAGTCAGCACTCGACAAGTGTTTGGAGGTAGATAGTAACAACATAGAAGGCCTTTTAAAAATGAGTGAGCTGTATATGTATGTAAAGGAGAATGCAAAAGCAATTGGATATGCCAATAGGGTTTTGAATAAAGAAAAAACCAATGCCAAAGCATATTTCCTTATTGGTATGAATCAAAAGGAATTGAAAGATACTACTAGGGCTTTACTTGCATTTCAAGAAGCAATAAACAATAACCAAGATTATTATAATGCTTATATACAACTAGGATTATTGTATGGTGCAAAAAATAATCCTAAAGCAATTTTGTATTATACAAATGCTTCAAATATTGATGCAAAAAATCCAGAGCCTTATTATAACAAAGGTGTTTTTTATCAAACTCAAGGGGATTTAAAGAAGGCTGTTGATGCCTATAATCAAGCACTGCAGCTTAGGGCTGATTATAAAGGTGCACTCTATAATATGGGATTAGCTATTATTGAAATAGAAAAAAACTATGCTAAAGCAGCCACTTTTTTTGAACGGAATATGTTGGCTCAACCCAATTTTGCTTTGGGCTTTTACATGCATGGGGTTTGTCAAGAAAAAATGGGCAACAAAAAGCAGGCAGCATCAGACTTTGAAAAAGCACTGCAACTAGAGCCAGAAAATGAAACAATGCAACTGGCCTTGAACCGCAGTGCTTTTTCA
>Ga0214921_10011127_pt1 | contig 10990 bp, 8 predicted proteins | sample LL1505_MetaG_FD_177992 | JGI IMG/M metagenome (GOLD analysis project Ga0214921, IMG submission 177992) | Freshwater microbial communities from Lake Lanier, Atlanta, Georgia, United States - LL-1505 | ecosystem: Environmental > Aquatic > Freshwater > Lake | place: USA: Georgia | collected 2015-05-28
CAACGGTATCCGTTGCTTCCTCAACAACAAACGCAGCAGCAGATGCAGCAACAGCTGCAGCAGATGCAGCAGCAGAAGCAACTGATGCAGCAAATGCAGCAACTGATGCAGCTAACGCTGCAGCAGAGGCAGCAGATGCAGCAACAGCTGCAGCACAAGATGCTGCAGATGCAGTAGCTGCTCTATCTACTCAGGTTTCAGAGATGATCGATGCTCTAAAGAAGCAGATCACAGCTCTAACAAACCTAGTAATCAAGATCCAGAAGAAGGTAAAGGCATAATCTGCCCCCTTTGATCTGATAAAGATCTAGAACCGAAACCCGGTTCCCACTTCGGTGGGGGCCGGGTTTCGGCCTTTATTAGGAAGTTGCATTTCTCAAAATCACTCCAGTTTCATCTATTTCGATATCCAAAACCTGGGTGTAAATGCTCATCGTTACCCGAGGATCCGAGTGACCCAAAAGTCTTTGTGCCGTAGTCACATGTACGCCCTGCTGTTTCAAGAGATATGCATATGAGTGCCTTAGCGAATGGACAGATACCGAATATGGTTTCAAGACTCGATTAAGAGTTTTAGGGGATCTTGGGAATTCCTTGAACTCCGAAATCAGCGGAATCACCCTAATGCCTGCTCTAGATTTTGTAGGGCCATGTATTGATTTATTCACATGAATTCGGCCATCACGGATATCTTCATTTGAAAGTGCAAGAGCTTCAGACCACCTCAATCCATGTAATGCAAGAAAATGGATCTGAGTTTTATAACTTCCGAAATCTTTGTGCCTAATTTCTTCCCAGGTCATGAATTTTCTAGGTGTAACCATAATTTGAGGCCCACTGATGCCGTGGGCAGGTGATATTGCAATTAGTTGCCTACTTTTTGCTTCTCTAAAGATAGTTTTCAATACCGCTAAAGTCATTGCCGCGGTTTGCGGCGGCAAATCAGAGATGATTTTTTGGATTTGCTCTCTCTGAACTTCAACAAGAGGGCAACTACCAAGCGACGGAAAGATGTGCTTATTGAGCATTGAAAGATAGGTTGCCCTGGTCTTTTTTCGAAGTGGCAGAGAAGAGATTGCGTTTAGTGCGAATGTGCTGAAATTTATCGAGATATGTTGGGAAGTTTTCATTCCGAAATTGTTCTAGGAAACCATCGATACCTCCTAATAAAGGCCGAAACCCGGCCCCCTCCGAAGAGGGAACCGGGTTTCGGTTCTAGATCTTTATCAGATCAAAGGGGGCAGATTATGCCTTTACCTTCTTCTGGATCTTGATTACTAGGTTTGTTAGAGCTGTGATCTGCTTCTTTAGAGCATCGATCATCTCTGAAACCTGAGTAGATAGAGCAGCTACTGCATCTGCAGCATCTTGTGCTGCAGCTGTTGCTGCATCTGCTGCCTCTGCTGCAGCGTTAGCTGCATCAGTTGCTGCATTTGCTGCATCAGTTGCTTCTGCTGCTGCATCTGCTGCTGCCTGTGCGTTTGTTGACGCTGCATCTGAACCAGCAGCAACGTTAACAGTTGCAGTTGCAACACCTGCTGTTGAGAATGCAAGGCCTGTACCAGTTGTTGTTCCAGCAACTGCAGCCTTTAGAGCTGTAGCCTGAACTTGACCAGCAACATCGTAACCTTCAGTTGTTGTGTCAAGAGTTCCTGTTACATCTCCTGCACCTGTGAACTGAACTGCAACAGTTCCATCAGAACCTGTTGTAGCTGTTGATGTTGAAGCTCCACCGAAGAAGAAGCCTGTTCCAACACGTGAAAGCGTAACGTTTGCACCCTTAACTGGATTACCGTAGCGATCCTTAACAGTGAAAGTGATTACGTTTCCATTTGTTGAATCTGCAACTGCAGAAATTGTACGAGCCTGTGAAGCAGTCTCTGAACGCCAGTTAGCGTAACCAGTTCCTGTCTTACCACCAGCTGTAGCTGTAACAGTCTGCTTCTCTGTGATCCAGTTGAATGCATATGTAACAGCTGTTCCATCTGCGCCTGTGTAAACAGTTGCATAATCAACTGTCGCAGTCTTCACAAGTAGACCCTTGTCAACTGTGAAAGTTACAGGTACGCCTGAAAGTAGGTTACCACTCGCATCTTTAACTGTTGCGGTGAATGCAACAGCACCAGAAGTTGAGTATCCGATATTTCCAGATGAAATTGGTGTCCATGTTTTTGCTGGAGCAACATCTGCTGTCGCACCACCAGTTACAGTAACTGTTCCAATTGCAACGTCGGACCATGTGATTGAAGCTGTACCTGAGACAGTTCCTGTATTAAAGGTTACTGTGTCGACAGTTCCACTTGAGCCAGCATCAGTCAGCGTGAATCCGACTGTATAACCAGCCGCATCTGTGACCAAGTTAGTAGCTGTTGTTGTGGCATTTCGTCCAGCAACTGTTACTGCTACTGCCTGATTTGCAACAGCCACACCGAATTGATCGACAAGATATCCCTTAAATGTGATAGCACCCTTCGTAGCAGCGCGAACAACACCTGGAGTAACTGTCAATGTAGTCTGATTTGCAGATGCACCAAGAAGCTCAACGTATGAGTCCGCTGATGCGTTTGAAATTCGTACGACTGCTTTCTTTCCGTCAGCCAACTTAGCAGGAACAGAAATAGTTGCATAAGTATCAGTGGTTCCTAGTGAGAAAGGCACTGAATAAACAGCACCAGCAACTCCAGTGATAGATCCACTAATGTCATAGACAATTGCGCTTCCGTAGTATGTTGCTGAAGGCGCAGCTGCATGAGTTAGCTTCAAAGTTGGCGTTGCATTTACAGTAGATACCGTGTACGCCTCTGTATTTGTAAGTGTTGAATTCGTAGCGGCGTCTGTATAAACCGATGTGTTTGTAGAAGTTGTACGAGTTGAATTTGCAACTAGTGATGTATCGCCAGTTGACAATCCAACCGTGGTGGCAACTTGAGTTGTCGTAGGCTTTTGGAATGACAATGTAGTTGTTTGGGTAATTACAGTATCAAAGCCTGCGTTTGTACTTACCGTTACAGTCACATTCTCAGTAGCAGTATCTTGAACCAAGATCCATGCTGAACCAGAGCTGAAGTTATTGTAGTCAAGTGCATTGTTTGTGAATGCCTCACTTGCGGCATATCCCTTGACAGTTTCAAATGAAACCGTAGATGAAGGAGATGAAAGTCTCAATGTTTGACCTGTCGTCAACGTTGAAGCTGCACCTGCTGCATCTTTTAGTGTTACCTTCACAAGCGCACCACCGGTCGAGCCGGTTGCTGCAGATGCATTAAACGGTGTTAGTGCGATTTGAGTCGCTGATCCCGCTGTAGTAACAGTGAATTGGCCTGAGATATCTGTTGCTGTGTATGCATAGCTGCTTAGAGCTATACCTGGTGCTGAAGCAGTTGAAACTCCGATTACATAGGTACCAGAAACATCTGGAACAAAATTAACACGCAACGTGACTTGACCCTTTGAGTCAAGTGCACCAAGTATGTATTCGGCAGATGCTGCTGCAGTAGCTGAAGTTGCATTGTAGTTGCCGTTTAAGACAGTTCCATATGAACCTGAGCCAGATGAAGCTGTGCCCCACTTAAGGTACGCACCAGCAGTATTATCTAGAGTTGTTGAGACGGCATTTGTGATACCAGAAGCTACTACTGTCTTAAGTAAAGATCCTGCAGGAGCAGATAAAATTTTTGCAGCTACAGTAATCGTATCTGTTGTTGTTGCATTAAGCGTTAGAGTTACAGGGACCTTAACCGTTGTACCCGCTTGAACAGCACCTACAGAACCAATAGTTAAACCGGTTGCTGTAATTGTGTTGTTTGCGGCAGTTGCAGGTGCAACTGAAGTGACAACGCCTAGACCCAAAGCTGCAACTGCTACAAGCGCTACGCGCTTGAAAGTTGTCTTTGTAGACATTTGTTTCCTTTCGATTAGTCGATCGGAGGAATTTCCCCCGCTCGGCTTTGGGTAATAAGTGCCTTCTCATATGTCATGAGAGGGCACTTTTGGAAAGATCAGGGGTATTTGTGGTCAGCGTTAGTACCCTTAGGGGGTGCTGGAGAAACTTGAAAGTTCATTGGGACGGGTTTTGGGTTGGGGCTTGATTGCCACAACACTGCTAGTTACCCCTTTGTGGTCTCTGGATCCAATTAATCCGATCAAGATGCTGGTTGTCGTGCCAGTTGGGTTTATGTGCCTAGCGTTGATTTTGGCCAACCGTAAAAGCGTTTCTTGGGGTAGTTACAAGATTGTCCTCGGCTTTATTGGCGCTTTTGTCGTGTGGCAGGTATTGGTTGTTCTGGTAACTAGTGGCGAAATGAACCAGCAACTGTTTGGTTCTCAGGGTCGCAATACCGGGCTAATCACTTATGTTGCTTTCTCTTTGGTTTTCCTTGGATCTGTGATTGCCTCCAACGAAGAAGCCCTTAAACGTTTAGTGATTGTTGTTTCAATAGTTGGTGTGGCTTCTTTGGGATACGGAGTCATTCAAGCTGTTGGGGCAGATCCCTTTAATTGGGTTAATCCTTATTCGCCCGTATTCGGCTTCTTGGGTAATCCAAACTTTCAATCTTCATTACTTGGGGTTTTAGGCGCAATAGTTTTTGCTCAACTATTTGATAAAGTTCTAAAGATTCAACTTAAAGCATTGATTGGTATCTACCTGTTGGTGACCTTGTATGTCATTAAAGAAACTGCGTCGCAGCAAGGCTTCTTAGTATTGGCTTTGGGTATTGGGGTTGTAGTTGGTCTCTATGTAGTCCGGCTAAATCGTGGTTTGGGTATTGGTTACGGCGTTCTATCAATCCTTGGTTTCTTTGTTGTTTTGTTTGGTACTTTGAATAAAGGCCCTCTAGCTTCCATGTTGTACAAAGACTCAGTTACCTACCGTGGTGACTACTGGCGCGCTGGCTGGAATATGACTGTTGATCACCCAATCTTTGGGGTTGGCATGGATAGCTATGGTGAGTGGTATCGACGCAGCAGAACCTTGGCTGCAACTCTGCGGCGCGGACCAGACACAACAAGTAATGCTGCCCACAACGTTTTCTTAGATATTTCTTCATATGGTGGCTTTCCGCTGCTGATTATTTACGTGGCCTTAGTGGCTTTAGTTGTTGTTTCAGCCATCAAGGTCTTAAAACGCAACAAAGGCTTTAATCCAGTTTTTGCAGGTCTAGTTGGTGGATGGGTTGCTTTTCAAGCTCAATCGATAATCAGCATTAATCAAATTGGCCTAGCTATGTGGGGTTGGGTTTTATCTGGGTTGATTATTGGATATGAGATCAATACTAGAAATGTTGTGGTTGCAGAGCCCGTTGCAAAGAAGGGCAGGATTGCAAGTAAACCTGCACAAACATCTGCCGGCTCGGTTGTAGCTCTCTTTGTAGCATTTGTCTTGGGCGTTTTAGTAGGCATGCCACCTTATGTTGCATCAGCAAGGTATAAGAGCGCGCTAGAGACTAGTAACCCAACAGTGATCCAAGAAGCTGCCTATATCTGGCCTTTAGATTCTTCTCGAATGATTCAGGTTGCCATGACGTTGAATGAAAACAAGCTAGAGGCTCAAGGATTAGAAGTTGCCTTAGATGCAATCAAGAAATTCCCCAACAATTATTCGGTGTGGGCAACCTTGGATGCCATGAAGAGCGCTACGGCTGAGCAAAGGGCTCAGGCACAGAAGGAAATGAAGCGCTTAGATCCTTTGAATCCGAATCTGAAATAACTCGGTAATCTAGCCTCATGCGCGTTGCAATCATTGGTCAGGGCTATGTGGGTCTGACAATTGCTGTTGGCGCAGCAAGTGCTGGCCATAAAGTTATTGGCTTTGATGTTAATGATGAGTTGGTTGCTGCTTTAAATGCTGGCACTTCTCATATCGAAGGCATTTCTGATTCTTCACTTTCTTCCTTTATTGGCAGTGGGGCATATAAAGCCAGCACAGATGCTTCTGTCATCGATGGCTGCGATGTCATCGTGATCGCGGTGCCCACACCTCTTGACGAGGCTCGCAACCCTGACTTGTCCTTTGTTCACGCAGCAGCAGAGCTGATTGCAAAAAATGCAAAATCTCCAGCGCTAGTAATTAATGAATCAACTTCATACCCGGGCACGCTTCGAAAAGAAATTGCGGCCCGCATTACTGGTGTTGCACACCTTTATGCATCATCTCCTGAGCGTGTGGATCCAGGCAATACCAAGTGGGGCACAAAGAACACCCCACGACTTATTGGTGGGTTAACGCCAGCCGCGGTTGCTAAGGCAAAAGAGTTTTATGCAACTTTCTGCGACACGATCTTTGAGGTTTCTTCACCTGAGGTGGCAGAGGCTGCAAAGATATTTGAAAATACTTTTCGTCAGGTCAACATCGCTTTAGTTAATGAGTTTGCACAGATTGCAGATGCGCTTGGAATATCAGGTAGAGAAGTATTAGATGCCGCTGCAACAAAGCCGTATGGGTTTATGGAGTTCAATCCTGGTCCTGGTGTTGGTGGACACTGCATTCCTGTGGACCCGAGTTACTTGGCACATGTTGCCAATGAGGTTGGTGTGCCAGCAACATTTATCAAGAGAGCTAATGAAGTAAACCTGGGAATGCCTGCATATGTTGTTAAGCGTGTGGTTGCAGGTAGTGGTGGATCCATCAAGGGCAAAAAGGTTGTTGTAGTTGGTGTTTCTTATAAATCTAATGTGGCGGATACCAGAGAGACACCTGCAGCAGGTGTTATTGACTTGCTACGAGCACAAGGTGCAACTGTTGCTTGGCATGATGATTTAGTGGGTAGTTGGCGCGGGGAATCCACAGCACCGATTAGGGGTGAGGAAATTGCAGTACTAGTAACAAAGCACGATGGGCTTGATCTGGCAGCGCTAAAGAGCTGCGGTTATATCTTTGATTGCACCGGCAGTATTGCTGGGGCTGACGGCATCTAAAGCCCAGCTATATCGCTGATTATTTGGGCTAGATTCTTTGTTGGTGCCCAACCAATAGCGTTCTTCACCTTAGTTATGTCAGGTACGCGTCGTTGGATATCTTCAAAGCCAGCAGGATATGCATCTGTGTAAGCGGTATAGGTGATGGCAGATTTAGATCCAGTAATCGATAGGACCTGCGCTGCCAGCTGCTTAATAGTTACTTCACCTGTGCCACCCACGTTATAAACATCACCGATAGTTGCATCGTTGGCTGCCATTGTGACTATTGCTGTCACTGCGTCATCAACATGACAAAAGACTCGGGATTGTGTGCCATCACCGTAAATAGTTAGTGGTTCATTCTTTAATGCAGCCTGGACAAAGCGTGGAACAACCATTCCATAGCGGCCTGTTTGACGTGGTCCGACGGTGTTGAACAATCGAACTGTTGTCACAGGCAACTTCTTTTCCTGATGAAGCGCAAACGCCATTGCTTCTTCAATTGCTTTTGCATCGCTATAGGTCCAGCGGATCTTTTGTGGAGCACCAACAACTCGATCATCTGTTTCATTGAGAGGTTGCTTGGTGTTTTTGCCATAGATCTCAGAGGTGCTTGCAATGATGATGCGCTTGTTGTGCTTAGTTGCAGCATGTAACACAACCTCACTACCATTGATGTTGGTGCTCATTGACTCAAGCGGTGATTCTAAGATTGTGTTCACGCCAAGGGCTGCGGCCATATGCAAAACAAGATCAGCATCTTTTGTAAGTTGATCTACTAACTCAATATTGCGGATGTCACCATCGACGGTTGTTACCTTGCCATCAAGATGGGCAATATTGCTATGTGATCCTGTTGAAAAGTTGTCCAGCAATATGACTGTGTGACCGGCGATTACATAGTGATCTGCTAAGTGGGATCCAATGAACCCGGCACCACCAGTGATTAATACGCGCATGGGTAAACCTTATTTCACAATCGATTTATAGAGGGCGATGTGGGCGTTGATCATGCGGTCAACAGAAAAAAGAGCGTGCGCACGGGATGTGGCCAGGGTGCTCATTTCTGTGCGCTTTTGCTTATCAAGAAGCAGTGATTCAAGGGCAAGGGCAATAGAACCAGCGTTCTTGTTAGTCACGATGCCTGTCTCGTGGTTAAGAACAACTTCAGAAACAGAGCCAACATCAGTTGCAACAACTGGCTTGCCAGCTAATTGAGCTTCAATGAGTGCCACAGGCATTCCTTCATTTTCACTTGTTGAAAGAATGATCTCTGATGCACCAAGTACATCTTCAGCCTTAGCCCAACCAACAACAGATACATTAGATGGGGCTGTGGCTTTTACCTTTTCCAGTAGGTCGCCGCCGCCGGCTAATACAAAGTGTGTGTCTGGCATGGCATCTGCCACCTCAAGGGCCAGCATTGGATTCTTAACTCCAGTAACACGAGCAATCCAACCAACAATTGGCTTTCCATCATCTGGCAGATTCAAACTTTTTAGCGCTTCTGCTTTTGGTGTGACATCAAGTGCGACTACGCCAGGTGGGATGTTGAGGTATTGATCTTTGGTTCCAATGCGTTGTTCCAATAATTCATCTGCAACCCTTCGCCCAACTGTCACAAGCCTGCTAGATCTTTTTGCCAGCATTCTTTCAACTTCAATAATGACTCTTGATTTAATGCCAGAAAACTCTGGATCATCTAGTAGGTGCCCATGGAAGGTGTGGATCACAGGTACTGGTTGCTTCTTCATACGGATTACATAGCCTGCTTTAAAGGTATGAGTGTGGATGATGTCTGGCTTAACTTGGGCAATGATTTTATCTAACTGCATTCGAGCAAAGTGATCTTTGATGGGGCTAATTGATCTGCCCATGGATTTAATGCGGATTAGGTCAATGGTTTGAGCAGATTCATCTTCAACCTCTGCCCCTTGCACAAAACCAGTTGCCACAAAGGTTTCTATGCCGTGCTTAGGTAGTTCATTAGCTAATTGAGTTATATAACGCGCAGTGCCTCCAACATTTAATCGGGCGATAACGTGTAAGACCCGCATGGTTAGTTTGCTTCGTAAGCGGCAACAACCTCTTCTGGGTTGCCAATCATCTTTACATGCCCGTTTTCTAGCCAGATCGCTCTTGTTGCTAGTTCTAATACAGCCCGCATATCGTGTGAAACAAGAACAACTGCTGCGCCACTGTTGATCAGTTCATGCATACGTGCCTTTGATTTTTCCTGAAAATCCGCATCTCCAACAGATAAGACTTCATCTACTAGCAGGACCTCTGTTTGTTCATCAGTTGCTGTAGCAAAAGCCAAGCGGGCAACCATTCCTGATGAGAAAGTGCGTAGTGGAAAATCCATATGGTCTGTGACGCCAGCCCATTCACCAATGGCTGGTGTGCGCTGCTTAACGCTCTTCACATCTCTGCCCATCAATACTGAGTAGAACAGTACGTTTTCAGATCCTGTCATTTCAGGGTGAAAGCCAGCACCTAGTTCAATCATTGGTGCGATCTTGCCATTGACCCTTGATGTGCCCTTTGTTGGGGGCAGAACACCTGCTAAAACTTTGAGAAGCGTCGATTTACCGGCACCGTTTCTACCAAGGATTGCAACTACCTCACCCTTATCAACAGAGAAGGAAACATCTTGCAGGGCAACATAATCAACAACACGCGCTTTACCCTTTAGTGCATCTCTAAACAATTCTTTAAGGGAGCCTGACTTATTCATCAGGACGCGATAAGTCACATTGACGTTTTTAACTTCGATAACGGCCATTAAAGCATCGCCACCGTTCTAGGCCAGTACTTTTTAAAGACATAGGTACCCATAAGGATTGCAAAGATGGACCAGATGCTCATATAGATCCAGCTAAACATGGTTGGTGTTGCGTTGTTAGAAAAAGCCCAGCGGAAGATGTCTAGGTAGCTAGTTAGTGGGTTCCAATGGATGATGGTTTGCATAGTGCTGTTCATGACTGTGACTGGATAGAAGATAGGAGTTAGATACATCAAGATCATCAAGAGGACATTGACGATGTTGCGGGTGTCATCAAAGCGAATAAACATGATCGATAGTGCAAGGCCAAGCCCTGCCGTTAGCAGGGCAAGAGCAACGCCAACAAGAAGAACTAGCGGCAGGGTCCAGGCAAGCGGTTGGCCTGAGATGAAACAAACGATTGCAAGCGGGAACATGCCAATGAAAAAGTTTGTCAGGCCTGCAAGTGCTGATGAGATAGCAAAGATCTGAGGTGGTACATAGATCTTTGTTAGTACTCCACCATTGCTTGCAATGGAGTCTGCTGCTTGCATTAGTCCTTGGTTAAAGAATGTGTTGAGCAAGATGCCAGCCATTAGGTAAGGCGCAAACTGTTGGCCTGAAGGCAACTTTGAAGCAAAAACAAAAGAGAAGACATACCAAAGGACTGCACTTGTCAGCACTGGGTTGAGCAAGGTCCAGCCGATGCCAATAACGCTGCGCTTGTAGCGAAGGGTTAGCTCGCGATTAACCAGCAAGCGGATCAGTTGGGCGTACTTCATGGTGGGTTAAGGGTATCGGTGGTTTAAGAGCAATTCCCCGATGGCGGTCAGGTGGTTCTCGGGCTTCTGAGGTGGAATTGAGCCTGCAGGGATATCAACCATTCCGGGTAACTCAACATGAATAAAGCGCGTGGGCGATTTAAGATGCTCACTATGTCTAAGAGGGTCTCATCATTTATCGCGATTGTCATCGCTTTTGTTTCTGTGGGGCTTTCTCCTGCTTACGCTGTTGATCAACGTGTAATTGATGTTGTTGAGGTTACCTGGCCAGGTGCTGTGGCACCTGCCGGTGATGGCGCAGCGGTTGCAAAGGTAATTGATAAAGATGTAAATGCTGATTGGCTTAAATTTACTGCGATGTTTGGCGACACCAAAGATCGCGGAGTTTCTTTTAAGACTGGGCAAGTTCTAAAGGAACCAATTGGCCTGGTCTCAAAGATGGCATGTATTGGATTTGCATCCTCTGACTTTATGAGCTCAATACGTCCAGAGGCATATAAGCGTTTAGGCATTAGTGATTATTCAAAGCGGTACTTGTTAGTTATTG
>Ga0214921_10011129_pt1 | contig 10990 bp, 10 predicted proteins | sample LL1505_MetaG_FD_177992 | JGI IMG/M metagenome (GOLD analysis project Ga0214921, IMG submission 177992) | Freshwater microbial communities from Lake Lanier, Atlanta, Georgia, United States - LL-1505 | ecosystem: Environmental > Aquatic > Freshwater > Lake | place: USA: Georgia | collected...
TTTTGGCGGGATGTACTAAAGATATATCCTTCCTTGGTACTTAGTGTTTTCAACTGACCCATTTTGTCGTTTCTAACAAAAAATGCATTGTTCCCATAGGTGTTGCTACCCACAAAGCTATACCCCTTTTCTTCAGCTAATTGACACAGAGCTGCTAAAGAGGCTCCAAAGTATAAGCCAGAATGATGAGCTGAGTACCTTTCGAAATCATCCTTATAGGGCACGGTTATGCACCTTTCATCACCAAATCCACTATTGTATTCCATAATAACAATGATGGGGTAAATAACATGAATGGATTTCCATATCCAATAATCGTTACCATCAATATCAATATGTAAAATGCCTGGTTCTTTTGGAACATTTTCATTGACAAAGGCATCATTAATATTGCTTGAAGTGATAAATAAGTTGCGAGCTTTTAAATTATATTGCCAATAGTAATAGTCATTCTGAATATTATTGATAAACTCACTCGATCCATCAAATATCAATCCACTCCAATAATTATTCATCATCAAAAATCGGGTATTCGATTCTGTATAGTTTTGAACTCCAAATTCAATGAAGTATTTGTTAGGGATATCTATTTGGTTTATTAAATATTGAATGATGCCATCATCACCATATTGTGAAAAGACAGAAAATTCAACATCTGCAAGGTCTTTCACATGAGGGTAGTTGGGTTTCATTTGGCTAATAATTCCTTTGGCAATAAGCAATTGTTGTTGCTCATGCAGAATTCTTTGCCATTTCATGTAGGCATTAGCACCCGATATACTTTTAAATTTTTCTTTTAAACTCATTTGTTCAATCTATTAATAAGATTCAGCACCACATCATTTTTTTTGTTTTTGATGAAGTACTTGTTCATTGTATAACAGTCTGCACTATAGTTTCTAATCATATGCTTTGGAGTAATGATTCCTTCTAATGCTTCGATTTTTTTGTTGGCTAATATATCCTTTTCATTAATTGAAGTGTGCGTGGCCTCTCCATCATAGCCAATATTGCTTACAAGGTTTGTATTTGGAATGATGCTTAATCCATTATTTAGCCAACAACTTAATGTCCATTGATAATCCCAAGTATTTGATTTGCCTGTTTCAACAGCATTAAACATTCTTTTCCAAATCTCTTGATGACTGCGTTTATTAAAAATGGCATCAAAAAACTCTTTGTTTAAAAGGGTATTAAGACCCGACATTTCAATATCATAATGTTTCCAAGCCCTTTTCCAAGTTGCCCAACCCCAAATATGAAACATTCCTGAAAAATAGTATGATGTATCACCTCTAGTCAAACCATCTTGAAAATTACTTCCGCCAATGTGCATGATGCGCTGATCATCTTTGTATTCGCTCAACATTCTTTCACAAAAATGAAAGAAACTTTGGTTAGGAAGGCAGTCGTCTTCCAAAATGATACCCTCTTCAACATTTTCAAAAAACCAGTTGATAGCACTACTGACAGCTATTTTACAACCTAAATTCTCTGAACGATAAAAGGTTTTTAACTCGCATTTCCAGTCAATTGCATTAATAATTTCTCGGGTTTTTTCGCAAAGCTCTTGTTCTCCATATCTTTCTTTTCTAGGTCCATCAGCAGCCACAAATAATTGTGCTGGTTGCGCATGCCTAATAGCTTCAAACACCTGTTTTGTTTTATCAGGACGATTGAATATCAGAAATAATACAGGGCTTTGCACAGGCATATAGCTGCAATTTTAATCAAAAAATATGCAATTACATAGTTGTTAATGGATTGTTGTTGGTTGATGTCTTCACCTGAACAAATTATATTGCCATAAATCTATTTGAAACTTCCTTTATTTGCATTGATGTTTTTAATAATCAGCTAATCTATGAACCCTATATTAGTAGAAGTATATCGTAACAAAGTGCTTGAGAGTTTTCACAGAGGTGTTGTATGCATAGTGGATAGAAATGGAAATATCATTTATTCCGAAGGAGATATTCAACAGCTTTGTTACCCTAGAAGTGCCATGAAACTTATACAGGTTATGCCTCTCTTGGAGCTAGGTGGCATTGAAAGGTTTGGAATTACCCTTGAAGAGATAGCTGTTATGTGTGGTTCTCATAATGCAGAGCCCGAGCATTTAAGGGTGGTTAACTCCATCTTGCAAAAGATCGGTTTAGATAAAGAAAACCTAAAATGTGGCCCTCAATATCCTACCTCAAAGAGAGATGCAGATGAACTTATCCGAAAAAGTGAAAAGCCACAACATATTCATAACAATTGCAGTGGTAAACATGCGGGAATGCTGGCCTTATGTAAATTACTAAGCGTGGATATTGATGATTATTTGAATCCTAATCATCCCATTCAAACCCTTATTTTGCAATATGTTGAGGAGGTTTATGAATACCCAAAAACCCGGATGGTGACAGCATTGGATGGATGTTCGGCACCCATATATTCAATCCCTGTTTATAACCAAGCCTTGGCTTTTAAAAACATAGTTAATACTGATTCTTATTCAACTGAAAGGCGATTTGCATGTGATACAATCGTTCAAGCAATGTCAACCTATCCATTTATGGTGGCTGGAAGTAAGCGCTATTGCAGTGACATGATGAAAATATGTGGTTCTAGAATTATTGGTAAAACAGGAGCAGAGGGTGTTTTTTGCATGAGTCTATTGCAGGAGCAAATGGGAGTTTGCATCAAAATAGATGATGGTAAAATGTTGCCTCAATACAATGTGGCTCAGGCATTGATTGAAGCTGCTGGCATTTTTGACGAAGAAACACTTCAACCATTAAATAACTACAAACAAGCCGATTTAAGTAACTTCAATAAATTTGTTACAGGAGAAATTAAAGTAAGAAGTAATTTATTTGATGGATTTAAAATTACTTAAACAAGAGTGTGATTTACATCAATATTTTTTACCATGCATTTTGGGTCTATTGGCATTATACCGAAGCTTAGCCATAATATGACTTTCAAGGTCAATGCCCAAACCAGCCGACATATCAAATAAGCGAATAACAGCATCAGCAATTTCATCTTCAAAAGTGTCTTTAACTAATTTGCTAAAAGCATCGTTAAAGTCTACATCATTTGCCAATGCCGCTATATCTTTAGGGTTGTTTATTGAATAACGATTTTTACGATCTGCTTCAAGTGCTTCAGCTAATTCACTAACCACCAACATGAGCAATTCACCTTTATTTCTTGGGTTTTCCCAAAATCCTTTTTCTACATTAATGCTGTGTATGGCTTTTGCTGTATCGTTAATATTCATTCTAATTTGATTTGATTATCCTCCAAACATATTTTTTTCAGCTTGCTCCCAATTAAGAACACTCCAAAAATTCTTCACATAATCAGCTCTTTTGTTTTGGTGTTTTAGGTAATATGCGTGTTCCCACACATCTAAAGCAATAACCGGTTTTCCTTGCTTTTCGGCAATATCCATTAATGGGTTGTCTTGATTTGGTGTAGTAGTTATACTTAATGTACCAAAATTATTAATTACCCATACCCACCCTGAGCCAAATAAACCCGTTCCTGCTTTTTCAAACTCAGCTTTAAAATTATCTAAGCTTCCATATGAGTTTTGGATAACACCCATCATTCTTGCTGATGGATTTGTGCCCTTTTTTAAGTTCTTCCAAAAAAAGCTGTGATTCCAATGTCCACCACCATGGTTACGAATAGCTGTTCGCACGCTTTCTGGTAAAGATTTAATTGACTTTAGCATTGGGTCAAGTTGCATTTTCTTTAAACTAGGCTCTTTTTCCAATGCTTCGTTTAGCTTATTTACATAAGTTTGATGATGCTTGCTGTAGTGGATTTCCATTGTCTTGGCATCTATGAATGGCTCTAAAGCATCGTAAGCGTAATCTAGTTTTGGTAATTCATAAACACCCGGCACAGCTTGAACAGGTGCTGATAATTCCTCTTCCATGAAATTCTTAGCTATGCCTGAGCTAGCAAATGATCCTAGTCCCAATAAGGCCGATATTCTTAAAAAATTTCTTCTATTATTTTCCATGATTTTGTATTTAAATGCTATCAAAGCTATGCAATAATTCATAAAAAACGCAAACTTTTTGGGTTTGCGCTTCTTCGTTTATTTTTTAAAAAACTCTATTACTTTTTCGGCCATTTCTAGACCTATTCTGTTTTGTGCTTCTTTGGTACTTCCACCTACATGCGGGCTGAGCGACACATGTGGATGAGCTAATATATCCATGTTAACCGGTGGTTCTTTTTCAAATACATCAAGACCTGCAAAGGCAACTTGACCTGAGTTAAGTGCCGCTAACAAATCTGATTCACTTATTACTCCACCTCTTGAGCAGTTTATTAAACCAACACCACGCTTCATCTTAGCCATTTTAGGAGCATCCACAATGGCTTTGTCTCCTTCGTTGAATGGCACATGAAATGTGATGAAGTCGCTATGTAATACAACCGATTCTTCGCTTACTGTATTAATCGTTACTTTAATACGAGAGTTCTGTCCCAATGCCGGTAAGTCAAGACTCAAGTCAATATTGCTAACAAAGGGATCGAAGGCAAGCACCTTCATACCTAATCCAACTGCTATTTTGGCAACCTCTTGACCAATTCTACCAAAGCCATAAATACCCATGGTTTTGCCTTTTAACTCGATACCTTCAGATGCGATTTTTTTCAAATTCCCAAATTCAGTATTGCCTTTTTCTGGCATAATTCGGTTTGTAATTTGAATAAAACGAGCTCCCGTAAAAATATGAGTGAATACCAATTCTGCCACCGAAATGCTCGAAGAGGCAGGTGTGTTTACTACTTTAATACCTTTATGTTTGGCATACTCTACATCAATGTTATCCATACCAACACCCCCTCTACCAATCAGTTTTAAATTAGGGCAAGCATCAATCAAATCCTTGCGCACTTTAGTTGCGCTGCGAACCAATATGGCATCATAGTTTTTCAGTTCTGTGGCCAAATTTTCTTGTGCCACTTTTTGCGTTACTACCTCAAATCCTGCTGCTTCTAAAATTGATTTTCCATTGGCATCAATGCCATCATTTGCTAATATTTTTGTCATTTCTTTTTTATTAAAAAATTACAAAGTTGAAGGCTTAATTGGTTTAACAATTATTAATTCAACATTTAAAATTATTTTTTACTTTCTTCAAATTCTTTCATGGTATCAACCAAAGCTTGCACACTCTCTAATTCCAAAGCATTGTATAAACTTGCTCTTAATCCACCTACTGAACGATGACCTTTTAAACCACTTAGATTACGCGCTTTACAAAGTTTCAAAAACTCATCTTCCATCGATTTGTCATTTAGCACAAAGTTCACATTCATTCTACTTCTGTCTTCCTGAGCTACTGTTCCAACGAACAATGAATTTCTGTCAATTTCAGCATATAATAAATCTGCTTTTTCTTTATTACGCAGTTCCATGGCTTCAAGGCCCATACCTTTTATCCAACGCAATGTGTGCATACAAACAAATATCGCAAATACACTTGGTGTGTTGTACATACTTCCATTATCAATATGTATTTTATAATCAAGCATAGTAGGAATCTTTCTTGAAGTACGTTTTTCTAAGAAAGATTTTTTAATAATTATTAAAGTTGTTCCAGCTGGTCCCATATTTTTTTGCGCCCCCGCATATATCATGTCAAATTTAGTTGCATCAAATGGGCGGCTAAAAATATCTGAGCTCATATCACAAACCAAAGGCACACCATTGGTTTCAGGGAAATCAAACATTTCGGTTCCATAAATGGTGTTGTTGCTTGTGCAATGAAAATATTTTGCATCTGAAGGAATCGTATAATCTTTAGGTAAATATGAGAAATTTTTGTCTTCACTAGAGGCTAGTACATTTACGTTTCCAAACATTTTTGCTTCTTTAATAGCTCTTCCAGCCCATACACCAGAATTAATATAGGCTGCGGTTTCGTTTTCACCCAAAAAATTCATGGGTAACATATCAAATTGAAGACTAGCTCCACCTTGCAAAAAAACTACGGCATAATCATCATTTAATCCAAGGATATCTTTTACCAACTGGCAGGCCTCTTCAACAACGGCTTCGTATTCTTTACTACGATGACTTACTTCAAGTAAGGATAACCCCGTGCCAGCAAAGTTTTGCAATGCATCAACACTTGCATTGATAGCGGCCTGAGGTAATATGGCCGGTCCAGCTGAAAAATTATGAATTTTGCTCATGGTGTAATATTTAAATGAGCATCAAAGTAATAGCCATGTAAGCTAATAACCAAAATTTGTGTAATAAATTTGTCCATAATCTAATTCACATACCTTACCAGTATATTTTTTGCGTTATTTGCATAAAATTCAATTCATGAAAAATTTATTTCTATTATTGATAATCGCCTTTTCTTTGCCTTGTATGGCCCAAAGAAAAGCTAAACAGCTTGATGAACAGCAGTCGGATGAACAAGCAAAAATTGAGCAATACGAGGGTGCTAAGAAGTCATCCTTTGCCGACAAGTTATATTTTGGTGGCAATTTGGGTGGTGGTTTTTCTACTGGTTATTCCTTGTTTCTAATTCAGCCCATTGTTGGCTATAAGGTAACAGATAACTTTTCTGTGGGAGTTGATCCATTGTATATTTATTCGTCCCAAACCTATGAAGTATCAAATGGGGTAAATACATTCAAGCGTAAACTAACTAACCACGTAATTGGGCCTGGTGTATTTGCAAGATATAATGTAATTGAAAATATTTTCGCTTACACTGAATACCAAGGAATCAGTTTTAAAACACCTGTTTATGATAAATACAAGGCTGATTTTGTAGATAAGACATTTTGGAATAATAACTTATATCTAGGAGGAGGATATTCTTCAAATGGCTCTGGAAGCGGAACCTATATAATGCTACTTTACAATGTGCTGTATGATTCCAACAATACGTTTTATGGACATCCTTATGATTTTAGGATTGGTTTTTTATTTTAAAAATGAATACCCAATTGGTCTAAAAATATAAATACTACCTTAGGCTTAAGAACAATTGTAAAGGCAACACCATAAAGGGCTCCCCAAAAATGTGCATCATGGTTAACATTGTCTACTTGTTTCTTGTCCATATAGTAGGAGTAAAACAAATATAAAATCCCAGCCATTATTCCTGGTATGGGAATAAAATACAGATAAATTTTGGCAAATGGTTGAAACAATATGGATGCAAATAAAACAGCTGATGTTGCTCCTGATGCGCCAAGAGAATTATAACCTGAATGATTTTGGTATTTATAATAAGTCGGTAAATTAGCTGCAAAAATAGAAGAGATATAAAGCATCAAAAAAGTGGTTATCGCAATTTCGCCAAAGATCTGATGGTAATAGTACTCTACAATATTGCCAAAGCTATAAAGCACAAACATATTTACAAAAAGATGCATCCAATCCGCATGAATAAACCCTGATGACACTAAACGATACCAGTCCTTGCTGCTTTTAGTTTGGTAAGGATTTAGAATCAATTTGTACATGGCATCGGGATTATAAAATGAAAAAATACTCAATGCCGATGTGAAAATTATAATAATTAAAGTAATACTCATTTGAAGATTGAAAATATTGTGCAATGTTGCAACTTTATACGACATTATCAAAATGCCAAAAATCGGAATATTATCAGACACACACGGATATATTGATTCGAGTCTATTTACATTTTTTGCTGATTGTGAGGAGATTTGGCATGCAGGTGATTGGGGTTCGGCCGAAACCGTGAAACAGTTAGAAAATTTTAAACCCATTCGTTCTGTTTACGGGAATATTGATGGACAAGATGTTAGGTTAATTTATCCTGAAGTTAATCAGTTTGCATACCAAGGTCTGAATGTTTGTATACTTCATATTGGCGGTTATCCCGAAAAATATTCCCCTCTTTTTAAAAAAATCCTAAAAATATCTACACCGGATATCATGATTTGTGGACATTCTCATATTTTGAAAGTGATGCGCGATAAAAAAAATAACTTGATGCACATTAATCCGGGAGCAGCTGGAAATCATGGTTTTCATCAAATTTGCACAGCCATTAGGTTAAATATTTATGAAGGCAAATTATCCGATTTGGAGGTGTGGGAGAAAAAAAGATGAAAATATGATGCAACCCATTTGAATTTGATATTGACATACACATAAATATTGTTATTTTGCTAACCTGAAATTAATTAAATATGAAAAATATAATTATTACTCTAAGTGCTTTAATTGTGTTCTGCCTTGGTGCCAGTGCACAAACTCCTAAATGCGGAACCACACAGTATAATCAGTCGTTGAGAGACCTCAACCCAGATGAGTACATTCAACAAAGAAACCAATTTGAACAAGGTTGGGCTCAATACCGCGAAATGCATAAGGATGAAATAAAATCTAACATTCTTAAAAAAAGTGCACAGCCCAAATATATCATTCCAGTTGTTATCCATATTATGCACAACTATGGTTCTGAAAATATTTCAGATGCGCAAGTGCAGGCTACTATTAATCTTATGAACGATTTTTATAAAGGTAATAAAGCAGCTAGTGTTCGTCCAATTTTTCAGCATCTCGTAGCCGATTGCAGTGACATAGAATTCAGATTAGCAAAAAAAGATCCTCAGGGAAATTGTACCACAGGTATCACCCGCACTCAAACTGAGCAAACTTCAAATGCAACGAATGAAATTAAAAAATTGATTTCATGGGATACCAAAAGATACCTAAATATTTGGGTGGCGAGTTCGGTTCTGTCTGGAGGAAAACAAGTGGGTGGTTTTGCCCAATTTCCTGTTGGCTTCAGTCCCGCTAATACGGATGGTATATTGCTAGTTGCTGGTCAATTCATAGCTGATGGAACAGGTGCGCATGAAGCAGGCCATTGGTTTGGATTATCTCATCCGTTTGATGGGGATAGTTGCGATATCAATGGTGATAATATTTTTGATACCCCTCCAACTTATTTTACTTACAGCACAAATCAAATAAACACAGGTCGAGGCAATAAATGTGGTTTACCTCTTTATAATACTTGTTCGAATGATAATCCTGATTTACCAGATCAACAAGAAAATATTATGGATTATTTTGACGGTCCTTGTTCTAGTAAAATGTTTACATTAGAACAAAGAGCTAGAATGTTCTATTCATTAGATTACTATAGAAGACAATTATGGTCAGCTGATAATTTGGTTAGAACAGGTGTTTTAGATGCCGCAACTCCTTGCACACCTATCCCATCATTTGGTATTACTTTAAACAATGTTTCAACATCAACTACTGCCTGTGCAAATAACTCTTTTACTTTCCGTCAAACATCTTACAACGGTACTATAACTTCTGCAGAATGGACTTTTGTCGGAGGTACACCCAATACATACACGGCTTCAACCAGTTCTGCTCTTAGCACGACTACACCTGCTATAACTTATGCCAATCCGGGAACATATGATGTAAAATTGAAAGTTACAGGACCAGCAGGTTCAAGAGATACTGTTTATAAAAATTATATTACCATTTTACCTTCAACTGCTACCTTACCCAAAAATGCCTACAGTGCCGATTGGGATTATTTGAATGACTACCAATCGAACGGCTGGTATTTTGAAAACGAAAATGCATCAACTAGATTAACTTGGATTAGAACACCTGTTCCATACTCTGGAAATTACAGCATGATGCTCCCAGTGAACCCAAGTGCTATTCAAACAAGTTTCTATTTTATTTCCCCTTCATTCAACTTGTCAGGTTCTGCTGCCCCATACTTCAAATTCAAGTATGCATTTGCACAAGGTACATACTCACCATTGTCAATTACTGCATCTCCTGATGTGTTAAGAGTTTCTTATTCTACTGATTGTGGTAAATCATGGACAGCTAAAAAGGTAGTTTCAGGTGCTGCATTATTTACGGCAACCAATGGTAGTTCAGCTACTTCTCCTATTCCATATACAAGTTATTTTGTTCCTGCTGATCAAAGCAAATGGAAAGAAGTTAAATTGGATGGTGCTTTGTTGCCAACTGGTGCAGCACTCAATAATGTTAAATTCAGAATTGAATTGGCATACGAAGGTGGAAATAACTTTTACTTAGATGAAGTTCAAGTTGGTTTAGCTTCAAGTGTCAATAATGATTTATTAAAAGAACAATTGGGTTTCAACTTATATCCAAACCCATTTAACTCATCAGCTACATTATCTTATAGCCTAAATACTAAAGAAAATGTTGAAGTAGCTATTTTTGATATTGCAGGCAACCAAATTGCTGAACTAAGCAATGGTATGCAATCAGAAGGTAAGCATGAGTTGCAAATTAACAAATCTGACTTGAACCTAAACAGTGGTATTTACTTCATCAAAATGATAGTAGGAGAAAATACCTTGACTCAAAAAGTTGTACTAAACTAATCTCAGAATTCTTCCCGATTCAAGATTAAATCGGTTAATATTGTTAAAGTCTGAGCTAGTTTAGTTATGAAAAAAATAATTATAACTTTCAGTTTATTGGTTGTGTTATGGCCATGGACCATAGCACAACCAAATAAATGTGGAACAGACTACTACAACAGCCATAAGTTCTCCCCCAACCCCGAGCCATCCCGCTTATTAAGAGCTCAATTTGACCAAGGCTGGTATAAATACCTTGAACCCATTAAGAGGATATTGCCTCTAAAAAACTTCTAAAAACATCTCATCCTAAATACATTATTCCTGTGGTGTTGCATGTGATGCATAACTATGGTTTTGAGAATATTTCTGATACGGTTATTAAATCAGTCATTTTGATTTGAATATTGCCATTTACTTTATCAAAATAAGGGTAGGGAATAGCCGATTGGTTCAAAAGATTGTTCTCAATTAAAATCATTTTGGTTTGATAATCAGTAAAAATCCTGCCTTAATGTAGGATTTTTTTATTTATAGGCATAAAAATTTGGTCAAAATAAAGCATAGCCTTACTTTCGCAGATGGAGAGTTGGCAGAG
>Ga0214921_10011131_pt1 | contig 10988 bp, 10 predicted proteins | sample LL1505_MetaG_FD_177992 | JGI IMG/M metagenome (GOLD analysis project Ga0214921, IMG submission 177992) | Freshwater microbial communities from Lake Lanier, Atlanta, Georgia, United States - LL-1505 | ecosystem: Environmental > Aquatic > Freshwater > Lake | place: USA: Georgia | collected...
GCACTCTAAGCCAGTTTATTTTGTCGACGAGCGCTACTCCTCGGTAGTTTTAGAGGGCGATGTTCAATATCAGGAATCGCTAGACTCCCATGCGGCGGCCCTTATTTTGGAGCAGTTCTTTAGGGATCAGGGCTAAAATGCGAGTGCACTTAGTTTTGGGTGAAAATAGACCTTATGAATGCTGAAGCTCTTTACCGAGATCTCCTCAAGCACCTTAAGGGCGGCCTATTTCAGAACGCTTCACATCAAACTACACCAGTTTATTTAGCTGGGTTAGCGATTGGCGGTGCTTGGCTAGCCGAGCGTTTAGCCCTTGATTTAGGCCTGACGCAATACGGCGTGATTAATGTCTCCTTTCATCGTGATGACTATGCTGAAAAAGGTATTAGGGCAATTGAAACGGCAAGCACCATGCCAACGAAGCTTCCGTTTGATGTAAATCATGCCCATATCGTTTTACTGGATGACGTCTTGTTGACAGGCAGGACAGTAAGAGCAGCATTAAATGAGCTATTTGACTTTGGTAGGCCTGCAAAAGTGTCATTAATGGTATTGGCGGATCGGGGCGAGCGCGAGTTACCAGTTTCTGCGAATTTTGCCAGTCAGACAGTGATCCTTCCAGAATCACAAATCCTTGTGCTTGAGCGGAATCAGGACAATCAGTTTAGTTTTGTGATTGAGGAGCGCAATAAGTGATCAATAAAAAAAATAGTTCTACTACAGACCAGTTTAATAAAGAAGGTAAGTTGACCCATTTGCTGACTTTAGAGGGTATGCCCAAAGAGCAGATTCTTTATATTCTTAATACCGCGAAGCAGTTTGTGAGTGTCGCTGCACCAAACCGTGAAGTGAAAAAAGTTCCTCTCTTACGGGGAAAAAGTGTTTTTAACCTCTTCTTTGAGAACTCTACCCGCACTAGAACTACGTTCGAAATCGCTGCTAATCGCTTATCAGCAGATGTTATTAACCTAGATATCCCGACATCATCAACCTCAAAGGGGGAGAGTTTGATAGACACAATTGATAATTTAGTGGCGATGCAGGCTGATATTTTTGTAGTACGTCACAATATCTCGCGAGCGCCCATTGAGATCGCGAACCATGTACCAGACTATGTGCATGTGATTAATGCGGGCGACGGTAGTCATCAACATCCAACACAGGGGCTGCTTGATATTTATACGATGAGGCATTTTAAGAAGGATTTATCAAAATTAAGTGTTGCCATCATTGGAGATATCTTACATAGTCGGGTTGCTAAATCCAATATTCATGCATTAACTACTATGGGGTGTAATGATATTCGTGCTATCGGACCGGAAAGTCTTCTGCCAAGTGATCTGGCGAGGGATCTAAGTTCTTTAGGAGTAAAAATCTTTCATAAGGTAGAGGATGGCATTAAGGGCGCCGATGTAGTTATGACTCTCAGGATTCAGAAAGAGAGGATGGAGCAAGGACAGGTTCCAGAAGGCGCAGCCTTCTTTAAACAATTTGGGCTGAATCAGGAGCGTTTGGCGATGGCTAAGTCTGATGCAATTGTGATGCATCCTGGACCCATGAATCGTGGGGTTGAGATAGATTCTACCATCGCCGATGGAAACCAATCTGTGATCTTGAATCAGGTTACTTTCGGCATCGCTATTCGAATGGCGGTCATGTCTATCGTGGCTGGTAATTAGAATAAATTCATAGATCCTGCACATGGTCCGATGCGGCTAAGAAATTTAATTTAATTTGCTTATCAAAATCGATCTGCTCAAGTGAAATTATTTGACGGTATTCAGTAAATTCAGTAAAACATTTTTCAAAATCATTAAAAACTAAATCAACTTTATCTTTAAAGTGAAGCAAAAATTGCGGTGAGCGGGGGTCAATTTTATAACTACAAGGGATATTTATATCCTTAGGATTTTCTGCTGAACCAAATTGACTTGTTATAACACAACATCCATGAATCGCCGCCTCTCTAGGTAACCTGTCTTTCCCTGGGTGATGGCCAAAGTCAATATACAATTTAGAACATAAAAATTTATTTGCAAGTTGCTCGCGATTAAATCCAATTAATGGAATAAATTGCCAATGAGGAAATTTTTTAATAAGTAGCTCAATTGTTTTTTTCCCCTTCTGAGGGTTATAAAGTATCGAATTAGCTCGCCTTGCCTCAGAGAGTTTATCTGGAAGATTTTCGAGGTAGTTTTTTGAGGTATAAACTGGAATTGGATCAGATAATAGATGACCAACAATTCCATTTGATTTTAAAAAATCTAAAGCATAGTAACTTTGCGCAAAATGTTTTAACTTAGCAAGTCTTTTTATTCCGCCAATTGGCCGCAATCCTTTCGCAACATTTTTTAAGTAGCGTATTTTGTCACGCCATACATAACCATATCTTACACAAGTATAATTATTAACCGACATCCACCAAATTCCAGCATCAGCGTAATGAATTTTTAGAGCATAGGTTGTCACAATTTCTGGAAAAATAAATAGATCATCTTCAGTATCTCGATATTTAACTATAGGCACACCATATTTTTTATATAGCTCAGGCGTCTTAAAGTCTTTCGAAAATGGAAAATACACAATAGCAGCATTAGCGCCAAGTCTAATTAAATCAGAAGCTAGCTGATGAATAGCCTCTGGACCTGCCGTCACAGCATTACCAGGACAGGCTAAGAGTATATTCTTGTAAAAAGCAGTCATAACATTTTCTGATGAAATTAGAAAAACTAGAGTATATAAGGGTTAGAATAACGGTTTAATTTAATATGATATCTAACCTATAAATATTTTTCTAATTTCAATAAAAATGATTCTAGTAACAGGTGGCGCGGGTTTTATTGGCGGGAACTTTGTTCTTAATGCCATCAATAATTATTCCTATAAATTAGTTAATATTGACAAATTAACTTATGCTGGAAATCTTCAAACACTAAACTCAATTGATAAAAATCCAAATTATTTTTTTTATAAGGGTGATATCAGTGATAAAGAATTTATTGCCCAATTACTTAGCAAATATCGGCCAAGAGCAATTATCAATTTTGCCGCAGAAAGTCATGTTGACCGATCGATTCATGGGCCTAACGAGTTTATTCAAACCAACATAATTGGAACATTTAGTCTTTTGGAAGTAACTCGATCATATTTTGATCAATTGTCAAGTGCCGAAAAAAAGCTATTTCGCTTTCTGCACGTCTCAACTGATGAGGTTTATGGAAGTCTTGACAAAAACGACTTTGCATTTTCTGAAATGAATCCATATCGACCAAATAGTCCTTATGCAGCATCTAAAGCAGCTGCGGATCATTTGGTGAGAGCCTGGTTTCATACTTATGGCTTGCCGGTATTAACAACTAATTGCTCAAATAATTATGGGCCTTACCAATTTCCAGAAAAATTAATTCCCCTTATTATTCATAATGCGTTAGCTGGAAAGTCTTTACCAGTCTATGGTGATGGTTTACAAATTCGCGATTGGTTATTCGTTCAAGATCATTGTGTTGCCTTAAAGTTGGTTTTGGAAAGGGGTAGATTAGGTGAAACATATAATATTGGTGGAAAGAATGAAATTACAAATATTTCAGTCATACAAACAATATGCTTGATTTTAGACATTCTAAAACCACGCATTGATCAAAAAAGCTATGCTGAGCAAATTACCTATGTAAAAGATCGGCCTGGCCATGATCGTCGCTATGCAATTAATGCCTCAAAAATAGCAACTGAATTAGGTTGGCAGCCTAAAGAAACCTTCGAGTCTGGTATTCAAAAAACAGTTCAATGGTACCTAGAAAACCCCCATTGGATCCAGGGTGTAATTACCGGCACATATCGCGATTGGGTAATCAAACAGTATGACTAAATAATATGAAAACGCTTGTATTTGGGAAGGACGGACAGCTCGGTAAAGCTTTTTATCAGGAATTTATTGCGATGCCAGAAGTTTCTTTTTTGGGTAGGCGAGAGTATGACTTATCAAATATTAAGTCCCTAGTCAATTTTCTTCATCTATCCAATCCAGATCTAATTATTAATGCAGCAGCCTATACGGACGTTGATAAAGCAGAAGAGAATCAGAATGATGCTTTTGTAATAAATGCTCTCGCTCCAAAGGCAATGGCATATTTTTGTGCTCAAAATGATAAGATTTTTTTTCATTTTTCTACTGATTATGTTTTTGATGGTCAAAAGACCATGCCCTATCATGAAGAAGATGTTTGTGAGCCGATTAATGTTTATGGAAAAAGCAAGCTAGCAGGTGAGCTAGGAATCCAAGAAGTTTTTTCTTCAAAAAGTAATCAGTCTTTGGGTGCTTTTTACATTGTTCGAGCTAGTTGGATTTATGGCGATGGTAGAAATTTTATTCGCACGATCTTGCGATTAGCAAAGGAGCAGACAGAGCTAAAAATTGTGGTTGATCAAGTTGGTGTTCCAACTAATACCGCTTGGTTGGCAAAAGTGGCCTTGTTAATGCTCGGGTCGAATAAACTTGAATCGGGTATTTATCATGTCGCGCCAGCTGGAAAAACGAGTAGGTATGAATTGGCACTTTATGTATTGACATGCGCAATAGAATTAAAAATACCCTTGGCCCTAAATATTAAAAATATCATTCCCGTATCAACAAAAAAATACTCTCTTTCTGCAGAAAGGCCGATTAATTCAATGCTTTCAACAGAAAAAATTACAAAAAAATTACCAACGATCCATTTTCTTTTGAAAGATGAGTGGAGGGTTCAAGTTAAACAATACATAGAATACCTGCATCATCACCGACTTATATAGGGAGGATATTAAAATTTGGTGGTAGGATTCAATTAACCAGTTAAAAAAAGAATCAATAAAAATCTTTCGCTAAAAATGAATATGAAACGTAAGGGAATTATCTTGGCAGGAGGTTCTGGGACACGCTTGTATCCCATGACGCAGGCCATATCAAAACAACTCATGCCCGTATATGACAAGCCGATGATATATTACCCTTTGGCCACATTAATGCTTTCTGGAATTCGTGAGATTCTGATTATTTCTACGCCCAATGATATCCCTCGATTTCGTGACCTGCTTGGGAGCGGAAATCAATGGGGATTAGAATTTCACTATGCCATTCAATCATCGCCCGATGGAATAGCACAAGCTTTTATTTTGGGTAAAAACTTTATCAACAGAGATCAAAGCACTCTTGTGCTTGGCGATAACATTTTTTATGGGCACGAGTTGGTAGACAAGCTCGCAAAAGCTAGTCACAAAAGTCAGGGGGCAACAATTTTTGCGTACCATGTTCAGGATCCTGAACGTTATGGAGTGGTTCATTTTAATGAAAAAATGAGAGCGCTATCAATTGAAGAAAAACCAATTAAACCTAAAAGTAATTATGCAATTACAGGACTTTATTTTTATGATCAACAGGTTTGTGATATTGCTTCATCAATAAAACCAAGCCCTCGTGGTGAGTTGGAAATTACTGATATTAATCAGTTTTATCTTAAAACAAACCAACTTGATGTCGAAGTTATGGGTCGAGGCTATGCCTGGCTTGATACTGGAACTTACGATTCCTTACTTGATGCAGCTGGATTTATTGCAACTCTTCAAAATCGTCAGGGATTAATGGTTGCTTGCCCAGAGGAAATTGCATATCGAAATAAATGGATTAATGCTGAATCAGTTGAAAAGATTGCTATGCGGCTAAGTAAGAATAGTTATGGGCAATATCTAAAGAAAATTCTTTCAGAGATAAATTAGATCCATGATCATAAATAATAAAATTAAAGTTACCAAAACAGAAATTAAAGATTTATTAATTATCGAACCAAAAATATTTGAAGATGAGCGAGGGTTTTTTTATGAGTCCTTTAGTCAGCAGGATTTTAATGAGGCTACTGGTTTGAATTTTCAGTTTGTTCAAGATAATCATTCTTTATCCAAACGGGGTATTTTGCGGGGTCTACACTATCAGTTAAAGAATGTACAAGGAAAGTTAGTGCGCGTAACAAGTGGGAGCGTATTTGATGTTGCTGTTGACTTACGATATAACTCTGCAAGTTTTGGTAAGTGGTTTGGTCAAGAGTTAAGCGTAGATAATCGATTGCAAATGTGGATACCCCCTGGTTTTGCCCATGGTTTTCTTGTTTTGACTGATTTCGCAGAATTTTTATATAAAACAACTGATTACTATGACCCTCAGAGTGAGTGCTGTTTAATTTGGAATGATAATAGCCTTAATATTAAATGGCCTTTGGATAAAATTCATATACCACCACAATTGAATTTAAGGGATTTAAAAGGATTGAAGTGGAATGATGCCCCAAAGTTCTAATTTAGCTTTGTAAAACTCTACAAATGAATTCAGTTATTTTCATGGAAAGTTCTATGAATCTTGGTGGCCAAGAAATGCAATTACTCGCTCAAATGAAGGAATTGGCTTTCCGTGGTTGGAGTCCAGTGCTTATTTGTAGAATAGGGAGCGCCATTAGTCGAGTTGCACAAGAATCAAACCTTGAAATAAAACATGCTCAGCTAAGAAATGCTGTAGACTTAAAAAGTATATTAAAGGTTTATAGGGTTTTGAAGGAAGTAAAAGCTCGAGCAATTATCTTGCATAGTGGGCATGATGCACACATCGGTGCATTAGCTGCAAAGCTTTACCGAAATTTTGGGCAAGTAAAAGTAATTCGAATGAGAACCTATCAACCTGGAATTCCTAAAGCGTTTCCTTATAACTATCTATTTGATAAAACATATACGCCAAGTTTTTTTTTAAGGGAAAGAATATTAGTTAATAAAGCAATTAATCCGACAAAGATAACCGTGATGTATCCGGGCATTAATTTCAAAAAAATTTGTCAGGATTCAAATGAGGAGTTGCCGTCACGTATTGATATTTGGATAAAAAGTCATCCGGGGCCATTAATTGTTCATGGGGCAATGTTAAGAGGGGAGAAGGGGCATAATTTTTTTTTAAACGTCTTCAAAAGATTGCTCGTAAAGTGGCCAAATCTTCGCTATATTATCGCAGGAGAAGGCCCTGAAAAAGATTTAATTATAAAAAAAATCAATAATTTAGATATCTGCGAAAACGTCTTAATCGCTGGTCTGGTTAATCCTATTGCCCCTCTAATTAAAATTTCCACCCTTGCTGTTCTTCCGTCACTTAGAGAGCCCTTGGGGATGTTTCAAATTGAGTCACAATTTTTAAAAATCCCAACTATTGTTAGTGATATCGATGGAATACCTGAAACAATTATTCATAAAAAGACTGGGTTACTAGTAAAACCTACAGAAAATGAATGGTATGAGGCAATCAATTGGAGCCTAAGTAATCTTAGTGAATTACAAAAGTATGGTGAGGCGGGAAGGGAGTTTGTAGAAGATAAATTTTCAATTAGCAAAAACATTGATAAATTAATTTCTGATATTTAGATTAAAGCCATTTAAATTGACCATTTTCACGAACTCCATGAAGTGTGAGTCCGTGATCGCTCAATTCAGCATTGCGATATTTGTAAATTAGACCTTTATGTTTAACTTGACGCATCTTTCTCTGAGCCCATGATTCATTGAGAAGTTTATAGTGGTATCGCCCTGAGAGACCTTGGTCTTCATTAAGTTTACGCTCGCGTTTCATTTCTGATTGAGTAATTGAGCCAAAGTGATGAAGCCAACTTGCTCCCGTAATAGCCATAGGAATAGAAGCTTTTTTTGCAGCATGAAAAAATAAAGTATCTTCAAAACCCCATAGGCGAGGTTTAGCTTGAAAGAAACCGATATCCATCCATACAGATTCATGAACAGCCAAGCAAACTAAATGAGCCGTGTCATGCCGTAATACACGTTCCATTTTTCTAGTATTTTCTTTGACAATATCATCAAATTCGTAATCGAGGGGACCTTCAATCAAAGATGGTGATATCATGCGCAATTTTTCAGACTGAGCTACTTTAATCAGCGAATCAATCCAATTTGGAGATACAATGACATCGTTGTTCATTATGACTGACCACTCAGATTGTTTTAATAAAACACCTTGATTCCAAGCAACCCCGCATCCGTAATTTGATTTGTTGGCGATAACCCCCCCCAATTCTGGAATAGATTTTAGATATGCTAAAGTTTCGTCTGAGCTGCCGTTATCCACTGCTACAACATTTTCTAATTGGGTCCCAGTTTTTTTTAGACTATCTATGTATTTTTTAGTGTATTCGACTGAGTTATAGCAAGCAAAAGTAATTGAATAATTACACATAAAATGTCCCAATTTATTAATTTATTGAATTTTATCATCCCAGCAGTTGTCTTGTTCCCGATAACAATTAAAGGTTGGGCAAGCGGAATATTGATAGTTAGCTCTATTATTTCAATAATTATTATTTACAAAAATCGAATAAAAATTATTGAAATAATAGATGATTCTACAAAATTTAATAATTTATTAATACTTGCATTGTGTTCGTTTTTTTTACCCTTTATTGTATGTTTATTGACTGATACTATTAAAGGGGTATGGCTTCCAAGAAATTACGATGCTCCGTTAAGATATTTGTTATCAATTATAATTTTTATTTACATTTCTCATTATGGCTGGAATGTAGAGAATAGGTTAAAGCTAATGTTTGGCTTATCTTCTATTTTTACATTATTCATCATTCCTTTTTTTCCAGCAACTGGCTGGGTCAGCCTACATTCACATAGACTATCATCTCCTTTTATTGACCCATTAATTTTTGGTCAACTATCCCTTTTATTGGGGGTCGTATCCATTCTTTCGATTGACATGTTTAATAAAAAAAATTTACAAAATATTATTTTAATGTTAGGGGGTCTCATCGGAATTTATTTATCAATAAAGACCGATAGCAGGACAGGTTGGCTCGCAGTCCCCTTTGTTCTAGCATTTAATATATTTCAACTATTGGAACAAAGACTTTCGAAATCTATATCAGCATTAATGGCTTTGTTATTGAGTTTAATTATTGTGTTGGTTTTATATAATTTTACAGGAAATGTTAAACAAAGAATTAATACAGCTATCTATGAAGTAAAAAATTATCAATGGAATATTCTAAGTCCAACAAACGGTTTTAACGAGAGAGTGGGCTTTGTCCGCATTGGGTATCATTTGTTTACCTTAAGACCTCTTACCGGATGGCAAAATTTTGATATATCCATACATCAGGATGATCCTGAAATAGCGAATTTTGTTTCAGTTGAGACACGTCACGGCGTAAAAGTAAGCGGTTTTCATAATCAATTTATTGATGATATGGTTAAGTACGGTATTTTTGGCCTGTTTTCATCCTTGAGTGTATTTTTGTTACCTTTATTATTTTTTCTTTATTGTTACATCAAAAATATTAAAAAACGTCTAGCGAATATAGGAATTGCAATCATCTTCATCCAAATGATTAGCTGTCTTTCACATCACGTGATGAGCTTTAAATTTGTGTCAAGTTTTTACGCAATGCTAATAATGATCTTAATTGGATTAATTGCTCTACATGTTTGGGGACGTCGTTTATAAACCGTTGTATCTTTGAAGTTTAAAGGTGGATTAAAGTAAGAAGGTAACACGGGTTAATGCTCCAGGAGATATTGCTCTCTGCGTTTTTACCCGAATTGGTTCCAGTGTTGGCCTGGCTAGGTATAGCAAATATGAATCTGGTTTAGTGGGCTCCAACTTGTAAGATCACTAAAACAGTTTTATTGGCAACAATGTAGAGCTAGCTTTTGGACGACAGCTTTTATCGCTATTACTAACCGTCTCAAGCCTAATGGATTGCTGATTTCGAGGTTTATTATCTAGGCGATCTGGCTTTTGTATTTACTATTTATGAGGAAATAAATCTTATATCGTTCATCTTTTGCTGATGTGTTTATTGTCATGGCGTATTAACTTGAAGCCCTAGAGGCTTCCTCTACTGAAATATTCTTAATCACTAGACTCGGTTGTTCAAAGCTGTACTTTTGGATGAATTTGGTTTAGTTGCTTAGCCGCTGTCTGAGTGATTATCCTGCTCAAGAGCCCAAGTGATATGTTCTTCGATTAGATGATCTGCGCTTAGTAATCCAAAACGCAGCTGACTCCGAATATCTTCCTTACTCTGAGCATTTATATCAGATGCAAGGACATTGCCTAGGGCTACGGCCAGATTGCGACGCCAGCGTGGGTAGCCAATTCGTCGAATCGCGCTGCCTTCATGGCGATCATTAAATTGCGTTTCGCTCCAGGACCAGAGCTCTAAAAGAGTTGCGATACCCAGCTGATGACGGTCGGCAAAATCAGGCATGCTTGTGTGTTGGGCGTATTTATTCCATGGACAGACCAGTTGGCAATCATCGCATCCATACACACGATTGCCAATTGCTTTACGAAACTCCAAGGGTATCGATCCTTGATGCTCAATCGTCAAGTAGGAAATACAGCGCCTTGCATCCATTGCGTATGGGGCAGTAATAGCCTGAGTTGGACAAATATCTATACAAGCCTGACAAGAGCCGCAATGGGGCTCCACAGGCTCATCCACTGCCAAGGGTAGATTAATCAGTATCTCTCCCAAGAAAAAGAAGGAGCCAAACTCGCGGTGTAGCAGCAAAGTATGTTTACCTCGCCAACCAAGACCTGCTTTTCTGGCGAGCTCTACTTCCATGATCGGAGCAGAGTCGGTAAACACACGGTATTGCAATCCACCCTCATTCGATTGCAAGTGTGCGATCTTTTCCTCGAGTTCAGTGGCTATGATTTGTAACTTTGCCCGTAAGATCTTGTGGTAATCGCGGCCGCGAGCGTATAAAGAAATCACTGCTTCTTGGGGCTGTTCTAGACGATCTAACTCTGCAGAAAACTGCTCTTCGGTTGTTTTTGAAGAGTTCTGGGGTAAATAGGGCATGGTCACACAGATTGACCGAATCGCACCTGCCTGCAATTGATCGGGCTGCGCGCGCAAACTAGCATGGCGCTCCATATAGCCCATCTCACCATGACGACC
>Ga0214921_10011132_pt1 | contig 10987 bp, 13 predicted proteins | sample LL1505_MetaG_FD_177992 | JGI IMG/M metagenome (GOLD analysis project Ga0214921, IMG submission 177992) | Freshwater microbial communities from Lake Lanier, Atlanta, Georgia, United States - LL-1505 | ecosystem: Environmental > Aquatic > Freshwater > Lake | place: USA: Georgia | collected...
TTCCATAAACCTTGATCTTTAAATTCAAGACCCTGTTCAAATAAGAATTTCGTTCCACCCATTAATGAAGCAGAAGCATTTCCACAATATTGCGCAGAACAACCGCTAAATCCACTTGCCCAAGCCGGATTTCCACCAGCCGCTTCATATTTTGCTTTCGCCCAATCAATATCTTTTGATGAGTACCAAATTATTATCATGGAAGTTGGTTTGAAAAAAGAGGACCAGAGTTTTACAGCCGAGTTAATTTCATTTTTAGCGATTTCAACTCGCCATGGTTCGACATTTTCTCCAACCTGGAAATTGATCGCACCATCGTTAGTAAAGCCATTTGCTACGTATTTACTTACTTCAGCACGAGAAGCCAGATAAACCTGCTTATATTCCAAATTATCTAGACTTAAAGGTGTAACGGCTGCCTGTGTTGCAGTTGCAGAAGGAGAGACAATTGGCTTTGGCGCCGGAAGTTTGACGCCTTTGCTCCAGACTAACTTCTTGCCACTTTTCACGCATGTGTATTTAAAACCATTAGATGTACTTGTAAGGCCTGATTTTTTGCAGGCATCGCCTGGCTTAACTGCGCTGGAAGCAGGGGAAAGATTTGTTAGCAGGACGCAGCTCGCTATAAGTATGGTTGCAAGGCTGCGTCTCATGAGTTAAATCTAACTCTTCAGCAGTCTTAGAGACCCTTAAGCGCGCTAACTACCTTGGTCAACGAAGCCTTCGCATCGCCAAAGAGCAACATCGTCTTTGGGTCATAAAGTAATTCGTTCTCGATACCAGCAAATCCTGGGCGCATTGAACGCTTCAAGAAAATAACGTTGGCCGCATTTGAAACCTGCAAAATTGGCATTCCATAAATTGGGCAACCAGGAGTGGTTTCAGCAGCTGGATTAACCACATCGTTTGCACCGATCACGATTGCAACATCGGTCTGAGCGAAAGTTGGGTTAACTTCATCCATTTCAGCAAGTTGTTCATACGGAACATTTGCTTCTGCAAGCAACACGTTCATATGTCCAGGCATGCGACCTGCAACTGGGTGAATTCCGTAAGCAACGTCGATACCCTTTGCTATCAACAAGTCTGCTAACTCGCGAACAGTGTGCTGAGCTTGCGCAACTGCTAGTCCAAATCCTGGAACGATAACAACGCGACGTGCGTAGTTAAGCAAGATTGCAACATCATCAGGTGAGCCCGAACGAACTGGGCGATCTTCTGCAGTACCACTTGCTTCTTGTGCCTTTGCAGTAAATGCGCCGAATAAAGTGCCAAACAATGAGCGGCCCATTGCTTCAGCCATCATGCGAGTAAGAATTGTTCCTGAGGCACCAACCAAGGTTCCGGCGATGATCAGCAGAGTTGAATCGAGTACATAGCCGCTGGCGGCAACTGTTAAACCGGTAAATGCATTTAATAGCGAGATAACGATTGGCACATCGGCGCCGCCAACTGGAAGCACGAACAAGATTCCAAAGAGCAGCGATAAACCAGCCAAAATCAAGAGCGGCGTGGTTCCAAGTGCGACAACTACCCAGCCTGATGCGCCAAGCACGGCTACCAAGGTGCCAGCAATAACGAAGCGACCGCCAGGGAAAACCACTGGGCGAGTAGTCATAAGTTCTTGCAACTTCATGAAGGTAATAATCGAGCCACTGAAGGAAACGCAGCCAACCACAACAGTAAATACGGTTGCGATAACTTCGGCGGTTGTGGCATCGGTTCCAAGGTTTAAATACTCAACGATTGCAACGAGAGCAGCTGCGCCACCACCCACACCATTAAATAGTGCAACAAGTTGTGGCATCTGTGTCATTTGAACTTTCTTCGCAGCCGGAACACCGACCAAAGTTCCTATTGCCATCGCGCCCAGGATCCAACCTAAGTTGTTAATTGGAAGCGAAGTTGCGTTACCAGCCTTATCAGGCATTGCGTAGAAGAAAATAACTACGGTTGCAATCGTGGCACCGAGGGCACCGATCAAGTTACCGCGGCGAGCACTCTTTGGTGAAGATAAACCTTTAAGTGCCAGAATAAAACAGATACCGGCGCTAAGTCCGATTAAGTCATATACGAAGGAGCTCATTTACTTGGCCTCCTTCTTCTTGCCCTTAAACATTTCGAGCATTCGGTCAGTAACGACGAAACCACCGATCATGTTTATTGTTGCCAAAATAATTGCCGCAACCGAAAGTCCCAGTTCAAGATTAGTTTCACTATGTGAAGCCACGATGATTGCGCCAACCAGAATCACGCCGTGAATCGCGTTAGCACCTGACATCAGCGGAGTGTGTAGCGTTGATGAAACTTTAGATACGACTTCAAAACCAACGAATACCGCTAGTACAAAAATCGAGATGATTGCAATCGGTTCCATTTACTTAGCCCCTCCACCACGTCGAGATCCAGCATGAGTGACGGCTGAGCCATCGATGATTTCATCTTCAAAGTTAATGTTCAACGCAGCTTGCGAACCTTCAGCTGGTGGCACCGTTAACAGTGTTAGCAGGTTAACCACGTTGCGCGAATAGAGGCTAGAAGCGTGGAAAGGCAGCTGACTTGGCACATCTTTGCCACCCCAAATTTGCACGCCATTTGCCGTGGTCACGATTTCGCCAGGCTTAGAGCCTTCAACATTGCCGCCGGTTTCAGCAGCTAAGTCAACGATTACGGTGCCTGGTGCCATTGAGTTAACCATTTCGGCAGTTACTAATCGCGGTGCGGTGCGGCCAGGAACTGCCGCAGTTGTAATTAGTACATGTGATTTAGCAATGTAAGGCGTCAATAATTCGCGTTGCTTTGCTGCGCGATCTTCGGTCATTTCGCGCGCATAACCGCCAGCACCTGCGAGTGATTCCAATTCAAGTTCAATGAAAGTTGCACCCATTGATTTAACTTCATCAGCTGAAGATGGGCGAACGTCGTACGCCGAAACAACTGCGCCAAGTCGACGAGTTGTAGCAATTGCTTGCAATCCAGCAACACCCGCGCCAAGAACAAGAACCTGAGCCGGGGTAACTGTGCCTGCTGCAGTCATTAATAGTGGGAAGAAACGTGGTGAAAGTTCAGCACCAACAATTGCGGCGCGGTAGCCAGCACAAAGTGCTTGCGAAGTTAGCGCGTCCATTGATTGTGCGCGCGAAATACGTGGCACTAGCTCAAGCGAGAAAGCAGTAACGCCCGCACTTGCTGCTGCATCAATTGAATCTGCCGCAGTCACAACTGAAAGGAAAGAAATAGTTACGGTGCCTTTTTTCAAAGTTGCCATCTGAGCGGGAGTAAGAGGCTGCACTGACAAAACAACATCGGCGCTCTTTAAAACATCACCGCTTTCAACCTTGGCACCAGCTGCTACATATTCAGCATCACTTGCTTGTGAATGTAGTCCGGCACCTGATTCGATAACTACATCGAGACCGAGGCGAGTCAATTTACTAATGACATCGGGTACTAGCGCAACTCGCTTTTCACCCTCACGAATTTCCTTAGGAACGGCAATTAACATAGGTGAAAACTACCGCTTACCTATGAGTATGTCCCAAGAAAGTTGAGCTCTGTCCCTCAAGGTCATATGAATTTGCCCTCAATTTGCCCTTTGTTAAGCCTCAAATACGGCCCTTTTGGTTTTATCGGCAAGGGCGGGAATCTCTTGGCTACCAACTTAAAACTTGCGAATGAGTGATTTAGCGCCCTTGTAGTTCCCCGCGAGTTAAGTGATACAGCAGCGCCTGAATTGTGGTGCGGCGATGATAAGCCTCACGCCAGATCACAGACTTTGGACCATCAATAACTGAGGTAGCAACTTCTTCTTCGCGATGTGCCGGCAAGCAATGCATAAAGATGGAATCTGTTGTGGTCAGATCCATTAGTTGCTGCGAAACGGCAAATGGTGAAAGCGCTTTAGTTTTTTCAATTCGCTCTGCCTCTGGGTCACCCATCGACATCCAGACATCGGTATACAAAATGCTAGCATCTTTAGCTGCGGCTTCAGGGTCATTAGTAACTTCAATCGTTGCACCCGTTGTTGCTGCGATTGCTTTGGCTTGTGCAACAACTTTTGCATCAGGTGCCCAAGCACCAGTTGGAGTTGCAGCTACAACATGTGCGCCCATGATTGCACCCATCGTCAACCAAGCATGCGCCATATTATTTCCATCACCAAGATAAACAAATTTGCGGCCAGAAATATCTGCACCGAAGTTCTCGCGAATTGTTACCCAGTCGGCAAGTAATTGGGTCGGATGATCATCATCGGTTAAACCATTAATTACCGGAACTGATGAATTGGCACCAAGTTCATCAACATCAGATTGGGCAAAGGTGCGAATAATCAAAGCATCGCAATAGCCACTAATAATTCGCGCGGTATCTGCAATTGTTTCGCCGCGACCCAATTGCAATTCATCACCACGAATGAAAATCGGAGTTCCACCAAGATGTGCAACTGCTGTTTCTGAAGCCAATCGAGTTCTAGTCGAAGGCTTGGTCATGTAAATAGCAACGCTCTTATTTGTGAGTGCGGTATTTGAAAGCAATGGATTTGCCGCAAAATCTGCAGCGGTATTAAGCAGCAGCTCAACATCGGCTCGGCTTAAATCAGCAGTGCGCAGCAGGTCTTTCATTAGAAGATTCTACCCCGCATGCATCTTCCCGCGGATTGCCCTTAAAGCCTTCAATCAGTGGAGTTAATGGCAGCTTATTACAGGTGAATTATCAAGCAGGGTAAGATTTGGCCATGAAGCAGCGAATGGGATTCTTCTCGCGCCCCGGCAAAGATGCGCAAACTGATACCGATTTACTTACTCGCCCAGAGTTGCAAGAAGATGATGGTGGCCACGATCGTTTCGCTCATTACGTCAGGAAAGAGAAGATTGTTGAATCAGCAGTCACTGGCAAAGCAGTTAAAGCACTTTGTGGGAAGAAATGGATACCTTCACGCGATCCTGAAAAATATCCAATCTGCCCAACTTGTAAAGAGATTCATGCTGGGTTGCGGCCAGCGCCAGAAGATAAATAGCGCTGCCCCACCTAATTTTAGTTGCTAAACAAAACGATTTATTTATGAACTGCTAGTGCACGGAAACTAAATGCACCCAGCGTGCCGCCGATTAGTGGGGCGATTGTGTAGATAGTCCAGTTGTCCCAATAGCCGCCCGCTAGAGCTGGGCCAAACCAACGTGCTGGATTAATTCCAGTTCCTTCAATTGGTCCCGTAATTAGAATTAGTACAAAAATTGTTACAGCAATCGCGATTGGCGCCGAAGCCGTATTCTTATTTGCTTTATCTTGCGTCATTAAAAGAATTACTAATACCAAAATACCAGTCATTACTAACTCAAGAACAAAACCAGTTAAGTAGGTAGTTTGTGGTGACATAGCTGGAATCCCGTTTTTAACTTCGGCAGCTACTTTCTGGGTATAAATTGCTTTAAGAGTTAATGCACCAAATGCAGCGCCAACTAATTGCCAGCCCACATAGGCAACGAAGGTCTTTAAAGAAATCTTCTTGAGTAGTAAAAACCCCAGAGATACTGCCGGATTTAAATGCACATCTGAGAAATGTCCGAGCGCCAGAATCATGACCAGGACAGCTAATGCAGGTGAAGCTGCGATTCCAATGAAAGGCACATCTTGCGAGATGATTACACCAGTTGCGGCGATAACTAAAAGATAAGTTCCAAAGAATTCGACCGCTAATTTCTTCAGCATCAGAGTTTCTCGCTCTCATTTCGACGGGTATTAGCGAAGTTTCGTTAAGATCTGAACTCTATCGAAAAACTCGCGCATTAAACCCTAACTGAAAACAAGACTTATGATGAAGTACCAGCGCAATCTAATGGCGTTCACTCGCCGAGTGTTTCGGGCTGTCCCGATTCCCCGAATAACACCAAGAGCGATAGCTCTAGCTGTGACGATTGCAGTGACTTCTAATCTAACGACTGGTGCAATTATGGTACCTAGCGCAAATGCAGAGCCTGCACCACGCAAGATATTAACGGGCTGGATCCCTTATTACGGCATGAGCACATCGCTGCCGACTGCGGTAGCAAATGCCGATCTGATCAATGAAGTTATGCCGTTTTGGTACACCCTGAAATTGAATAGCAAAAACAAAACTCCATATATTTTAGATCTCTACACGCCGGGAAATCCCAGTGTTGCAATAGAGGTGCCGCTGGCAACAATGCGTAGCGCTGGATTTAAAATCATTCCGACAATTACCGATGGCACCGACAAATTAGTACTCTCTAAGTTACTTGCTAAAAGCACTGATAGAGCAAATGTCATAAAGCCAATCCTAGATTTAGTTTTGAGTAAGAACTTCGATGGAATTGACTTGGATTTCGAAGGTTTTGCTTTTGTAGATGGCACCGCTTCTTGGCCGACAACCAAGCCGAATTGGGTGCTATTTGTTAAAGAATTAAGTGCAGCGCTACATACACAAGGCAAAATACTTTCAATTACAACTCCAGTGCATTTTGCTTTAACTGAGAAACAGAAGGGTTACACCGTTTATGCGTGGGCAGAAATTGCGCAATATATTGATCGACTGCGCATCATGACTTACGACTACTCAACTGCAAAGCCAGGTCCAATTGGCCCAATTGCTTGGGTTGAGCGAAGCGTTAAGTATGCGATTTCAGTGATGCCGGCAACCAAGGTATATATCGGCTTAGCTGGCTATGGTCGAGATTGGGTTACTAAAGTAGATGGCATCTGTCCGGCTAACGTTTCGAAAGTAGTATCAACAACGGCTAACGCCGCAACTTTTGTTATGCGCAATGCGGCAACGTTGGCAGCTACTTATGGTGTTAGTGCTACCTATAACGAGCTATATCAAGAAGCAACATTTACTTATCAAAAAACTTACAATGGAAATAGCGCTGATGGCCAGGCAACTTCATGTACCGCAACGCGCACTGCTTGGTATCAAAACCCGGCTAGCTATTTAGTGCGTGCGCAGTTAGTAGCAAAATATCGGTTAGGAGGTGTGGCCGAATGGACCATGGGCATGGAGGAGCAAAGTGCCACAGATGCAATTCGCAGTACTGCCTTAACGATTGCACCCGATGAAGTTTTGCTTTCACTGGAAACCGATCAAGCGGCCGTTAAATATGGCTCAGTTATAAATCTGACGGGTCAGGCAATTCTGAAAGATAAGACAATTCTTTCTGGCTTGCCGGTGGACTTAGAGTTTAAAGGTTTTGATGAAACTGCCTGGCGCTCAGTTGGAAAATCAGTAACTTCTGAAAGTGGCGCAATTGCCACCTCGATTTATTTGGCTAAATCTGGAAAATTACGCATTACCAGTGCAGGAAGTTGGGAACGTGGCGCTGGCTTAAGTTCGGAAATATCAATAACAGTAAACCCACGTCTAAATATTGTCGCCCCAACTTCAGCCAAGGCTGGCACTGCATTTAAAGTAATCGTTGCAGCCGCCCCAACAACTGCCGGGACTCAAGTTGCACTGCGGCGCTTTGATGGAAAGGTTTGGAATACGGTTAGTTTGCTGCCGTTATTGGCTAGTGGTACCGAACTTAGCCAAAACGAATTGATTCGTGGCATATATAGCTACCGAGTATTGGTTTTTAACAGCGCTGATTCGACCGAATCGACCTCTGCGCCATTTACCGTAGTCGTTAGATAGCCGTTCTTGGTTAGCGCAGGTCAAATAGCTCAATGCTAAAGAATGCACTGCGAGGTGAAATGATTGGGACATGGGTAAGTTAAAACCGCAACCGACAGTTTCTGAGGAAACCGCCGCCGAGATCAGTGCAATTTTTAGCTCTGATCGTCCTTGGGTAGTTGTAGTTTGGGATGACCCAATTAATTTAATGACTTATGTGACATATGTGTTTATGACCGTTTTTGGTTTTTCGAAAGAGAAAGCAACTGAGTTAATGTTGCAAGTTCATAATGAAGGTAAATCAATTGTTGCCAAAGGCGCGCGCGAAGAAATGGAACGCTATGTTCAGCGCCTTCACGAATACGGGCTTTGGGCAACTATTGCCCGCGAGGACCAAATCTAATGACGCCTACCGAAGGTTTCTTAAGACACGGTAGCGATTCTTACATCGCCAATTTTGCCGAGACCGAACGCGAGGTATTAGTTAATTTAGTGCAGCAGGTTATTGAAATATTGGCCGAACGCCATGATCACGCAAATGAAGATCCACTGGCCGCAATGGTTGGCATTACCACCCATGATTCTCCACCTGATGATGAAGTCTTGCTACGCCTTTTACCGAATGCTTATCAAGATGGAGTAGATGCTGCGGAATTTCGCCGTTATACCGAAAGTACTTTGCGCGATAAGAAACGTGCGCATGCAATGTCGATTCGCATGATGTTGTTAAGTGCAACCGATGGTGATGTGGTTCTTGATTTTGAGAACGCCCAAGCTTGGCTAGGTGGCCTAAACGATGTGCGCTTAGCCCTTGGAGTACGACTTAAAGTTGATCAAAATTCACCCGAAGATCTTGAATTACTGGCACCAGATGATCCGATGCGAGCTGTTTATGCGGTCTACACCTGGTTGGGCTGGTTACAAGAAACTCTGGTTGAAGCGCTTATGGACGAAGCGAGTTCTTAAAAGCACGCAGATCAAATTTTGCTGTGGTTGCCATGTGCGGAACTGTAAGCGCCCAGATGATTACCAAAATGACCCATAGGAAATCTCGGGAAACTTCGGTAGTGCCCCGGGCAACGAAAATTATGCCGATCACAAATATTCCGAGTATCGCGTAAAGCCCAGGTATCACAGCGGTGAAAAAAATTGCTAACGGTTTTTCAGTTGAAACTTTCGCCATTGCTCTCGGCAATTTAGGAACCAACCGAGCTGTATGCCGAATTGCATGCCAAAGGCCAAAGTAAACTGCAAAGGCAACTAAAGGGGGTGCGACGAAAGAGAGTGCCAACAACAAAATCAAATCAAGTGCAAGTAAATAGCCCCGAGTGATAACCAGCAGCAAAGTTGAAAACACGGCAATTATGAGCGTTGAATTTCTGAGCAACTCGGTAAAGCTCCCAGCCCACTCAATCAAAGTTGGGTTTAGTTCTTTCAGTACATCAAGAGTTCGCTGATCAGTTAGCGGCAGTACAACTGGCAAGAACCCAGCTGGAATTGCATAGCTAGTAATAGCAATATTTGAGTAGCCGGCTCTCTTCTCTGCTGCTCGGCCTTCGTTAGCAAATGCTGAATCACCAAAACCAAAATGCAGCGCACTCATGAGAACTACCAGTTGAAAGCCAACCAGATTCCATTTTGCGATAGCTAATGCAGCAACAATGGCAATTAAAGTGTAGATGGCAATAAATGCGATAAATTTTTTGGTGGAATCACGGGGGATTGCAATCAAATGATCGATAGCGCCATGTGGAATGCCAATCGCCAGCGCAATAACAGCTAAAGCAACTTGAGCTTTTATGGTTAGCTCAAAGTTAGTCAATTCGAGTCCGGCAAATAGAAGAACTGCAATAGCTGCCATAGCTCTGGAAAATAGGCCGGCCCCTTGATAAATTCTAAAAAGAGTCTGGCTCATGGCTACAGATTAGGCTCAAATTGATCGGATTGCGAGAGGATTAGGTGTGGAAAATCTGCACTACTCATATGTCTTGATTTTCGTGGCAATCTGCGCGATCGGAGTGAATTTCGGATTTAGATTGCAATTTTCCAAAAAACTAAAGTTATTCCTCCTTACAGATTCGCTAATCCTAGTTATCTATTTGATTTGGGATTTTTGGGCAGTTAGCAAAGGAAGTTGGTTTTTTGATCCAAATCAAATATTAGGAGTCATGCTCCTAGGCAAGTTACCCATTGAAGAAGTTTTATTCTTCATAATTGTGCCCATGATGTCTGTAATCACTTACTTGGCACTAACTAAATTAACTGGGTGGTCAAAGTACAACTATGAGGGTAAAAAGGATTCGAATGATCTACTCTGATATTGCCCTTAGTGCGGTATTTGTAGCCGTTGTACTTGATCTATTTCTGCTTAAATCCAGAATGATGACCAGAGGAATATTCTGGTTAACTTACTTTTTAATTTTGCCATTTCAGTTACTAACTAATTGGTGGCTGACTTCGAACAAAATAGTCATGTATTCAGATACTGAAATCATCGGTCAGCGGTTAGCTGGAGCACCAATCGAGGATTTATTATTTGGTTTTTCGATGATCCTCTTAACAATTTCAGCTTGGGAGTTCTTCAAGCGTCGTCTTAACGAACTATAAAATCAGTTAACAAAGGCGAAAACTAAAGCCAGCCCACCAACCACGCCCCAGAAATACATAGCCACTTTTGAATTTAGCTTAGCGGCAAGGGTTTTGTTGAAGGTGATTGCAAAGAGGATCAGTCCAGGAACTATCACATATGCGCTATTTGTTATTACGCCAGCTTCATCACGTTGGTAGCTCCAGTTGATACAGCCTGTTGCTATTAGGGCGTAGGCCCACATGCGGTAGTTGTTAATAATTTTGAGTTTTCCTTTCAACCGGTCAGTAATTTAATTCTAATCTGTCTTTCCAGATTCTGATCAAGGTATAAAAAAAGAGGGAAGGCGGTTTCCCGCCTTCCCTCCTGCAAGATTAAACTTGCAATTTATAACTTAGTGATCTTCCTTCATGCCTTCTGCCATTGACTTCATGCGAGCGATCTTTAGAATTGTTAGACCGAATACGCACTTAGCTAGAACGTCAGCGATTGTGTAACCAACCTGTACGCCAACGAATTGTTCTGCTGAAGCCATTCCTTCGCCCATACCAAGGATGTATGAAACTGGGTAAACGCCCCAGGTCGCAATTAGAAGTAGGCGCAAGCGACCAACGGTTGCTGCAACACCTTCTGGTTGACGATCTAATGACTTACCAAGCTCTACGAATAGTACGTAAAGGATGTATAGGAATGGAAGTGTTGATAGAACACCGTAAAGGATCTGTGTGTTCTGGTCGTTTGAGATTTCACCTGGGTAACCAAGTGCGATCATT
>Ga0214921_10011134_pt1 | contig 10987 bp, 10 predicted proteins | sample LL1505_MetaG_FD_177992 | JGI IMG/M metagenome (GOLD analysis project Ga0214921, IMG submission 177992) | Freshwater microbial communities from Lake Lanier, Atlanta, Georgia, United States - LL-1505 | ecosystem: Environmental > Aquatic > Freshwater > Lake | place: USA: Georgia | collected...
GAAAACTAAAAGTAGGAATACTTGACCGCGGAACTGCTTGGCTAGATACTGGAACGTTTGCATCACTCATGCAAGCTGGACAATTTGTACAAGTAATTGAGGAAAGACAAGGAATTAGAATTGCTTGTATTGAAGAAGTAGCTTATCGCATGGGATACATCAATAAAGAACAATTGCATAAACTTGCTGTACCACTCGTAAAAAGTGGTTATGGCGCATATTTAATGACTCTTTAGTTTTATAAAACAAATTATGACACGAATTTTAATTACTGGTGGTGCAGGTTTTATACCTAGTTGCGTTGCTGAAAAGTTAGCCGAAAACCCTGAAAACGATTTGATTTTGATAGATAATTTTGCAACGGGGTTCCGCGAAAAAATTCCTACATCAAAACACAACAACATACGATTTATTAAAGCTGACTGCAACGATTTTGTTGATATTTCAAGCATTTTCTCAGCATTCAAATTCGACTTTGTTTTTCATTATGCAGCACTCGTTGGTGTGCAACGCACGTTAGAAAATCCTGTTAAAGTGTTGAATGATATTATTGGTATAAAAAACGTTCTTACGCTTAGTAAAAATACAGGTGTTAAAAGGGTTTATTATTCATCATCATCAGAAGTTTATGGAGAACCTGTTGAGTTTCCTCAAAATGAACATACTACTCCACTAAATTCTAGATTGCCTTATGCCATTGTAAAAAATGTGGGCGAAGCATTTTTAAAATCATACAAACAAGAATATGATTTAGATTATACTATCTTCCGTTTCTTTAACACTTACGGACCAAAACAGAGTAAGGATTTTGTTGTGAGTAAATTTATTTTCGCTGCTTTAAAAGGAGATAATATTACCATTTACGGAGATGGCAGCCAAACAAGAACATTCTGTTATATTGATGATAATATTGAAGCAACTACCAATGCCTTTTATAATAATATGTTTGTGAATGATGTTGTAAACGTTGGTGGCGAAGACGAAGTACCTATTTTAGAACTTGCAAAAACAATTATCAAACTCACAAACTCTGTTTCTAAAATTGTTCATTTACCTGCGTTGGAAGATGGTGATATGACACGTCGCAGACCAGACACTACAAAAATGAAACAACTACTCAACAACAAAACTTTGGTGAGCTTAGAAGACGGATTAAAAATGGTAATAGAAAATCATAAATCCATTAAATAATTATTGGAAACTTAAACTAGAGAACTTAAAATTTTGAACTACTAGGCATAATAAAATATGCCAAGAAAACTGCCTAAATATTGCATTAATTTATTTGGCAATGTTTATATACGAGTTGGGTCAAATACATTAGAAAATGCTATTTTACTAAATTTCTGTTTTTCATTTCATCAATAAAAGCCTTGTTGTAAAGCACTACACCCGAAGCATTCATGTGGTCATCATCATAAAAATTATAACCATCATTTAAATGATGCTTGTGAGACATATCAATAAATGGAATGCTATTTTTATTTATTATATTTTTTAGATAATGCATTAAAATGGCTTCGTTTTTCAAATACAATTTGCTTGGTAATGGGGCATAAGTAAAAATGAGTTTCTTGTTTTTTTCTTTACATAGTGCAACAATTTTATTGATAAATTTTAGTTGGAATTTCATTAATGTTGTATCTAAAGTAAGTGTATCATATATCACTTTTCTGTTTATTGCAGAGTCAGGCACCACAGCATAACCCTTTCTGAATATACAATAATCGGCTTTTCCATTTTTAATTTTATTATCTATAAATGGCTTAAGAGATAACAATTGGAAATCGAAAAATGATTGTGATGAAAATGCTTGTTGCAACAAATCTGTGTAACAATTTATAGCGCCAACCATTTCTAAATACGATTCATTACCACTATTACAAATGGTTACCGGATAAACTTCTAAAACCACTGCATTTGTTTTGTGAATGGACTTTTGAAGTAGAAAATAACTGTTGATTGGTGTTTGGGAAGATGAACCTAAATTAAAAATATTGTATCCACAATCCTCAAAAACTTTAGGATCGAAAGCACGATAGCAATGAGAAGAACCAAGAAATAACATGTCAATAGTTTTTTCTCTTTCTAAACCATCAAAAGTGCGTTTTAACAAACTAGGTTTCTCAGGAATATTAGGAAAGTAGTTTTGAATCAAAAGTGTTTTACCAATTTTCACTTTAAACAACAAAAGTGAAATTGAATAATAAAAGGCAATAGCACATAGTAAAAAAAGAAAAATCTGTTTTGGCTTTTCCAAATCTTATAAAGTATAAAAAATAAAATAATTGCTCGAAAAGTAACAATAGAATTTTTGAAATGACAATTACAGGTTCATTTCAATTCGTGAACAGAACATTTTTGTCGGTTTTGTATCTCGACAATTAAATAATATTTCTAAAGTAATTCTTATAGCATGTAAAAAAAATTAAAAATAATAAAAGAGTATTATAACCTGATACTTGAATATTACGAGGAAGAAAATTTGTTACATGTAAAAGTAAAACCCAACACAGATTTTGAACATGATTTATTAAAGAAAACAATTCAAGATGTGCAGGATATTATTGGAGAACGTAGATACAAAGCGGTCATTGAAATGGGAGAGAATAATTCATCATCAGATGGATCAAGAAAAAGTTATGTAGAAAATGCATACAACAAAAAAATACAGATTGGCAGATGCTTTTATCGCAAAATCATTAAGCGTTGGGCTTATTGTAAATTTTTACATTACAACATACAAACCAACAAAAGCATTTAGGGATTTAGAAAAAGCAAAAGTTTGACTCAGAAGTATTAATACTGAGCGGTTTTATACCCTGGAAAAGTTAATACATATCGTGGTCATCAGGACTTTCTTTTTCAAATTTTAAATCTTCGTCTAAAAATTCGCCCTGCTCGTTTTGTTGTTCCAAACTCCAATTATCGGTTGCAGTAGTTTCTAGCCAAATACTACCCGATTTTCGAAAAACTTGAATATGTAATCCAAACTTTTTTTCGAATTCCTGTTCTAATTCCCAAACAGTTGTTTGGCCATTAAAATCAACAATTTCAGAATTGCCTCTCAACATCAATTCAATGATTTTTACATTGCCTAAAATCATTTTGCTGCGTTGCACTGAATTGCCTTTAGTATGACCTTCCTTAAAAAAACCGATACGCAAAAAAGGATAAACTTTATTGAATTGAGAATTAATAAAATCAATAGTTTGGTTTTTATCTACTTCTATTTGTGCCATCAAGATACTATAAATCTAAACTACAAACAAACAGTAATAGTCAAGTGATCAAAATGACTTTAATCATTCATATACTTGATTTACACACCTAATTATTAATAAACTTTATTTCCAAAAATGTAGGTGTTGTATATTTTATTATTTCTAATTTTAGTTAGGTTATCGTGCATTAAATCAAATTCAGTAATTATAAAATTTGCCATTTTCCCCGTTTCAATAGAACCAGTTTCTCGTTCAGCAAAACTTGCATAAGCAGCGTCAATAGTCATACCGCGTAGTGTTGCTAATCTACTTAACGAATCTTTTATCTGAAATCCATCTGATGGAAAACCATTTTTATCTTTTCTAGAAGTAGCAGCGTAAAAGGTATATAGCGGATTAAAGTATTCTACTGGAAAATCTGTACCTAAAGCAAGTTTTACTTTTTGCTTATCAAGTGTACCATAAGCATATGATGTTTTTAATCTACGTTTTCCTAAGCGCTCTTCGGCCCAATACATATCGCTTGTTGCGTGTGTGGGCTGAACTGATGCAATGATATCATTAGTGAAAAATATTTCAATATCAATACTGTCTAAAACTTGAGCATGTTCAATTCTCCAACGCTTATTGTTTTTTCCTTGCAAGTATTTTGCATACACTTTTAATACCGTAGCATTTGTACTATCGCCAATGGAATGGGTGCACATTTGATAATTATTTTTGATAGCCCACTGAGCCACACTATCAAATTCTGCTATTGAAATGTTTAGTCGTCCATGCTTTAAAACATCATCAGAGTATGGATTTTTTAGGCAAGCGCCACGGCTTCCAAGCGCACCATCAGCATAAACTTTTAAAGAGGCAACGCGTAATTTTGAAGAATTTTTAAATGGATGTTTGCTGAAATAATCAATATTTTGTTTTTTAGCAGAAACCATTGCATTTATATTCATCTTTAATAGACCTGCTTTTTGCAATGAATCAATCAACAATATTTCATCATAATTTAGACCAGCTTCAGTAATTGATGTGAGACCTATTGAAAACGCCTCATTTTGTGCCTTTAGTATATTCTTAATGAGTGTTTCTTTTGAAATTTTTGGGAGAAGTTTTTCAACCGCTTCCATAGCATTATCAAATAATATTCCTGTTGGTTTTCCATTCTTTATTTCAATAAACGAAGTGCCTTTAAAGAGCTGTAAAACTTCTTTAGCTTGAAGTAATAAAAATTCATTTACTAGTACCGCATGACCATCTATACGTTTTAAAAATACAGGCTTACTCGGGAAAAGTTTACTCAGAATTTCATTGTTAGGGAACTGTTTTTGTGGCCAATAATTTTGGTCCCAACCGCGTCCATAAATAAATCCCAATTCATTGCTTTTATCATAATTTTTTAATGAGTCTAAAATAGCTTCAAATGAATTTGTACCAAAAAGTTGGCATTTAAACATGTCACCTGCATAACCAACAAAATGGCAATGCGCATCATTAAAACCCGGGTAGATAAACTTACCTTTTACATCAATCTTGGTTTTGCTATCAAATTTTTCTAATACACTTTTTGTGGTTCCAACGAACACTATTTTTCCATTTTCAATTGCAAAAGCTTCTTGTTCAGAATTTAGTGAATCGACAGAATAAATGTGGGCATTATAAAAAATGGTATCAACACTTTTTTTGGTTTTACAGGAAACAAAACTGATTATAAAACTTAAGAAAAAAATAAATTTAACATTCATGTTACAGGAGAATTATGCGGAAAATTTTTGATGCAATTCTAATACTTGTGGTATCAACATTTGAATTTCATTATTATAAATTACATTTTTTACGAATGGTAATTTTTCATCATCAGACATTTGTTTATTGATTCGTTTCAAAACTTCATCACTAGAAATGTTGTTGCGCAGCATTACACGTTCTATGCGTATTTGCAATGGTGATGTAACTAAAATTAGTTCGTTGCATTGTTTATGAGCGCCACTCTCAATCATTACTGCAGCCTCTTTAATAATGTATTTATGATGTTGATTTTCTAAACACCAATCATCAAAAACAATTGCAAGTTTAGGATGAATAATATTGTTGAGTTGTTCTAACTTTTTAGCGTCACTAAACACAATTTCTGAAATTTTTTTTAAATCAATAAAATTGTTTGCACTAATAATATTATCCCCAAAAAGAGTTACAATTTCATCAATAATATTTTGGTTATTATATAGTTTCTTTGCTTCTGAATCAGCATCAAATACTGGTATCTGAAGCAACTTGAAAATATTACACACAATAGTTTTTCCACATCCAATACCACCTGTTAAACCTATTTTTTTCATCACTACTATTGTTTTTGGTTCAAAATAAATTCTACTTCGCTTGGGCTGAGAATAGGGTTTTTAATGTAACTGGGGTACTTATCTAAAGTTAAATTTAACTTATTGGCCTTTAGTAAATCAACATTTTTTATGTTGGCCGAAACACTGAATAAGATTGGTTTAATTGTTTTAAACTTTGAAAGCGTTACCAAAAACTTTACTTTGGTTTTAACAGGAAATGTTTTGATGTTATAAGGAACTGAGCTTGTGTTTATCGATATTGGAAGTTCAATTTCTGTTTCAGTGAACTTATCTACTGGTATATATATAACTCCTTTTGTGGTTCTCATTTTAACCTGCTTTAGTTCATCTGTTAAAATAAAATTTACAGTTTTTGTAACATTTTCTTTGATGCTATCAATTGTTATTGAGTCTGTATCAACAAAATTAATTTTGTCAAGTATTTGCTTTGGCCCTTTAAGCAATATTTTTTTTGGCGAAATGTGAATGCTATCGGCATAGGAAAATTGCGATAGAAAATTGTAGTTTATATGGTATTTAACTGGAACAACTTTCTGTGATTTTGAAGCCAAATAAAAGCTAATATTATCAGGAAAAACTGATTTTATTTTGTACGAATTATCAAGCTGCTCTGTAATTTGACTTGTTTGAGATTGCAATTGTAAAACAAACTCATCACCAACGTTGTAGCGTCCATTTTTTTTAGGAGGAGTGGCGTCAATATTTATTGTTTGCAAGCTGTTGGTGAGTGTTTTAGAAACTAAAACAAACCCAGTTGCATTAACTTCTAACCTTAACTCGCTGGGTAATTTGTAGGTTAATATTTTATCTTCGGGTAAGTTGGTGTAATTTGTTTTAACAAAAATATAAGCAGTATATTCTTTACTAAGCACAATCATTATCCAAAACAAAAATGAAACAAAAAAGCATGTAATGAAAACCGAAACATTAGCATCAATTTTAAATCTTCCTATTTCTTTTATTTTAGGCACAGTAGTTTATATGAATTTACTTTATGTAATTAGTTCTAGTAAAGTCTGCCGATGCTTGCACTTCAATTCTTGAATCAGAATTTATTTCTACGTAATTTTCATTACTGTTTAGTGTCACTTTAATGAGTAGTTTTTTGTTAGCGAATAAGTCCTTAATGATGTTTGTTGGCATCACGATTTCAATTAACTTTTTTTCATTACTGCCATTTAAATTTGGTGTTATAAAATTGTTACTCGAAATATCTGTACCAAGAGTATTGTCCGAATTTAAAGTAAATAAATTCAACTTAATATCGTTTTTAAAATAATTTTTTACGTAAAGTTTCAACCTTCCATAATTTACTTCATCAGCAAACTTATCATCAAGGTTCAAACTAATTGTATCTTGCAGTACTAGCTCATTTAATTTAGTATTTAATGGTATTCGCAACAACATTTTTGCGCTCATTAATTTATCGCTATATATAAAATCAGTTCCATTTGAAATATTACCAAGCGGATTCATTTCTACTTGCATTTCATACCCAATTTTATTAGGCATAATTTCAATTAAGTTTGTGATGTTTGAGTTTGTTTCATCTAAATAAATTTGGTAATTTGACGGCTGATACGGATTGTCCAATGCCCTATTAATATTTAAGTATTTATTGATAAGAGGATGTGTTAAATTCTGAATTTTATTAGAATTAGTATTGGTGCTATTGATTGATTTTATTTTGAGTTTTGCATCCACTCCAATACCATTTTCAATGTCGAGTGCACATGAAGCTTTACTTAAGTTAAAACTACCCGACTTCATGTTTTTAAATACATCCAAGTTTGAATATGAAGGACCAACATTTATAATGCTTTGTCCAAAATAGCCTCGCGCATAGTAGGGTTTCAGCTTTTGAAATGTTATGGAAAAATTAAATGTTGTTGTATTATCCAAAACAGTTTGCTGTGCATTTGGTGCTAGTGAAATAGTTGTCAAAGACGAAACTTTATTTACTGAGTTTTGCGCAGTGCCAGTCATGTCAATATCATACCCAGCTAGGTCAATTGAATCAACAACAACAGTTGGCACCATAGTGCTTGCTGCAGCAGGCACATTAATACTAACACTTAATGATTGATTGTTTTTTGTTGCAGCAGGAATAGAATAAACAATTACCAAAGGTTGTGTAATTCTATTGGTTAATGTGTATTGCAACTTACCACTAAGCATAATCATGCGGCTTATGCCTGCCTGGCCGGTGGGCAATTGAATTTCTTGAACAGTTTCAGTAATTACTTGCGAGGGAAATACATTGATAGTACCGAAAGGAATGCCACTATATGGATACAAAATTGTAGTATCAGGAATGTTAAACAACAAAGATTTATCAAGCTCATACAATGTTGTCTTATAAACTACACCAACTTTGTTACCTGAATTTTCGAGTAAAGAGTCGGCAATAAAATTGTTTAGCGTAATGGTAGTAGTGGCAATTGGCAAACTATAGTCGGAATCCCAACTAAGTCCACGTTTCTCTTTTTTGCAGTTGGAAAAAAAGAAAAATATAATGAATATAAATGCGAATCGTTTTACAATGTTCATTTGAACGGCAATGTAATTTTTTTTCTGAAAATGATGTATTAAAAATGCAAATTACACTCACTGATTGATGGATAAACTTTAAGCAAAAATTAAAATCTACTTGAAAAGGAATCGATTCTAAAATATAATTTAGTTTGGATTTATCAATTACCGATTGACAAATAGTAAGGCTTTCTTGCAACCAACATAAATAATTTGCTTACTCATTGCACATTACATCCTAATTACTTTGCCGTCTTGCATTTCAATCGTGCGATTGGTGCGGGCAGCAAATTCATTGTCATGCGTAACTATTAATAATGCCTGCCCATAAACTTGCGATAATTCTTGGAAAATATCAAAAACAATGTCGCTGTTTTTCTTGTCTAAGTTACCAGTTGGCTCATCGCCCATAATAATTAAAGGGTCGTTAATTAATGCGCGGGCAATGGCTACACGTTGCTTTTGTCCACCCGAAAGTTGGTTAGGGCTTTTCAGCGCTTCTTTTTCAATGTCCAACATTTTAAGTTTTTCATACGCTTTTTGCTCCACTTCTTTGTCAGAAAGTTTACCAAGTTTAAGCCCTGGCAACATTACATTGCGAAGTACCGAAAACTCATTTAGTAAATAATGAAACTGAAAAACAAAACCAATTTTTTCATTACGAACTTTTGCCAGCTCACTTTCTTTTTTATTTTCCATACTGACATTATCAATAAATAATTGACCTTCATAATCAGTGTCCATAGTAGATAAAATATATAGCAGTGTGCTTTTGCCGCAACCCGATTTACCAATAATAGAGACAAACTCTGCATGGTTGATTGAGAATGAAACTTCATTTAATATTTGTATGGTTGTAGGGTCGTGGAAATATTTAGAAATATTTTTTGCTTCTAAAATTTTACCTTCTTTTTTAGTTACCATTTCTTATTTGCCTCTAATAATAATTACAGGGTCAATTTTACTTGCTTTGCGCGATGGGAAATATCCTGCAAAGTAGGTTGTAATAATTGAAAATATTGCGCCAATAAAATAGAACTTGATGTTGTAATTTATCGGAAAGGTTTTGATAGTTGGCAATGCTGCCGTATTAAATGGTATTTGGTCAATCAATGCTGATAATCCAAAGCCAAAAAGCAAACCTAATGCACCACCAAATAAACCAATTGATAGTGCAATGCTGATGAATATTCTATTTACATCAATACCTGCAAAACCAGTTGCTTTAAGTATAGCAATAGAGTCCATTTTTTCATAAATCATCATATTTAAAATATTATAGATTCCGAATCCAGCAACAATTAAAAGCGTGATGCCAACAGCATAAGAAATTAAAGTGCGGATTGAACTTCCAGTTTCGAATTGAGAGTTAGCTGTTTGTATATCCACGGCTTCTACCTCGTATAATTTTCCAAACTCAATAGCCACAGAGGGTGCTTTCAAAATATCTTTTAACTTTACCTGTATGTCGGTAATATAAGTATTTGATTGCCCCAATAGTTTTTGAGTGGTTGCTAATGAGGCGTAGCTTTGTACCTTATCTAATTCTTGTAATCCCGATTGAAAAAAACCAACAACTTTTAGTTGCACTCTTTCACCTTTGGTAGTAGTAATTTGTATTACATCACCAATATTAGCTAACATTTTTTCGGCGGCACCTTTACCCAAAATAATACTGTTAGGTATATTTTTTAAGTCGATGTAATTACCTGCCGTAACATATTCATGAAACATAAATAGTTTGTTTTCGGCTTCTACATCAATACCATTTATAACACCTGTTAAATCTATTTGTCCAACATTATAAAATACTTGTGCCACTATTTTCGGTGCAATGCCAAGCACGCGTTTATCATTACGCAAACTTTTCATTATTGCACCATTGTTATATATTGAAGCTCTTTCACCCTTTGGTTTTACTGATGAAACAAAGTTGTGCGCATCTTTATAGTATAAATCTGCAGGCTGATGTTGCGCAGGTTTTATTTCATTATACAAACGCACATGTGGTGTTCGGTTGATGATAAGATTATCTAACATATCATTTAAACCCGACATAAAACTAAGCAAGGTAATAAACATAGTTATGCTAAAAGTAACACCAATAGCTGCAACCAATGTTTGTTTCCATCGGGCAAGAAGCAACGATTTAGCAATGCTGAGGATTAATTTGGTGTTCATTCTTTTGGTTTTTGCAATTCAACATCAGCCGATAATCCTGAGAGTATTTCAATTTTTTGATAGTCCTTTGATCCTGTTTTTACTATAACAGTATCACCATTTTTCTTAATCACTAATGAGTCGTTCATTATGTAGTTACGTGGAATTAAAATTACATTGTCCTTTTTATTTAGAACAATATTCGCTTCAAACGTTATAAAAGGATATAGCACTGGTGGATGCTTCGTAAAGGTTGCTTCTACTAAAAATGTTTTGCTTCTTTCATTCATCATCGGGTCTATTTTAGAAACAACAGCTTCAAAAGTTTTTCCTTTATAGCTATCTAAAGTAACCAATACTAGCAAGCCTTTTTTAATTTTTAAGATGTCGTATTCATCTACTTGCATTTCCAAAACAAAATTATTTGCATCGCCAATAACTGCAAGCGATGTTTGCGGGCCTATTAAATCACCAACCACTTTATCAATGCTATACACCCTGCCATTTATCTGACTTTTAACAGTAAAGTCATTTTCTAATTTGGAACTAAGCTGTAGGTTTTTTTTGGATTGTGATGAACTAAAGTCTAGTTGTTTTTTTAAATCATTGTACTTCACATTAGCCGAATAAAAAGCCGCTTTAGAATTTTCGTAAGCTAATTGTCGTGCTTCAAAATCTATTTCGGTACCAACCTTTTGTTCCCAAAGTTTTTTT
>Ga0214921_10011136_pt1 | contig 10985 bp, 5 predicted proteins | sample LL1505_MetaG_FD_177992 | JGI IMG/M metagenome (GOLD analysis project Ga0214921, IMG submission 177992) | Freshwater microbial communities from Lake Lanier, Atlanta, Georgia, United States - LL-1505 | ecosystem: Environmental > Aquatic > Freshwater > Lake | place: USA: Georgia | collected 2015-05-28
TAATCCAGATGATCAGTCATCTCTTGGTGGTGGGTCAAACTATGAATATGAGGAGGAGGAATCATTTGAAGGTGAAGATGATGATGATGAGGAGGGACATGAAGATGGGGAAGAGGAGGAATATAATCCAAATGCTGGATGGGACGGTCGGCGCAAAGAGGATTTGTATTAAGATTTAGATTAAAAATAGGATATTTTTGTTACCATATATAAATTCTTATAAAGAGATTATATATGATTATATTATCACTAATTATTTATTTCAGATTTACTATTGTGATAAGCATACGCTTACAAAGTCGCATACGCTTACAAAGTCGCATACGCTTACAAAGTCGCAAAACGACCCACTGAATGATGCTTCATTAACTCTCCCTCAGTAAAGTGATGTGCCATTAGCTTTTTAATATCACTTACTGCATTAATATGATTTTTAGGATTCTTTGAACAAGTAAAACAGTCTATTGCCAAGATACCTTCCTCTCCATAACTATGGAGGGAAATATGCGACTCATCTAACATTATAATTATTGTGCCGCCAGGAGGTGAGATAGATCCGTCAAAGCAGACCATTTTCTCCCCAACTATGCGTAAATTGTTATCATTACAAATATCTTTAAAGCCATTAAAAAGTGCCAGAAAAGTAGCTTCCGTATCTTTCTGTTTAATATAGCATTTAGTGTAATCTAGCATCGAATGAGACCCACGATATTTTAGTTGTTCCGTATTCTCGGAATCATTTTGAGGAGCAGAGTCGCATTCGCTCATACCAAAGTTTGTTTTTAGCATATAGTATACAAATAGAAAATAGTTTTATTTAGTATAGACACGGGTCTAGATATTACAGTGATAAGGGCTTTATGTGCTATTAATTATTCAATTTTTAGGGTATTACTTGGTTAAATCACTTACTAGTATCACTTACTAGTATCACTTACCCATCTTATAAAAATTCATCGTTACTTCATCAATCGCCGCCAGCTGTTTCTCCAGCTGTTCTTGCTTCGTTAAATTCTTCACTTTCTTCTGTTTTAATCCTGTAACTGTCGCAGGCAATAATTTCTTTGGTAGCGGCGACATTAATACTTCTCTAAAGAATCCATCAGATTGCGAAACTGCTCTTTGAAGTTTTGCCACATCTGGGACTAGGCTCGGCGCTGCTGGGACTTTCCACTTTGGGACATCCGTAAGAATTTGTACCATTAGTGTTATTGTATCCATTTTCCGTCTCTGATTATTTCTTGGGTCAGGAGAACGATATATATCTAGCAATGTCTGAAATTCCTCGTGCATTCGTATCATTCCTTTACTTGCAAACTCTTTATAGACCTCTGCTAAAATCGCTATTAAATAATATCCAACGGATGCCTTCTGTTGCGGTTTTAATTGCGCAGGACCTCTTTCAAGTGTTGTTAGCCCACCCCCCAGCTTCTTTCTGTAAATTGCGTCCTCTTCCAATAACCATTTAATCCAAAAGAGGGCTCTTTCAGTCGCACCCTCCTGGATGGCATACACCATCTCATTACCCGCATGTAACATTTGCTCTAAATCACCACTTTGATTGTATATATTTCTTACTGCTTTTTTATCAGTCGTTCTAAGTACGGACCTTAGCCAGGTTTCATTTTCGTGAGTATCTAATGATACACTTGGCATCTTAGATTTTGTTTTCTTTGGACAGTCTTGAAGAATAAGTACTAGTTCAGTCAGGGTTTCTTGAACATCTTTCCTTTTACAGAAGGCATCAAATGGAACTTTTATGAATATTTCATTTAGTTCCTTGAATTTCCTAAAAAGAAAGTGGAAGATTCTTGGGCTGGCAACACCAATATGGTCGTATGCGTAATCCCAACAGAGTTTTTGCCAGAGTTGTAGGCCGCCAGATGTTACCATATCGGCGGTATAATGGATTAGTTTTCCTGATGCAACTGGTCCTGCTTCTCCCAGACATTGTATGAATGCTCTTGCTAGGTCTTTAAGAAGATAACCTCTGCGCGATTTTATTTCTTGTTCTGCTTCTATGGCGTCATCTAGCTCCATTTATTTTACTACTTATATTTCCTTTATATTTATTATATTACTTTGTTATATAATATTTTGTTATATTTTATAACGAAGTATTATTAAAATAGTATTGTTAGAATAGTATTGTCATAGGGTCATACCCATATTCTTTCTCTAAGGTTGTATGCCCTTGACCATGTGCCGCAATTGCAATTGCCAGAATTGAAAAAATCTTTACTAATTCTAGTCCGTCTAATCTCATTAGTTTTCTATAATTTATACCTAATAATACAATTGCTATAACTAAGCATATTGACGCAACTATATGGGCGTAAAAATGCGGTTTCTTAAGATATTCCATCCTATTTATTAACGATATTTTAGGCTAACACGTTTTGTACCATTTGCTCTCGGGATTAACCCTTTTGCTTTTAAGGAGGAGCGCATTGTAAATCCAATTGATTCGCCTCTTTTCCATTTTCTAAGGTATTTTAGATTACGTTTTGTGGGTTTGTATCCACCTCCCATTGGTATTGGAATTGGTGGGACCGCCATACATGGGCACTGAGTTCCTTTGCCGCCTTTTATTTTTCTGGTTTTATTTTTATTTGTATTTAGTGGCATTCTATTTATGTGTTTTAAAAAATGCGCAAATTAGACCGATTACTATTTAATAAGAAATCCTGAGAATGTAACGATATATGGTAAAGGTGTTTGAGTAGTTCTTGGAAAAATAACATTACCTGCCATTAAATATACTACACCTGACCAATTTTGGGTATTTTCATATCCATTTGTTATAAAATTATATATAATTTGAGTTGTAATTTCACTTCCACTAGGTGCGGTAATAGATGGCTTCCAAACCATTAATAATATATTAACCCAATTTACACCAGGATTTGTTTGATCTGCTGTTACATTTAATTGATAATATCCTGTTGTTGGAATTATTACCTGAACTGGTGTATATACTGATGGCCATATAATTCCAAAACCTGCGCCTGCATTAACAGTTGGTGTACAAAAATAGTTATACCAGGGCATAGCTCCATATGTAAATGGGCCAGAATCAGCTCCAATACGCTGAATTCCACCATTGCCAAAATTACGTGTAGTAGCATTAATACTACTCATAAATCCAACCGTTGTATTATTTAAAAATTTACACTCAAGACACCATCCCACAGGTCCGCTTGTTACTCCAGTTGTTATTCCATTTGCTGCTCCATATATACTCCCCAAATTAATTGTATAAGGAAGAGTATTTGTAAAGTAGCCTGAAATATTGGTAATATTACCAATTACAATTTGTCCTGATGCGTTATTATAAGAGGCAATATATCCTTGAAATCCATTTAAATATGATTGAACGCGAATACCACTTGTTAATGATGAAATAGGGGAAAAAGTTCCTAAACTCGTAGTTACCCTGATTATACATCTTCCTGCGGATCCATTACCACCTGGTCCTCCTCCATTACCGCCGCCACCGCCACCTGAACCTGTATTTGGTACGCCTGGTCCTCCTTTATTGGCGGTGCCTGAGGGTCCTCCTGACCCTCCTGCCATAATAAATACTCCATCAATAGTGTCACCACCACCTCTACCTGGTGTTTGGCCCTGGTCAGTCCAAGCACCACCCCCTCCACCACCACCTACTACAATAGGTTTAGGTAGCATAGATAATACAAGACCAAATCCACCATTACCTCCATTATTTAATCCAGCTCCCTGTACACCACCACCGCCACCTCCTCCTATTTGAGTTGTGCCATTTCCAAAACCACTACCACCATTAAATCCAATACTTAAACTATTAAATGGCGGAGATGGAGTTGTTGCAATGCTAAGACCACCATTATTAAAATTTGTACCTGGATTGTAACCGCCACCACCACCGCCACAACCACCATCTGCGCCTGCGTTATTAGTACCACGTTGTCCCCCCCACCCACCGCCGCGCACATATAGCGAATTAAAAATTGCGCCACCACTAAAAACTGATGTAGAACCACCAAAATTAATTGTACCACTAGTACCACCAAGTCCTCCTTGACCAACATTAATAAGTAATGTGGTTCCTTGAGTCACTTGTATGTTACTTGAATAATAGTATGCACCAGCGCCCCCGCCGCCTCCATGGTCATAACCACCACTACCTCCTCCTCCAATGATAAATATATCGGCTAATACAGTGGAGGTAAAATATATTTGTGCTGTAGAGGTTACTACATCAGCATAATATACATTACCACTTGTTACAGTTATACACGTTCCTGAAGTATATCCAAGACCTGGTGAAACAGTTGTTGTTATGCTTCCACCTTCTGTTGGTGTTAATAATAATGACGGAGTTTGAGTTGCCATAGGTGAAGCAGGGCGAACATTACCACCTAAATTAATAATATAACTCGCTGCTGCTGAAAATAGACCATTAATATTTGTAATATTACCAATAATAATATTACCTGAGTTATTGTCATAAGAGTTAACATATCCTTGGAATGTATTTAAAGATGATTGTATAATATTTGGTCCAGATGATAAGGAAATGGGTGATACTGAAGTACTTATTGATATGTTTGTTACTAAAATTATACATCTGCCACTACCACCATTACCGCCAAGATTGGCGTCGCCGCCGCCGCCGCCTCCTGATCCAGTATTAGCTACTGCATTGGTACCATTACCACTACCACCCATACCACCAACCATAGTGAGAATACCATTAACAGTGGCACTGCCTCCAAAACCACCTACGCCACTTTGGCTCCCGCCACCGCCGCCGCCACCAAACACAACTGGAACTCCTAAGGCAGTTATACTTGATGCATTTCCTCCTGCGCCACCATTTGGCACAACATTTATAGAACTTTGTCCTGGTCCAGCTATACCACCACCGCCACCACATTGATAGGATGTTCCTGAATAATTCCCAGCGCCGCCAGGAAATCCAATAGCAGGAAAAGTAGCAGTAGTAGCCCCAGGCGGATACTGAATTTGAACTAACCCTCTGCCAGGGCCGCCGCCACCACAACCACCATCTGATGCAGGCAGCGAGTAGAGGCCGCTGTTGTAGCCCGCGCCGCCGCCTCCGCCAGGCACTGATAAACTATTAAATAGTCCAGCAACAGTTGTTGTTGAAATAAATGTACTCTCACCATTACCACCGACGGTACTGGCGGGGGAGCCCCCAATCCCCCCTAATCCTCCTGCTCCAACTACAACTCTCAATGCTGTTCCAGATGTTACATTTATTCCAGTTGAATAAATGAAAGCACCAGCACCACCGCCGCCACCAAGGCTGAATCCGCCGCCAGCTCCACCTCCAATTATGAATACATTAATTACCGCATTTTGGGAAAAAGATAGAGTAGTTGTACTTGTTATGTCAGCATAGTATAATAAACTAGTAGCATTTACTAATGTTCCCACTGTATATCCAAGGCCTGATGAGACAGTTGTTGATACACTTCCACCTTGTACAGGCGTTAATAATGATGTACTGGTTGTTACTGTTAGGTAGGATGTTACAGGAGCCGCATAACCCACTTCAGATGTAGCTGTATTATATGTTAATATATTTGTTCCTGTAGTATTTCTTATAGGTGCGACATAGAATGCTGAGCTTACACTTGGACTTAGAGAAGTTCCTGATGCATTTAGTACAATTGAATTTGGCGGCTGATTTGTTTGCCCTGCTTGATTTCCTATAGCTATTGCGTTTTGAGCTTGATTCAGTTGGCCTGCTAAGGCGCCTATAGCTATTGATGGACCTAAACCAGTAGTTCCAAAGTACTGTTGTTGAAGTAATGTTTGTAGATTATTAACTTCTGTTGGTGAGAAAAAACTATTATACACACGAATATTAGTGAAATATTGGGTAGTTGTTCCAGTACGAGCATTATTAATAATAATAGGATTAGTACCTGTCTGAGGACCAACAGTCCAGTTATAATCGATTGAACTAATAAGACTAGTAGTATTAGTTGTTGATACATAGGTTTGCAATCTGTATATATTAGTAGTGCTAAATGTCAGAATTTGTATTATATATGTATTTGTATTAAATCCATAAGGACTAGCAGGCCCGCCACGAGAATTACTACCTATATAATTATCAGCCCCAGCAGCGGTAACTATATTTGCATAAAAGAAGGTGGGACCAGTATATGGTACACCATTTGACATATAAAATGAATTAGGAGTAGCAGAGCTAAAACCATTTTCCATAAAGAACCCACCACCACTAGTAACCGCTGTTACACGATATACTGCAGCGACTGTAAAACTTGGATATGTAATTCCAGCTCCTACTTGAGTACTAAAGATACATGAGGTTGGTAAAACAACTTCTTTTACTAAACCATTATTTACAACAGTTGCAGTACCAGCTCCTGAAAATCCTCCTGAAATCGTAGTTCCATAACTACCTTGATTTGTCCATGTTGTAATAGTTCCTAATGGTAATTGACTAGCATCATAATTTATAACAGGTGTTGCAAAGCCAGTACCACTTCCTTGACTTACCTGACCCGCTTGTAACCCTATTGCGATTGAGCCTGTAGTTTGATTAGTTGATGCCGCATTGTTACCAATAGCTATTGTACTAGGGCCTTGATTATTATCTCCTGCAAATTGACCTATCGCAATTGCACCTGTAGATTGACTATTTTGTCCCGCTTGCCATCCAATTGCGATTGCATTTTGAGCTTGATTCAGTTGGCCTGCCTGCCATCCAATTGCGACGGCATTAGCCTGTTGATTAGTTGATGCCGCAAGAACACCAATAGCTATTGTACTAGGGCCTTGATTATTTTGTCCTGCTAATCGTCCTATAGCTATCGCATTTGTTGATTGGTAATTTTGTCCTGCTTGGTATCCTAGGGCTATTGTAGTATCTCGTTGAAAAGTTTGACCTGCTTGCCACCCTATGGCAACTGCGCTGATACCTTGATTTGTTTGTCCTGCTTCGTATCCTATAGCTATAGTACTTTCATTTTGAGTAGTTGCACCTGAAGATTTTCCTATAGCTATTGTATTAGATTGTTGACTAGTTTGTCCAGCATAAAGGCCTATTGCAATGGCATTAGACACCTGACTGGTTTGTGCTGCTTGAAACCCTATTGCTATAGAATAATCACCTTGATCGCCGGCCCCTGCTTGATATCCTATTGCTATTGAGCTAGCTTGTTGATTAAATCTACCTGCTTGGAAACCAATTGCTACTGTACCTGGTTGTTGATTAGTACTTCCTGCATCTGCTCCTATATGAATTCTGTTTCCTGTTTCAGTCTGCCAACTGCCTCCTGAACCAGTACTCCAGAATAAATAGTTAGAGTATGCAGTTCCAGGGTTTAATACTAAACCACCCGCACCAGCAACAGTCGTCCATCCAACCTCATATGATGTTGAATTATAACTTAATATTATTTGTGTACCAGATGTACTTCTTATTGGTGCAACATAGAATGATGATGCTACTGCTGAATTTAGGGTTGATCCTAATGCATTTAGAATAATTGTATTTGTAGATTGATTTGTGAAACCTGCGTAGGCGCCTATAGCAATCGCATTTTGGCCTTGTATATTCTGTCCTGCTTGATTGCCTATTGCGATGGCATTCTGCCCTTGTTGTATATTTCCTGTCTGAGGTCCAATTGATATTGTTCCACTATTTGTACTATACAAGTATGAAGCTGTATATGGTACGCTGCCTACTACTGATAGCGCAATATTATTAGAACCAATGCCTGCTATAGAACTGTTAAATGGATACCATAAAACTGGTGTAGTAACACCAGCTGGATTTATTGTATTTCCACGTATATTAACCAATGATGTAATATTGGCATTTGATAGAACTACATTGTAAAGTCTAAAATCTACGATTTGGCCATTAATTCCCTTAGCAACAGGTGGCCCTGTATAATACGCACCAAAGGTTAATAATGAACCTCCTGTATTATATGATGGAGTAGTAGCTACAGATGTTAGTAAATTGCCATTTAAGAAAACAGATTGCTCACTGGTGCCTGTACGTACTGTCATATAATACCATGTATTAATAGAAATTGAAGTAGCGATAGTTGCAAAAATGTTATTTTGACTTGTTCTTATACTAAAAGTTGTAGTAGTTGGTGTTGCATAAAATATACGTATATTAATTTGGTCTGTATATGGTGAATTTTGGAGCGCGCCATTAAATAACACAACATAATCACCTACAGGTGGATAGCTATAAAGCTGGAACCAAAATCCAATACAAATTGGACCGCTTGCAGAAAATGTATATGTATTGGAGGATGTTGTAATATAATTATCTGCTGGTACAGGCACATTATTAGTAAAAGTTGCTGCTAAACTATTATTTTGTCCTGCTTGGTTACCAATAGCTATTGAATTTAAGCCTTGATTATTTTGTCCTGCTTGGTTACCAATAGCTATTGCGTACTCACGTTGAATAGTATAACCAGCATATGTACCAACCGCAATTGCACTTGTAGATTGGGCAAGAGCACCAGCTGCATGCCCAACGGCTATTGCAGCTTGTTGCTGTGTACTATATCCAGCAGCATATCCAACAGCTATTGTACTAGCACCTTGATAATACTGAGCTGCTAGAGGTCCAATAGCTGTTGCATATGTACTTTGATTAAATTGTCCAGTATTAAATCCTACAGCTAGTGCTCCTAATTGTTGACTATATTGACCTGTTTGACTTCCTATTGCTATAGCACCATTCTGCTGTGTGCTCTGTCCTGTTCGATAACCAATTGCGACTGCGATACCTTGTTGACTAGTTTGTCCTGCTTGGTATCCCATCGCAATTGCCTGTGATTGTTGACTACCCTGCCCTGCTTGATCTCCTATAGCTATTGCGTCAGATTGTTGATTAGTGCTTCCTGTTTGCCAACCTATAGCTATTGCGGTACTTTGCTGACTACTTATCCCTGCTTGCCACCCTATAGCTATTGCCCCACCCTGCTGTGAAGTGCTTCCTGCATAAGAACCTATATGAACTCTTGACCCTATCTCAGCTTGCCAACTGGCAGCTGGAGTTGTAGTAGTATCCCAGTATATATAATTTGAATAATATAGCCCAGTAGCGCCAATAACTCCAGCCGCTCCTGTTGGCCCAGTTGTACCAGTTGGTCCAGTTGTACCAGTAGTACCTGTCGGCCCAGTAGGTCCAGTTGTACCAGTTGGTCCTGTTGTACCAGTAGTACCAGTCGGTCCAGTAGGTCCAGTTGTGCCAGTAGGTCCTGTTAAAGATCCAGATGTATAACTCACTTCAAATGTTGTTGGATTATACATTAAAAAATTGGTTCCATCTATATTCCTAATTGGGTTTATATATAATGCACTTCCAGTAGCACCATTTATTCCAGTTCCACCCGCATTTATTACTATACTATTTGCGGGCTGATTTATTTGTCCTGCGAAAGCACCAATAGCTATTGCGTTTGTTGATTGATTAATAAAACCAGCTTGATATCCTATAGCTATTGCTGATTGTCCCTGAAGTGCATTACCTGCTTGAGTTCCTATGGCTATTGTACCATTATAGATATAAGAATTAGTATTATTGTATGTTATACTACCTGTAGGTGTTAATGTAAGATTAGTTGTACCAATACTATTTAGATTATTAATAAATGGATACCATACATCAGGATATGACAATCCATTTGGATTATATGAAAATCCTGATACTCTAAAGATTGAAGTAATTTGACTAGGTGTAAGAAGAATACCCTTATAAATTCTAAAATCTCTAATATATCCAGCAAATGGTTTGCTGCCGCTGGGGAAAAATAAAAAGTCACCTCCAAAATAAATGTTTTGGAGGGCAGTAGATACACTAAATGAGGGCTGAGTAGAGTTAAGTACTAACACATTATCAATATATAATTGAACTAAAGAAGTACTTGGGGATATTAATAATGTCATATAATACCATCTATTAGTAAATATTGTTGTATAAGAGAATACAGATATACTACTAACTCCAAATAAATAACTTACATTGAACACGTAACCTATACCAGTATAAAAGGCTACTTCTATAAATATACGATTATCTGGCGATGTCCCAGATACATTATTACGAATATAAAAAATACAACTAGATGAAGCATTTACATTTAATAATTGGCTAAAATTTACCCAAAATGATATTGTAACATTACTACTCGATGTATCAAATAATGTGTATGAGTCTGAACTAAGGTAATTAGCAGGAGATGTTTGATTTATTACATTAGCTTCATTTGCTAAATATAATGATATATTACTTTCATATTGACCTGCCTGATTACCAATCGCAATTGAACTTATTCCTTGACTATATTGACCAGCTTGATTACCAATCGCTATCGCATTTGTAGATTGATTAGTTAAACCAGATTGATAACCTATGGCAATTGCCCCTAATTGTTGTAAAGTGCTTCCTGCGTAAGAACCTATATGAACCTTTGTCCCTGTTTCAGCTTGCCAACTGGGGGATGGGGATGTAGTAGTATCCCAATATATATAATTTGAATAGAATTGTCCAGCTGCTCCAATAACCCCAGTCGGTCCTGTTACTGATGGTCCTGTAGGTCCCGTTGTACCTGTTGTACCTGTCGGTCCAGTTGTACCTGTAGTACCAGTCGGCCCTGTCGGCCCTGTTGTACCTGTAGTACCAGTCGGTCCTGTTGTACCTGTAGTACCAGTCGGCCCTGTTGTACCTGTAGTACCAGTCGGCCCAGTTGTACCTGTTGTACCTGTAGGTCCAGTAGGCCCAGTTGTACCTGTTGTACCTGTAGGTCCAGTAGGCCCTGTTGTACCTGTTGTACCTGTAGGTCCAGTAGGCCCTGTTGTACCTGTTGTACCTGTAGGTCCAGTAGGCCCTGTTGTACCTGTTGTACCTGTAGGTCCAGTAGGCCCTGTTGTACCTGTTGTACCTGTAGTTCCAGTAGGCCCTGTTGTACCTG